>ERZ838516.4265-NODE-4265-length-11247-cov-3.087920_pt1 | contig 11247 bp, 6 predicted proteins | sample MGYA00519910_ERZ838516 | MGnify/ENA primary metagenome ERZ838516 (study PRJEB31850, sample SAMEA3708837) | human gut metagenome | biome: human gut; feature: human-associated habitat; material: faeces | place: China | collected 2014 ... | reverse complement strand
CAAAGATTCCGTTGGAAAGCACATAAACATCATAATTTTCAATTTCGTATGCCTCAAGAATATGCATGACCGTGTCCTCGACGCGGTAGACTTCGGCACCATTCCGAAGCAGTGCATCGCCGATTTCCACGGCGAGAGCCAGAATTTCCTTGGTTACAGCCATTTGGATGTCCGCCTTTCTGATAATAAAATGTCCATATGAAAAAGTAACACGTTTTTATAAAAAAAGCAATCTGGTACTTTTGTCAGTTGTCCTGTACATAATATCTGTGAGGACAGGCATAATAATGCATAAATCATGCAAGTGATGTAAAAACGGACAGGAGGACAGGAATATGAACAAAAAATATGAGATATTTTTATTTGATCTGGACGGAACTATCACAGATTCTGCTCTTGGAATCACCAATTCAGTCATGTATGCATTGAAAAAGTTCGGCATCGAAGAGACAGACCGGACAAAATTATATAAATTTATCGGTCCGCCGCTTACAGAGTCCTTTGAGAAATTTTACGGTTTTACAAAAGAACAGAGTCTGGATGGAGTAAAGTATTACCGGGAATATTATCATGATAAAGGCATCTATGAGAATCGTGTTTATGATGGATTAGAAGAAGTTTTAAAGAAGATAAATGAAGCCGGAAAGCAGGCAATTGTTGCAACATCAAAACCGGAGAAATATGCAAAGATTATTATTGATCATTTTCATCTGACTCAATACTTTGCATGCGTTGCAGGTATGGAGATGGACGGTGGAAGAGGAACAAAAGCGCAGGTCATTACCTATGCTCTTGAGAAAAATGATATTACAGACAAGTCTAACGTACTTATGATCGGTGACCGCGAACACGATGTCATCGGCGCCCATGAAAATGGACTTGACTGTCTTGGCATTCTCTACGGATTTGGAAGCCGCAAAGAATTTGAAGAAGCCGGAGCGGATTACATTCGTGAAAATGTAGAAGACATTTTACAATTCGTATAAAAATTTATTCGCCAATATTAATCCAGAGAAAATTATTATTTGTCAAAGGCACGCTCGCGCTACCTTCCGCTGGTAGCGGTACATAAGGCGCTAAAAAACACCGCCTAAGTACCGACCGCTCCAGAGTACCTTTCTCCAAATAATAATTTTCCTGGATTTTCTATATTTTGAACAAAATTATAAGGTGATTTTCGCTTTTTGAAGGAATTATAAAGTGTAGTGATATTAGTGAATAAAAAGAATCCAGCAAGGTGATGTTATCTGACGGTAGAGTGATTTCTGATACATCTGCGAGTATAGTCTCTCATATATTTTACATTGTCTGAGTCCATACGGACGAGTTTGTAAAATATATGAGAAATAAACGACGCAGCAGATGTCAGAAATCATTCGTGTCAGGAACACATCTAGCTGGATTCTTTTTTATGTATCACTACAAATTATAAATTACGCCTCTAAATTCTTGTTTGCTGTGGAAAGCATCAGTTTAATTCGATTCAACTGATTTACTTCACTTGCGCCCGGATCAAAGTCGATTGCTACGATATTTGACTGTGGGTAGCGTCTTCGTAACTCTTTAATAACACCCTTGCCTACTACATGGTTTGGCAGGCAGGCAAATGGCTGCGTACACACGATATTTGGTGCACCGCTGTGGATCAGCTCTAACATTTCGCCGGTCAGGAACCAGCCTTCACCAGTTTGATTTCCAAGAGATACAATGTCAGAAGCCATCTTTCCGAGATCACGGATATCTGCAGGCGGGTTAAAATGTTTGCTCTTCTTAAATGCTTCGGTAGCCGGAGCGCGGAACCAGTCTATGACCTTGATGCCCCAGTTTGCAGCAGTTGCTTTTGATTTTGCAAATCCAAGCTTTTCTACTTTAAAGTTCTGATTGTAGAAGCAGTACTGCAGGAAGTCCAGAAGATCTGGAACAACAGCTTCGGCGCCTTCGCTTTCCAGCAGATCAACCAGATGATTATTAGCTGCCGGAAGGAATTTGACAAGAATCTCACCGACAACGCCGACGCGTGGTTTTTTAACATCTAAAAGTTCGATATTATTGTCAAAGTCTTCGATGATCTGCCGGCATAACTTCTTGAATTTTCGTCTGGAAGGATAGCCGGAAGAGACAAACTCTTTACATACTTCCACCCATTTTCTATGCATTGCATTCACAGATCCCGCAACAGCTTCGTATGGTCTTAAACGATATACACATTTCATAAAGATATCACCAAATACTACGCTGTAAATACCACGAAGTACGAGAGCGGGTGTGATTTTAAATCCAGGATTTTCTTCCAGTCCGCTTAAGTTAATGGAAATAACCGGAATATATTCGTAACCGGCTTTTTTTAGGGCACGGCGGATAAATCCGATATAATTGGAAGCACGGCAGCCACCACCGGTCTGGCTGATGATGACAGCAATCTTGTGTGTATCATATTTGCCGGAAAGGATGGCCTCCATGATCTGTCCGACAACCATAAGGGACGGGTAACATGCGTCATTGTTAACGTATTTAAGCCCCACATCTACTGCCTGTTTGTTGTCATTCGGAAGGACTTCGATGTTGTATCCGGAAGCTTTAAATGCAGACTCCATCAGTTCGAAGTGGATCGGTGACATCTGTGGGCAGAGAATCGTGTAATTCTCGCGCATTTCCTTTGTGAAAGATACTTTTTCAATAGCTGCGGAATGAATCGTACGTTTGTCATTTCGCTGTTCTCTGACGCGGATAGCAGCCAGAAGAGAGCGGACACGGATCCTTGCAGCACCTAAGTTGTTGACTTCATCAATCTTCAGAGATGTATAGATCTTATCTGAATTATTCAAAATATCCGCAACCTGATCGGTTGTGACCGCATCCAGTCCGCAACCGAAAGAGTTGAGCTGGATCAGATCCAGATTGTCTTTTGTTTTTACATAGTTTGCCGCTGCATACAGACGGGAATGGTACATCCACTGATCCATCACATTGAGTGGGTGCTCAGCTGGATTTAAGTGGGAGATGGAATCCTCAGTCAGCACAGCAATATTATAAGAATTGATCAGTTCTGGAATGCCATGGTTAACCTCCGGGTCAATGTGATATGGACGTCCTGCCAGTACAATACCTCTGTTTCCGGTCTCATCCAGGAATTTGATAACTTCCTCCCCTTTTCGACGCATATCTTCACGGCATGCTGCAAGTTCTTCCCATGCTGCATGGACGGCAGACTGGATCTCCTGATCGGAAATATCAAATTTCTTCCCAAGTTCTTCCACCAGGCGATAGGAGATAGTATCCTCGCTGGCAAAAGAGAGGAATGGGTGCATAAAATCAACTTCTCCATTTACAATGGCATCAATGTTATTCTTGATATTTTCCGGATAAGAAGTAACAATCGGGCAGTTGTAATGGTTGTCAGAGTCTGCAAATTCATTGCGCTCGTAAGGAATGCTTGGGTAGAAAATGTGTTTCACACCTTCGTTGATTAGCCATTGTACATGTCCGTGAGCCAGTTTTGCCGGGTAGCATTCAGACTCACTTGGAATGGACTCAATACCGAGTTCATAAATGCTTCTTGTAGAAGCAGGAGAGAGTTTGACAGAGAATCCAAGCTGATTGAAAAATGTGAACCAGAACGGATAGTTTTCGTATATATTTAATACACGGGGGATTCCGATTACACCGCGTTTTGCAGATCCTTCCGGCAATGGTTCATAATCAAAATAACGTTTTAATTTGTATTCAAATAAATTTGGCAGCTTATTCTCGGATTTTGTTTTTCCGAGTCCGCGTTCGCATCGATTTCCGGTAATGAACTTACGTCCGCCGCTGAAATGATTAATCGTCAGACGACAGTTATTTGTACAGCCTTTACATTTTGTCATAGTTGTAGAATATTCCATGGCCTCAATGTCCTCAATAGAGAGCATAGTCGTGCCTTCGCATTCTACATAACGTTCACGTGCAATGAGAGCTGCACCAAATGCGCCCATAATTCCGGCAATATCCGGACGGATAGCCTCACATCCTGCGATTTTCTCAAAACTTCGAAGGACAGCATTGTTGTAGAATGTTCCACCTTGAACTACGATATGTTTTCCAAGTTCCGATGCGTCAGAAACTTTGATGACCTTGAATAACGCATTCTTAATAACAGAATATGCAAGTCCTGCGGAGATATCAGCAACCTCAGCACCTTCTTTTTGTGCCTGTTTAACCTTGGAGTTCATAAATACAGTACAACGTGTTCCAAGGTCGATTGGATTTCTTGCAAATAAAGCTTCGTGGGCAAAATCTTCAACAGAATAATTCAGTGATTTTGCAAATGTCTCAATAAATGAACCACAGCCGGAGGAGCAGGCCTCATTGAGCTGTACACTGTCAACGGTCTGATTCTTGATCTTGATACACTTCATATCCTGACCGCCGATGTCCAGAATACAGTCAACATCCGGCTCAAAGAAAGAAGCAGCATAGTAATGAGAGACAGTTTCTACTTCACCTTCGTCAAGGAGAAGGGCTGCTTTGATCAGAGCTTCTCCATATCCGGTAGAGCAGGAGTGTACAATCTGTACATCCTCTGGTAATTTGCTGTAAATATCTTTGATCGCAGTAATTGTTGTACCAAGCGGATCTCCGTCATTGTTGTGATAGAAGGAATATAAAAGTGTTCCGTCTTCGCCGACAAGAGCTGCCTTTGTAGTGGTAGATCCGGCATCAATACCAAGGAAAGCCTTTCCTTTATAGGTAGCCAGATCTCTGATGGGAACCTGATCCTTGTCGTGCCGCTTTTTAAACTCTTGAAAGTCAGCTTCACTTGCAAACAAAGGTTCCATACGGTCAACTTCAAATTCCATCTTAATCTTGCCTTCCAGGCGCTTTTGCATCTCCTGGATTGGTACGTCCAGATCCTTTTTGGAGTTCAGGGCAGAACCAATGGCTGCAAACAGATGGGAATGATTCGGTGCAATGATGTGCTCATCATCCAGATTCAATGTACGGATAAATGCCTTGCGCAGTTCGGAGAGAAAATGCAGAGGTCCGCCAAGGAATGCAACGTGTCCGCGAATAGGTTTACCGCATGCAAGACCACTGATAGTCTGGTTGACAACTGCCTGGAAAATGGAGGCAGCCAGATCTTCTCTTGCAGCACCGTCATTGATGAGTGGCTGGATATCCGTCTTTGCAAATACACCACATCTTGCAGCAATCGTGTAAAGTGCTTTGTAATTCTTTGCGTATTCGTTAAGACCGGAAGCGTCTGTCTGAAGAAGAGATGCCATCTGGTCAATAAAAGAACCTGTACCACCGGCACAGACACCATTCATACGTTGTTCAATATTCCCGCCTTCAAAATAAATGATTTTAGCATCTTCACCGCCGAGCTCAATAGCTACATCGGTCTGAGGAGCGTAGTCCTGAAGAGCCGTGGATACGGCTATAACTTCCTGAACGAAAGGTACCCCCAGATGCTTGGCAAGTGTCAGTCCGCCAGATCCGGTGATGACCGGAGAGACGTGAATGGCACCAAGTTTATGAATGGCACGACCAAGAAGATCAGATAAAGTCTCCTGGATATTGGCAAAATGTCTTTCATAATCGGAGAACAGTACTTCATTGTCCTGATCTAATACAGCAATCTTGACTGTAGTGGAACCAATGTCAATACCGAGAGTGTAAATGTCGTTTTGAACCATAATTTATGTACTCCTTATTCAATGTTTATTATTAAAAAAGATATGATTAAAATTCATTTGGCAGATATCTCTTCCTATTATAATGTAATCTGCCAATATAACTAAAATATTATACGACAGTTTGCGCCAAATTACAATTAAGAAATCGTGTTCTTAACATAAAAGAAACATAAAAGAAATATGAAATGCGAATAAAAAAATTGTAAAAAATGTAAAATTACAGAAAGCTGGGGAGCGTATGATTGACAAAATAATAGCAAGACGATAGAATGGCTATGTGTGAAAATAATTTTAACAGGAGTTAGAACAATATGAATTGGATGGACAAACTGGAACGAAAGATCGGAAGATATGCAGTTCCGAATCTGATGTTGTACATTATCATCATGTATGGAGCCGGATATGTGCTCTACTTGATAAATCCGGCATTTTATGCACAGTATCTCTGCCTGAATGCACAGGCAATTCTGCACGGACAGGTCTGGAGGATCATTACATTTATCATTCAGCCTCCGTCATACAGTCTGATCTGGATGCTGGTGGCATTATCTCTTTATTATTTTATCGGGAAAGAACTGGAACGGGCATGGGGGACTTTCCGTTTTAACCTCTACTTCTTTGCCGGAGTTCTGTTTCATGTGATCGCTGCCATTTTGGTCTATGTACTGACAGGGCTTGTATTGCCGCTTGGAACAGGATATCTGAACATGTCGTTATTCCTTGTATACGCAGCTATGAATCCGAATGCACAGTTCATGCTATATTTCATCATTCCGGTGAAAGCCAAATGGCTGGCGTGGCTGGACGGAGCATATTTTATCTGGGCAGTTATCCAGGCATTTCTCCCGGCGTATGGAGGAAGTGCCTATGGAATATACTATAAAGCAAATGCACTGGCGGCAGTTGTCTCAATCTTGAATTTCCTGATATTTTTCCTGAATTCAAGAAATGTAAGACCATACCGTCCTTCACAGGTGAAGCGCAAAAATGATTTTCACAGACAGGTTCATAAGGCACGCCCGGTCAATTACTATAAAGACGGTGCAAGACATAGATGCGCAGTCTGCGGAAGAACCGAACTGGATGACCCAAAACTGGAGTTTAGATATTGCTCCAAGTGCAATGGAAATTATGAATATTGCCAGGAACATTTATTTACTCATAAACATGTAATTTAGAAATTGAACAACAAAAGGAGAACAGGAATGAAGAAAACAAAGATTGTCTGCACAATGGGACCGAATTCAAACGATGAGAATATCATGAGACGGCTTGTAAAAGAAGGCATGGATATCGCAAGATTTAACTTTTCACATGGCTCACATGAAGAACAAAAAGGCCGTATGGACATGTTGAAGAAGATTCGCGAAGAAGAGAAGAAACCAGTGGCAATCCTTCTGGATACAAAGGGACCGGAAATCCGTACAGGTGTTTTGAAAGACGGAAAAAAGGTATTGTTAAAAGAAGGCGAGACAATCACTCTGACGAATGAAGAAATCGAAGGAGATGAAACAAAAGTTTCTTTGACATACAAAGGTCTGGTCGATGATGTGCAGATCGGGAACATGATTCTGATCGATGATGGTCTGATCGGACTTAAAGTAAAAGAAAAGACGGAGACAGATATTATCTGTACAATCGTTAATGGTGGTGAACTTGGCGAGAGAAAGGGAGTCAATGTCCCGAATGTTCCAGTCAGACTTCCAGCAATTACAGAAAAGGATAAAGAAGACCTGAAATTCGGTGTTGAGCAGAAAATTGACTTTATTGCAGCATCATTTGTAAGAAATGCTGAGTGTATTCTGGAAATCCGTTCTTACTTAAATAAATGCGGAGCACCATATATTCCAATCATTCCAAAGATTGAGAACTCAGAGGGAATTGATAATATTGATGAGATTATCCGCTGTGCAGACGGTATCATGGTTGCCAGAGGAGATCTCGGTGTAGAAATCCCGGCAGAAGAAGTTCCATATCTCCAGAAATTGATCATTCAGAAATGTAATGATAATTACAAACCGGTCATTACAGCAACTCAGATGCTGGATTCTATGATCCGTAATCCACGTCCGACAAGAGCAGAGGTTGGAGATGTGGCAAACGCAGTTTACGACGGAACAGACGCTGTCATGCTTTCAGGTGAGACTGCACAGGGAAAATATCCGGTTGAAGCACTGAAGATGATGGTACACATTGTAGAAAGTACGGAGCAGCATCTGGATTATAAGGAGATGCTGGAAAAAGCAGGTGCACACAGAATGAGAAATGCTTCCAGTGCTCTGGCATATGCAACTGTAACAACTGCAAGAAATCTGAAAGCAGCGTGTATTATTACACCAACTGTATCAGGAGCAACTGCAAGAGTTGTGTCCAAATTTAAACCGAAGACAGAGATTATCGGTATATCACCAAATGAAGATACACTTCGCAGAATGCAGATTTACTGGGGAGTACGTCCGTATTGCTCTATTAATGCAAATTCTACAGATGAAATCTGTAGCAGCGCGTTAGATCTTGTAAGAGCAAAACAGATTGCAGAGACTGGAGACACTGTAGTCCTGACAGCAGGAATCCCTTCCCCGAATATTTCCGGAAATGTTGCCGGAGTCAGCAATATTATGAAAATAGCAGTGATAGATTAAGAACTACTGAAAACGAACAACAGATGAGAGATTTCTTTCATCTGTTGTTCGTTTTTTTTGAATATATTTCTCATTTAAGTACTTGACTGATAGCGAGAAATATACTATAGTGTTCCGTGAGAGAACTACTACAAAAGAATAAAAATGAGAACAGGTGAAAAAATGGAAGATAAATCATATATCGAACGCCTGATGGAATTTGGGCTTACAAGGCAGGAAGCAGGAATTTACGGCTGCCTGATCAGTGAAGGAAAGACGACAGGCTATGAAGTTGCAAAGCAGCTTGGAATATCCAGATCCAATGCGTATAATTCGCTTGCAAGTATGACTGAAAAAGGCGCGGCTTATCTGGTGGAAGAAGGAACAACAAAAAAATATGTATCTGTACCATTGGACGAATTTTGCCGGAATAGAATCCGGAGGCTGGAAGAGTCCCAAAGATGGCTAAAGAAGCATATGCCATCTGAAAAAGATCATGTAGAAGGGTACATTACAATAGAAGGTTCTTCTAATATTTTGGATAAGATTCGTAATCTTCTGGCAAAAGCCGAAGAGAGAGTATACATTTCCTGTACAAGAAATTACCTGTTATTGTTCGTGGATGAGCTGGAAAGTCTGATCCGGGCTAAAAAGAAAGTCGTAATTGTGACAGATCAACCTGTGAATTTTAGAAATGCCAGAGTCTATATGGGAAACAATCGTGGAATGCAGATTGGTGTGATTACAGATTCCAGATATGTGCTGACCGGAGAGTATGGAGAAGGAAGTATTAATACATGCCTTTATTCCGGACAGAAAAATTTTGTAGAGTTATATAAAAGTGCTCTTAGTAATGAAATAAAACTTCTGGCAATACGAGAGGAGAACATGCAATGAAGAAAAAACCATTTGTAACAAAAGAACAACTGGATGAAATTATTAAAAAATATCCAACTCCATTTCATCTTTATGATGAGAAGGGAATCCGCAAGAATATGCAGGCACTAAAAGAAGCATTTGCATGGAATCCGGGGTATAAAGAGTATTTTGCAGTTAAAGCAACGCCGAATCCGTTTCTGATCGATATTTTGAGAGAGTATGGATGCGGATGTGACTGTTCTTCTTATACAGAACTTCTCCTTTCAGATGCAATGGGAGTAAAGGGAGAGGACATTATGTTTTCTTCCAATGACACACCGAGAGAAGAATATGAACTTGCACACAAGTTAGGAGCAATTATTAATCTGGATGATATTACGCATATTGATTTCCTTGAAGAGACAATTGGCGAGATTCCAGAAACAATCAGTTGCCGGTATAATCCGGGCGGACTGTTTAAGATTAGTAATGATATTATGGATAACCCGGGAGATGCCAAGTTTGGTATGACAACGGAGCAGCTTTTTGAAGCATTTAAGATTTTAAAAAGCAAAGGTGCGAAGGAATTTGGAATTCATGCCTTCCTTGCAAGTAATACTGTAACAAATGAATATTATCCGATGCTTGCAAAAGTATTATTTGAAGTGGCTGTAAAGCTTCAGAAAGAGGTAGGTGTTCATATCAAATTTATCAATTTGTCAGGCGGTATCGGAATTCCGTATACACCAGATCAGGAGCCAAATGATATCCGTGCGATTGGAGAAGGTGTGCGGGAAGTTTATAATGAGGTTCTTGTGCCTGCAGGCATGGGAGATGTAGCTCTTTATACAGAACTTGGAAGATTTATGTTGGGACCTTATGGCTGCCTTGTAACAAAAGCAATTCATGAGAAACACACCCATAAGGAATATATTGGGGTAGATGCATGCGCAGTAAATTTGATGCGTCCGGCTATGTATGGTGCATATCACCATATTACAGTCATGGGAAAAGAAGATACGCCGTGTGATCACAAATATGATGTAACAGGTTCCCTTTGTGAGAATAATGACAAATTTGCAATTGACCGTATGCTTCCGAAGATTGATATGGGAGATGTTCTTGTGATTCATGATACAGGGGCACATGGATTTTCTATGGGATACAATTATAATGGGAAATTAAAATCCGCAGAGGTGCTCTTAAAAGAAGATGGAAGCACACAGCTTATCCGAAGAGCTGAAACACCAGCAGATTATTTCGCAACCTTTGATTGTTTTGATATTGGAAAAAAATTAATAAAATAAATGTTGTATTTCACGCAGTTGTGTGTTACAATTAATCTCGGCTTGAAAAAGCTGGGATATGCGGATGTGGCGGAATGGCAGACGCATCAGACTCAAAATCTGACGTAGGTGACTATGTACGGGTTCAAGTCCCGTCATCCGCAGTTGATTTATGAAAGAGCATCGAAGACTTAAAGTTTTCGGTGCTTTTTTTGCTCTTGCACATTTATTAGATATTCATTATAATAAAATCGATGTTTTTAGAGGAACAAAAGAAGAAAGAATGAAATGACGAAAGGAAGAAGATTATGGGATTTACAGTACAGGATATGCTTGATATGAAATTATTTCAGAAAGCGAATCTGCTCTGGGGCAAAGGTGGTATTGGCCAGGAAATCCGTGGTGTTACGATTATTGAATCTCCAGATATTGTTCGTTTTATCAGTGGTGGAGAGGTCCTTCTGACAGGATTGAATGCATTTCAGAATTGTTCCCCGGAAGAGTTCCGCAGTTATATCGCGGAGCTTGCAAAGAAAAAAGTAAGTGCCCTTGTGATTAAGCGAGGAAGAACTGTAGACTTCATGGAGGAAAAGATGGCGGTCATACAGGAGTATGCCCAAAAGACAGAAACTCCTGTCGTTGAGATTCCGTTTGAAATGCCATTTCGAGAAATTCTTAATACGATCATGGAGCATATTTTCAGTGAGGAAGTTATCAGACTTAAGTATTTTAAGACAACTCATGATAATTTCACGGCACTGTCACTTTCCTTTCATTCCATGGAAAATGGAGTGCAGCGTATTG
>ERZ838516.4251-NODE-4251-length-11290-cov-3.229551_pt1 | contig 11290 bp, 7 predicted proteins | sample MGYA00519910_ERZ838516 | MGnify/ENA primary metagenome ERZ838516 (study PRJEB31850, sample SAMEA3708837) | human gut metagenome | biome: human gut; feature: human-associated habitat; material: faeces | place: China | collected 2014 ... | reverse complement strand
TTCAGTAGGTGGCGGCAAAAGCTCTCACGGGACAGGCCGGACTTGCGAACCTTCTTGGTCAGGCTCTCCAGTTCGTCCTTGGTAAAATAGATTTCTACACGGCAATTTCTCTTACGCATATTTTTCTTCCTTTCTAATTGTCAGCATGGTATACTGTGGTCAGGAGTTGATTTTATGACTACACAGCAGTTTAATAGACGTGTTGCGGCAGTAAAGACCGCTGATGCAATTAATGCAATCGAAGGTGCACCAGTTTCTGATTATGCCCGGATGCTTTCTCTTAGCTGGGCGAAAGGCGAGATTACTGGCGAACAAATGAAATCCGCACTAATGTCTTTTCATCGAAAGATTGCATCACAGGTACACCAAAATGGCTGATTTATACTTGTATGACGATGTGCCTGTTCTCCGTAATTCGTTAGGCATTAAAGATGAGAACACACTTGATCGAATCGAGGCAGAGCAAAGTCGGGCAAACATGATGCTCCTGTACGAACGCGGTTTTCATGACTTCACCCCATCGGGTCTCTGTGAAATCCACCATTTTCTTTTTGGCGATTTATATGATTGGGCTGGCAAATACCGCATTATCAACATTGAAAAGCGTGAGCGATTGTTAGCTGGTCGCAGTGTTTGGTATAGCAATGATGAGGAAATTCCCAATGATTTGGAAAGTGCATTTTCCGCACTATACCAGCCGAATTGGGATAGTCTGACTCGTGAGCAATTTGTAAGTGCTATCAGTCGATGCTTCCCTCGTATTTGGCAGGTTCATCCTTTCCGCGAGGGCAATACTCATACCGTAGTAATGATGATGACTTTTTTTGTCGAGCAGCACGGCTATTTCATGGATCAGGAATTGCTCGCCGCCAGTGCTGGTTACGTCCGTGATTCTTTCGTCATGGCATCACTGGATCAATTATCTGAATACGAGCATTTGGAACGAATCCTCTTAGATGCTGTTCAAAGCGCACCCATTCACTATGATGTTGAAACGCTCTGCAACTCGATTTCCCCATCGTCAGACCGCTATTCCAAATATCAGAGAGAGCCCTACAAACCTCTACCACATTACAAGCGTGAAACTTGAAGAACGCAGACTGTCATTTCCCACGACAGCCTGCGTTCTCCTTTTTTATTCATTCTGTTAGAGCCAATAGGGGTCATAGGGGTTCTCGCCCCTGTCAAGCTGGATTTGCACAATCAAATCCGTTGCTTGTTAGACCGATACCGCTATGCTCTCTTACGGCAGTTCGGTATTCTGCCTTTTTCAGCGCTCCCGTTCCTTATCCGATTTGACCGGCATCGGAATTGCAAGAATCTGATCATCAATCTGCACAAATCGTTCAGGGCGCTTATACTTTTCGGTGTAGCGCTTCAGCTGTTCCTCGCTCAAACTCTTGAAGTTCTCCGTACTGCAATCGCACACAAAAAAGTTTCCCGCCACAATATCATAGATGCGATTGTCTTCATCCCGCAAGGCGCGGTTCAGCGGAAGTCCCTGCAGCTTGCCTTCCTCATTGCAGACCAGACACACAGTTTCTTCAAACGGATAGACCGCCTGAATATAACCGCTAACCGTTTTCTGCATTCCTTCTAGAGAACCATCAATCTCTGCAACACGCGCTGCCTTGCCCGGCTCCACCAGAACAACTCGCATCGTTCTCGTATCCAGTTTCTGTGTCTGTTCGGGCTCAAACTTCACAGGCTGAAAGCCAATGCTGTCACAGAAATAGAAGCCAGCATTTTCACCGTTAACAATCTCGACCACATCAGAAACCGACAGCGAGTGTCCCTGAAAATCTTCCGGGCAGTCACAGTTGAACATCTGATATACGCCTTCCAGCGTATCGACCTCAACCGCTCCCTCAAACACCTTATCGTAAATCCCACTGTTTACTTCCGAACTTCCCTGAAACTTATCAAGCTGAGAAAGTCCCAAGTACGCAACCCGGTCGTCATCTCTGCTCAAATTGATCTGATAGATTATAATGTCCATCATCGTTCTCGCTCCTTTCCATTCCGATTTACAATCTCCATTCGCAGATAATCGTTCACATCTTTTCCGGCTCGCGGCGGGCGGTTCAGGACCGTATACTTCTTATCTAAGCCGCCCATAATACTTTCCGCCGCTTGCCGACCCACCCGGTCATTATCCAGATGCAGAACCACCTTCGTAATCTGCGAGTGGTCTTTCAAAAACTGCTCCAGCGCTACCGGCACTACATTCGCCCGTTTACTCGCGAACACGCCTGCCAGCGACAGATACGCGATTTTTCTCCAGTCTTTGTGATACATGATTTTCAACGATGCATAGCTCATGGCATCAATCGCGGCCTCAAAGACATGAACCTCTCTAACTGGTCTGTCATCCGCAACCAGTGCAAAGGAAAAGTGCTTATCACTGCCGGTTGCCTCACCCTTGTAATCCGTAGTCATGGAGCGCAGCGCTGCATAACGCCGGGTTCCTTTGGTATCGTATCCGACAAAAATAACATCATTGGCGTTCTCTGACTGAAACAGCAATCCGTGTTGAATGCAATATGCTATGATTTGCGGATGGATTCCTCGGCTCTTTAGATACGCCTCTGTTTTGCTTGTATTGGTGTCCAATAACGGCAAAAGCAGCTTTCTCGGGGCAGGCGGCGGTTTCTCGTAGCATATCGGCTGAACAGCCTGCCCGTTGAGCATTTTCACTGCCTCCGGGAACGACATCTCCTTCACCTTAACCAGATAATCCAGCGCCGACCGACCGCCGATATTTTGCGAAAACCAATACCACTTTCCGTTACTGATTTTCAGCGAATCATGCGTTCTGGTACAGTACGTTTCACCCGAAAAGCGCACCAACTCGCCCGGTTCATACGCTCTGAGGTATGACAGCAGATCCATCTTTCTGGCATTGGCGATTTCTTCTTTTGATACAACCGGCATTACCTCGCCTCCCAGTTCCGGTCCTTTGCCGCTTTCCGCTCTGCAAACGACTCGATCGCACCGCGCACCGTTTCCATGTAGTCGGTTTCCAGTTTGCTGAAATCCTTGAATACGTCGTCGAGCGGCCCACGCTGTTTGAGCAGTGCCATCGCCTGATCGTCCGGCAGATTCAATTCTTCCATAGACATCAGAATATCCTCGCGCACAACATACTCAAAGAATTTCCTCTGGCGGACACTGAACGAGCCACTTGCGATATTTGTCCTGCTCACGCTCCATCTTCTGATAGAGCGCAGTATTCAGTTCCTCGTTGTTCATTTTCATCACCTTCCTAATTTCAATTCACAGCTGATACGAAAGCAGCTATGTAGGGTAGGGGAGGAGATTCCCCTACGCAAGTTCATTCAGGCTTTATGAATCACCCGTTTATATTTGGTATCCGAGTTCTCCATATATGAATTGATGATTCGGCTCTGCTCCTTGGTTTCTGCGTATGCTGTTACGGTCAGCGTCTTGCGATTCCAGTCCAGCGTATAGCTATCTGACGCAACATTGGTAATATGGTGTTTGGCAAGGTAATCCCGAAAGTCCTGCATCGCTGCCATATCATCAGACATCACCACATTGACATAGGTGCGATCCTTGGACAGCTTGTTATTGATGCCGCTGACCAAAAAGCAGCCAACACCACTGGCCACTGCTACAGTCAGCGTAGTCAACATGCTATCTGCCAGAACCACACTGCGTGTAATCCAGAAATAAAGAAAGCTGGAAAGCGCAATTGCTACGCCTGCCAGCAGACTCCGGTTTCTCTGAATCATAATCGTTTTTACGGTGCTCAAGGCGTTGTCTGCCATCTTAGCGATAAACAGCAGGCCGAGACTCATTGCTGTTGTCAAACTCTCATCTCCTCATCGTTCCATTTCGCGTTTCTTTTCTTTCGGCTCCCCCTCATCGGGTTCGCCGTCCACAATTTCATTCTCCCGCTTATCCAGATTGAGTAGAATGTTCAGTTCATCCAGTCGTGCCAGCTTGGTTTTCAGTTCATCTTCCTGCGGGAACGGCTTGTCCACTGCCGCCTTGGCATTGGACAGTTGAACCCTTGCATTATCCAGCTGTGCTTCGCACTGCCGGAGATCGCTCTCCAATCCGGCAAGCATATTATCAATGCGCTGGATATTGCCAAACAGGTCTGTACCAAGAGAAATCGGATGACTGAGCTGGCCTTTCAGATTCAGTCGATACTCCTTTGCAAAGGTGTCAAACGAGAGGACCATGGCAAAGCCCCGATACATTCCGATTGGAATCGCATCAGGGCTTGTCATATTATGCGCCGCTGCCAGCAATGCGCTGCCCGCAGCTTTCTTTTCGATATAGGCGGTTCCCTCGACCTCCATTGAAGAAAAACCGTCTTCATTCGGCATTGTCTGTGCCTCTCGCAGCTCAATATCACTCTTGTATCCGCTGATTTTCTGTTCCAGCGCCGCAATCTGATCGGGAAACGCTTTTGCGATCTTATCCTCCAGTGCATATCTCTGGCTCAAATGGCTTGCTTTCAGCATTTTCAGCCGTTGAACTGCAATGTCCAGATCCATCTTTTCCTTGATATACGGATTACCGGTACAAAGTGCTTTCACCTCGGCATAAGATAATGCTGTTTCATCAATATCCTCCGCCGATCGGGCCGGTGCTTTGGAAGTCATGACCTGACCAATGAACTTTTGCTTTCCCTCAACCATCTGATAGAGGTAGCTGTCGAATGTATTCTCTGTTACATAGGTGTAAATCTCAACTTCCGGGTTCTCATTGCCCTGACGGATAATGCGGCCTTCGCGCTGCTGTAAATCGGACGGTCGCCACGGGCAATCGACATGGTGCAGGGCGATAAGCTTTTTCTGGACATTCGTACCGGCACCCATTTTCTGCGTTGAGCCAATCAGCACTCGGATTTCGCCGCTGCGGACTTTGCCGAACAGTTCCTTCTTCTGCGCCTCACTGGCTGCATTATGAATATAGGCAATCTGATCTTTGGGAATACCCATATCCAGCAGTTTATCCCGAATGCCATCATAGACATTGAAATTTCCATCGTTATGCGGCGTTGACAGGTCGCAGAACACCATTTGTGTTGATTTCTGTTCCGCAGTTTTCTGCCAGATTTCAAATACATTCTTTGCACAGGCACTGACTTTGCCATTCTCATCGTCTGGCAGCATAGGGTTCATCAGTCGCTGATCCAGTGCCAGCTTACGGCCATCGTTGGTGATAAGCAGCATATTGTCTACGCTGGAATCAACCATACGATTACGCACACGCTCAGCTCGTTCCGAGAGGTCCTTTACCATTTCCACCTGATACGCCGACGGTTTCAGCACAACATTGTGATAATTTGCTTTCGGTACCGGCAGCTTGAGCATATCCGCCGTTTGAATATCCGCCGTCTGCTTAAACATCGACATCAGCTCCGGCAAGTTATAAAACCGGGCAAAGCGTGTTTTCGCTCGATACCCAGTCCCCTCCGGTGCCAGTTCAATGGCAGTAACAGTTTCGCCAAAGGTGCTTGCCCAGGCATCAAAGTGCAGCAGGTTTTTCTCTTTGAGCGTTCCATACTGAAGATATTTCTGCATCGTGTACATCTCCACCATGCTGTTGCTGATTGGGGTGCCCGTCGCAAATACTGTGCCTCTGCCACCAGTAATCTCGTCCAGATAACGGCTTTTCATATACAAATCACTGGATTTCATCGCCTCCGTCTGACTGATACCGCCCACATTCCGCATCTTAGAAAATGCGGCAAGGTTTTTATAGTAATGTGCCTCGTCCACAAACAGTCGATCAATACCTAGTTCTTCAAAGGTAACAAGGTCATCTTTCCGGCTCTGGTCGTTCAGCTTATTCAGCTTTGCCTGCACTGCTTTTTTAGAGTGTTCCAACTGCTTGACCGAGAAACGATCTCCGTTCTGTTCTTTCAGTTCTCGGATACCGTCCATGATTTCATGGTACTGCTGCTCCAGAATATAACGCTGCCGCTCAACGGACATTGGAATCTTTTCAAACTGGCTGTGGCCAATAATAACGGCATCAAAATCGCCGGTTGCAATTCTGCCGCAGAAGCGTTTGCGGTTCTTTTTTTCAAAGTCTTTCTTTGTTGCAACCAGAATGTTGGCAGAAGGGTACAGCTGTAAATACTCTGCCGCCCACTGTTCTGTCAGGTGATTCGGCACGACAATCAGCGATTTTCGGCACAGTCCAAGCCGTTTGCTCTCCTGAGCTGCGGCAACAATTTCGAAGGTTTTCCCTGCTCCCACAACATGTGCAAGCAGCGTATTGCCTCCGTAGAGAATGTGTGCAACTGCGTTCAGCTGATGCTGCCGGAGCTGGATTTCGGGGTTCATACCAACAAATTTCAAGTGAGTTCCATCATACTCACGGGGTCGCAATGCGTTGAACTGCTCATTGTAGAGCTTGCACAGCCGTTCTCTTCTCGGCTGGTCTTTCCAAATCCAGTCCTGAAACGCTTGCTTAATCAATTCTTGCTTACCCTGTGCAATTGCTGTTTCTTTCTTATTCAGGATCGGTACTCGTTTTCCGTTTTCGTCTTCCACATAGTCGAAAACACGCACATCCCGCAAATTCAGTGTATCCTCAATGATCTTATAAGCATTTACACGATCTGTACCATAGGTGCTGATCGCGTTGATATTGCTGCGGTCATAGGACTTGCCCTCTACATTCCACCCGCCGGTGTAGCGGGAATAATGCACCTTCACTTTCCACTGTGCGTAATACGGCGTGTCCAGCAGCTGATACATGAATTCCTGCACCACATCTTCCGGAAGCCATGTTGCGCCAAGACGAACCGAAATCTCGCTTGCAGTCAGGTCCGTTGGCTGAACTTCTTCCAACGCGGTCACATTCGCTGCAAATACCGGCTCACTTTCTGCCAGTCTCCGCGCCACCGCCAATTTTTCACGCACATTGCCCGAAAGGTACTCATCTGCGGTCAGGTATTTCGCCTGAGTGCCGTTCTCCTCATAGAGCGGATTCCGAAAAATGACACCACTGAGATCTGCAAATACTTCTTCTTCCGTTTTACTTGTCAGCTGCATCATATACGGCATATCCACCTTTGCCTTTTCGCCCACAGAAACTGCCAGAGCTTCCGAGGCGGTATCAACGCTGGTAATCTCCGTGTGCTGCCGGATTGTGCGCTTGCTGAACATATCTGCCTTGCGCACGAAGTTTCCCTCGTCATCCAGCACTTCCAAGGAAGAAAGCAGGCAGAAGGAACTGTCATCAGCAAAAACAGATTTGTTTGCTCTGGTATTGATGCGCCCATACTTCTTCTCAAATGCATCGTACAGGGCATTCAAGTTAGTCTGTTCCTGCTGAATCATTGTGTCCGGGTAATCTTCTGTCTGATATTCGATCAGCTTACGGACACACTCGCGGATTGCAATTAAGCCTTTAACTCGGTTTACGCCGGTTACAGACAAATCGACCGGGTGCATGATGCTGTTTTCCCGATAATAGACTTGACCATCTACAACAGTAAAGCTGAAGTTGCGTACGGACGGGTCAGCCGGGATAGAGCGATCTTCCTCCTCACTTTCCGGGTCATCAACTTCGTACTCCATCACAGACCCATTGATATTTTGAATTGCATCCGTCAAGAGCTCTTCCAGACTGCTGCCGTTAGTCGGCAAGCAGGCCGTTTCCGGACCATATGGACCGCTCACTTCCTGCATGGTTCCAAGCACCATATTCGGATTATCTACAAAATACTGATTCATGGGCAAACCATTTACATCAATGCCAAGGTTGACCCATTCCGGCAGCTGATCGACCATGCGATCACGTTTTTGCAAAATGAGAATATCTGTGGTGACTTCTGTTCCCGCTGCATCCTTGAACGTATTATTGGGCAGTCGGATTGCTCCGAGCAGCTCCGCTCGTTGTGCCAGATATTTGCGTACAGACGGATTTTCCTTATCCATCGTGCCTTTACTGGTGATGAACGCGATAATACCGCCGGGCCGCACCTTATCCATAGTGCGGGCAAAGAAATAGTCGTGGATCAGGAAGTTATACTTGTCATACCGCTTGTCCACAATCTTAAAAGAGCCAAACGGCACATTACCAATGGCGGCATCAAAAAAGCTGTCCGGCAGATCTGTTTTTTCAAACCCACGAACAGCGATAGACGATTTCTGATATAGCTGCTGCGCGATTCGTCCGCTGATGCTGTCCAGCTCCACGCCATAGATTTTCGAGTCGGACAGATTATCCGGACGCATACCGATGAAATTGCCAACACCGCAGGACGGCTCCAGAATATTACCACGCTGGAATCCAAGCCTTTCTAAAACCTGATACATCGACCGAATCACAACAGGCGGTGTGTAGAACGCTGTCAGCGTCGATTCGCGCGCGGCTTCGTACTCGTCATCGGATAGCAGTGCTTTCAACTCGGCATAATGGCTGTTGCGCTCATCGAAACAGTCTGACAGCCCACCCCAGCCAACATATTGAGCAAGTTCTTCCTGCTCCTGTAGCGTTGCCAGCCGGTGTTCGGCCTCCACTTTTTTCAGCGTGGTAATGGCACGGATATTTCGTGCATATCGCTCCCTCGGCGTTCCGACACCCAGCAGATCATTGGAAATATGGTACTCTGCGCGTTCTGCATCCGGAATTTCCGGCAGCAGTGTCAGCGGTGCCGCTATCTCCTTTTTCCTTGCAGCTGGTGGTATAAGCAAAGTTTCCTTCGGTTGCTCTGGCTTCTGGCGCTGTGCAGCATACTCGTTTTCACCAAAGGCAATGAGTTCATCGAATGTCATATTTGCAAGGGACTCATTCAGGTCACCCAAATCCGCAAACTGAATCCGGGCAATTTCTTCATTGTCCACCGCATAAAGCATACGACTGTTCTCAAGATCTACATCCACCTGAATACTATGCTCGCCGTCACCCGTTGTGCTGTACGCCAGCGGCACTGCGGTCAAGTCGCTGAAATCCGCTTCCTCCTCAAAGCACTCCAGCGCGTACAGGTTGATCATGCGTATGCTTTCGTTCAGCAGATATTCTCTGTGTCCCTCTGCGTAGTCCACGACTGCAAAGCCCTTTGGCGGTGTTCCAAGGTCTGTCAGGAAATCCTGTGGAATGGTAGTGCCGTTCTGGTCACGATACAAGGTAATGGTAAACGGTGCACCTGTATCTACGTCTTCTTTGACTTGCTCGACAAGCTGGGTTTCGTCATCATATTCCACCTGTTCCCCGACGTGTCCGTTCGAGTCCAGATAGTCCAATCGACCAACAGCCAGCGGTTTTACATCTGCTGTTTGTTCGCCACTGCTTTCTTTCGGCTGGTCATTCAGCGGATTTTCTGCAATGCGCCGATCAAAGTCACTGCGGCTCAGTTCTTCGTTGAACAGCGGGTACTCCGAATCATACAACCGAACCATATGATCGTCGATTGCAAGAATTTCATATTCTTTAACGCCCAGATAAACCTTATCGCCAAGTGAGTAGTGCCGCTGCACCGGTTCTTCTTCATTTGCCGGGGCAGCAGTCGATTGATCCGCTTTCGTTGAAGACTGTTCCGCACTGATTCGCTCAATTTCTGCCTTACTCAGATACCGTCCCAGTGCAATCAACTCACCAATGCGCTTCTCAACAATATTCCAGGACAGATTAACTGCCTTGCTGCCGTCATCATGCAGTTTGCTGAGGTGAATCCCCTTTGCATCATACTCCAGCCAGTAGTCTGTACCGGGAAGGGCATCAGAATGGCCGCCGATTCCGTACTCTCGCCGCAGAAACCGAACATTCGCTTCTGTTCCTTCCTGCTTGAGAAACTGTTGGTAGATGCGCCGTTTTCCGTCTTCAAATCCGCTGCCACTGCTGAGTACATAATCAATCGCGTCTTGCGGCATAACAAAAGCCGAGTCTTTTTTGGACTCGGCTTCGCCAATCAGAGAAAGCTGTTCATTTACGCTGGGCAAAACTGCTTCATCCGGTGAAAGCCACTCATGCAGCACGATCATTCCGGTAATATGGTCTGCAACCGTGCTCCACTTCATAATCACTCTCTGATCCGGGTCGCTTGCCGAGCCTCGCCACATCATAAACACTGTGTCAAATGCTCGATAGCCTGCCCGCTGACCGTTGCTCAGTATCATTTCGGTGAACGTGTTATCAAAGAACGTTTTGATAAAATCTGCACGTTCATTCTTGTCCTCATGGTCAGAAAAAAATGAAGCGATTTCTGTCCGATGGCCTTTCAGCGCATCACTGGTACGCAGCAGCTCATTCTTTTCCTCATCGGAGTGGTAATACGGCGCCTTGGAGTCCTTGTACCACTCATCGTGAAAGACCTCCAATCCGGTCGAGCCAACGGCCCGCATCGTGGCAGCGCCAATATCTCGCGTTACCGGTACACCAGTTCCTTCAGCACGATTTCCTCCGCTGCTGCCTGGATGTTGTTCATCAGCCCGACCCACTTCATCTGGTTCTCCGCTTTCAGGCTCTCGTTCACGCCCTCCTGCTTTGCCATCTGCGCGGTCAGCGTTTCCATCATCTCGTTCGCCTGACGGTCGATCTCCTCCAGGTGCTGATTCAGCTTGCCGGTCAGCAGCATCGCTGTGTACGTGCCGTTCCGGTTCTCCCGAAGGAATCTCCGCCGCAGCATTCCATACCTCCCAACCTTCGGTGCCTCCGGCACGATCAGATCCGGCAGATAATACTCGCCCTCCTTGTGATAGGTCACTTCCATATTCAGCGCTCCCTTCTGTTGTTGCTGTTCTGTTCACATCATACCGGCTGTCCGCCGGAACCTCAAATGTGCGATTCTGATTTCTTTCTTCTCGCTGCAAATCCTGCACTAAAACTGCGATTTCGCGGAGCAGAACCTCAGACATATCACTGACTGCTGCTCCCAGAATGGAGATAACCTCTGGCGTATTAAAATTGCAGACCTTGTCCAGAGAATTTCCGAAATATGCTCTGCCCGGAAGTCCACTGCGGATATGCAGCATATAGCCGACACTGTAACTGAGTGCGGTCAGCATTTGTAGGCGTGTATTGTCCTCGTCCAGCTTTTCCAGCAGGCTGCCCGCTTTTGCCTCCATCAGCTCTGCCAGATAATCCTGATAATTATCATTAACGAATGTGACCGCCACATTGAGCAGACAATCCTCCAGTGACTCATGGGTATCAACCTCATATCGTTCTGCCAAAACCTTTTTGACAGGCTCAACGAATCTCTGTTCCATCTTCCAGATGGGAACTTCTTTGCCCGCTCTGCTGTTGGTGTCGGATACATCAAACACATGACGCAGCTTATACGGTGCATCCGTAT
>ERZ838516.4235-NODE-4235-length-11323-cov-2.432286_pt1 | contig 11323 bp, 8 predicted proteins | sample MGYA00519910_ERZ838516 | MGnify/ENA primary metagenome ERZ838516 (study PRJEB31850, sample SAMEA3708837) | human gut metagenome | biome: human gut; feature: human-associated habitat; material: faeces | place: China | collected 2014 ... | reverse complement strand
GACGGGGCTCTTATATCCGGAAGTGCTCCGGCGCGCCGTGCGGGAAGGGCACGAAATCGCCAATCACATGTGGGATCACCACATCCCCCCGACGCTTGAGGAGGAGGCCGTCCACATCGACAGGACGGATACGCTCATCAAGGGGCTGACGGGACAATACCCGGCGGGCACGCGCAGCGAGCACGACCTCGCCGCGCTCCGGGATCACGCCTACACATATGTTTCCTATACGCCGCAGGGCGAGTTTCCCTTCTATGTCTATTATGAAAACATCGGGAAATGGATGCTCAACCTGCCGATCAGTTTTATCCATGACGACGCGATGTTTTTCTATTTCGGATGGTTCGGAAGCCGCAACGAGCAGCAGCGCATCCAGTCCCCCGAAGCGTTCCTCCAGACGCTTCTCGAAGCCTATGCCGCCGCCCGCGAAACGACCGGCTATATGAACATCGTGATCCATCCGCACTTGTGCGGGAGGCTTTGCCGCCTCGAAATGCTGCGGCGGTTTTTCCGCCGGACGCGGGAGGACGGCGACGTGCTGTTCGCCACGTCCGCGTGGCTTGCTGACTACATCCTTGAACGGTTTCCGGCCGAAGGGCCGGCTTCAGCCTGATCCCGGAGGACGCCATGCCTTGGAAAAAAGATTTCACGCTTTCGGATGAAATGTCTCCTTCCGGCATCGTGTGGCCTGCGGGCAAGGCCGCCGTGTCCGTGGTGGTGGACTACAGCGTGCCAGCCGGTGCCGAGGGTATTGATGAGGCGGCGATCGCCTATGCCCGGACGGTGTGGGGCAATGCGGTATCCGGCGGCTGGCTCATCGACTATCTGAACGCTTACGGCGTGAAGGCCACGTTCGCCGTGCCGCTGGCGATGGCCCGGGCCTTTCCCGAGAGCGTCCGCCGCGCCCATGCGGACGGCCACGAAATCGCCGCCGGTTCCTTCGCCAAGGAGGACGTGGCGGGGCTTTCCCCTGACGAAGAACGGGAACGCATTGAGCGGACGTTTTCGGGGCTTGCGGAGCTGACGGGCACGCGGCCTGAGGGATGGTTCACGCTGCCGCGCACGGGGGACGATTATCCGGGCGGTTCGGTTTCCGACGCCACAGGGGAACTGCTGCTCGAAGCCGGTTGCGGGTATTTCGGCAACTCCATGGCGGACGACATCCCGCACTACTGGATTACGGATTACGACCGGCGGCACACGCTGCTCATGTTGCCCTATTATTACGCGATGGATACGCAGTTCTTCATGTTTTTCCCCGGAGTGGGCAAGGGGAGCGGGCTCGTGCAGACGCGGGCGCTTTGGGAAAACTGGGCCGCCGAGCTGGAAGGCGTGCGGGCGTGGGGAAGGCAGTCCACATTTGTGATCCAGCCGTACCTCATGCAGTTCGGGGCGGCCCGGGCCGTGCTGGACAGGCTCATGCGGGCGGTTACGGGTGCCCCCGATCTCTGGAGCGCCACTTCTGGAGCGTGCGCGGCCTATTGGAAGCAGGCCTATCCCGCGGATCGGACGCTGCGTTTCGAGAAGGCCGCGTGGCTTGATGAGGAATGAGCTTCACGGTTGGAGTCAGATGGAGACAACGCGCGTTAACCTGTCAGGAGGACGAGATGGATATTCATGCGCTGTTCAGTTTGAAAGGGAAAACCGCCGTTGTGACCGGTGCTTCCGGGGCCCTTGGCGGGGCCGCCGTGCGGGCGATGGCCTATGCGGGGGCCAACGTGGCGGCGTGTTACAACTCCAGCAGGGAACGGCTGGACACTCTGATCTCCGAAATCGGCGACGTGGGTGTGGGGATAAAGCCTTACAAGGTAAATTCGTTCAGCCAGGACGAGATCCGGCAACACGCCGAAGACGTGATGCGCGATTTCGGTGGGATCGACGTGGTGATCAACACGGCGGGCGGCAACGTCAAAGGCGCGTATTACACGGACGAGCAGAGCCTTTTCGATCTCGACGCACAGCCGCAGTTCGATACGGTGACGCTGAACCTCTTCGGCGGCTGTTTCTGGCCTTGCCTCGCGTACGGCGCGAAGATGCTCGACAACCCCGGCGGCGGATCGATCATCAATTTCAGCTCCATCAGCGCGTTCACGGCTATCCGCGGACATATCGCCTATGCCGCTGCCAAGGCGGGGGTGAGCAATTTCACCCAGTCCCTCGCCGCACACCTCGCCCGTGATTTCAACCCGAAACTGCGCGTAAACGCCGTGGCTCCGGGATTTTTCCCGAACAACAACCCCGCCCAGATGCTGTTCAACCCTGACGGCAGCTACCGCGCCAAGGCGCAGCGCGGGGTGGACGCCACGCCCATGCACCGGATGGGGCATCCCAACGAGCTTATCGGCACGCTCGTCTGGCTGGCTTCGGACGCCTCCTCGTATGTGACGGGCATCACCGTGACCGTCGACGGGGGGTATCTCCTCGATTCCCCGGCCTGACGGCAGGGGGCCGGCTTTGCCGCATGGCGGGCAAACTTTAGGGAAGGAACGGGAGCGTTTCCGTATGACGTCTCCCCTGTATGCGCGCGGCGCTGTCGGAAAAGGATTCCGGCAGCGCCGTTTTTTCGGGTCGGGGAAAAGGCGCTCGAAGGCGGAAAACGTTTTCGGCGGGTATTCTCATTGTAGCGTTGCCTGAGAGTTTGTAACAGCCTATCGCTTAATCTTTTTTGATGCTTTCCAATCTTTCTCCCGCAGGTTCCCAAGCTCGGAGCCCCATGCGCCTTTCTCCGAATGCTGGCCTTTTCCACAGGCAGGGATTGCATCCTTCCTTGCAGGAGCGGGGTGATGGGAGTACGGTTCTGCGATGTCTTTTTTCACAACATTCGTGCGAAATAGAGCCGCGTCATGGCGAAAACGTCCGGTACGCAGTTTGCTCTTCGGGGTAACCCTCTTCCTCATGCTGGATATCGGAAGATATCTGGTGTGGCCTCCCGTCGGCTGGCTGGAGACGGAACAGCCGCGGACCACGTCTTTTATGGAATACCGTCAGGAGCAATGGCAGAACGGCCCCAAGGCGAAGGACGGCAAGGCCATGCGTATCCGGCAGCAGTGGGTTCCGCTCAAGCGCATTGCTCCGGCGCTCCGCCAAGCCGTGGTGACGTCCGAAGACGATCTGTTCTGGAAGCACGACGGATTCAATTTTTCCCAAATGTACGATGCGTTGAAGCGTAACTGGGATAAAGGCCGGATGGCCGCCGGGGGCAGCACCATCTCGCAACAGCTTGCCAAGAACCTGTGGTTTACGCCCGAGCGTTCTATCCTGCGGAAGCTCAAGGAAGCCATCATGACATGGCGTCTGGAACTCGCGTTGGACAAGGAGCGGATTCTTGAGCTGTATCTGAACGTCGCGGAGTGGGGCAACGGCGTTTACGGGGCGGAGGCCGCAGCCCGGCATTACTTCGGAAAATCCGCCGCAAGCCTCTCACGGGGCGAGGCCGCCCGGCTGGCGGTCATGCTGCCGTCCCCGCTGCGGCGCACCCCTTCTTCGGCCATCGTGAAACGCCTTTCGTCCCGGCTTTTGAAACGGATGCCGCGCTGAAGAAAATCTGTGCCGCATGAAGGAAATCATGATGGATGGTTACGCGATAGCACCGACGGAGGGCCCAAAACAGTGCTGGCATTGCAATGCTGAACAGCATAGGCTGATACAAAGGGGCTCCCGGTTTAGCCAACCGGCGGGAGAGGAGCCTGTTTTGACCCAGAGGAACGTCAAAGTGCCGTAAACAAGAGAATGAGGGAACCGTTTTTGCTGGGAAAGGAATCGTTTCACTGAGAGCTGGGGGAAGAGGGGCCTTCGTGCTTCCGAGAGGCCCGGTTTTGACGAAGGCCGGGCATGGTGTCCGTGATACATCATTTAAGGGGATAGGACGTGTACAGGTGTAAGCTCGACATCAGGATTTTCAGCGAGGATCCTCTGCTTTTGGCAGACGTACGGAACATCGCTCCGCTGGAACGGTTTGAGCATGAGGTTTCCGGTTACCGGAGTTTTTCTCCGGAAGCCGTGCGGGGCAGTGATATCATCGTTCTTGATCTGCCCGTGGTGGAGCGTCCGGAAGCGGTTCGAGCACTGTGCAAACCGGGGGCGATCCTCGTGTTCTGCATGGAAGCGGAGGCGTTCGCCGTTCTCCGCACCCCTTCCCTGGAGGCCGCCGACGACATCTGGGTGAAGCCTTTCCATAGGGATTTCGGTGCGGTACGCTTCAAAAAGATATTAGCGGGCATCAAGCATAGGAAAGACAGCCGCCTGACCCAGACGTATCTGGATACGATCATCGACAGCATTCCCGATCTTATTTGGTTTAAGGATGTAAAAGGGTCGCACCTGAAGGTCAACAACGGTTTTTGCCATGCCGTAGGCAAGAAGAAGGAGGACGTACAAGGACGCGGCCACTATTACATATGGGATCTGAAGAAGGAAGAATACGAGCAGGGCGAGTATATTTGTCTGGAGTCTGACGAGATCGTGCTTGAGGAAAGGCGTACCTGCCTTTTTGACGAAATGGTCAAGAGCAAACAGGGGATGCGTCAGTTCAAGACATACAAGTCCCCGCTGTTCGACGACGACGGGACGATCCTCGGGACGGTCGGCATCGCGCATGACGTGACCGATCTTGCGAACATGGGCGCGGAGCTGGAGATCTTCCTGCGGAATATGCCGTTTGCGATCCTCATCAGCGGCAACGACGGGCGGATCATTAATGTGAACGCCAAGTTTGAGGAATATTTCGCCGCGAAGGAAAAGAACATCGTCGGCAAGCCCTATGAGGAATGGAAGCACGTTATCCAGAAAAGCCTCTGCAAGACCTACGGGGAGGGGCACTTCGAAATACGGTTGCACGGCGACGGCGAGGAGCGGATTCTGGAGTTCCATGAAGAACCCATTTTTGACGTATTCCGCAACCGGGTGGGGCAGTTCTGCTTCTGCCGTGACGTAACCATCGAGCGGACATTCGAGCACCAGATCTGGATCAGCGCGAATACCGATGCCCTGACCGGATTATACAATCGCCGTTTCTTCTATGAGTATATGAACGAGAACAGGAAAGAGAACCAGCTCAGCCTCCTGTATGTCGATTTGGACGATTTCAAAAAAGTGAACGACGCTCACGGCCACCACATCGGCGACGGGGCGCTCGAACTCGTTGCCCGGCTGATGCGGGAAGCGTTCCCCGGGGATTTCATCGTACGGCTCGGCGGTGATGAGTTCTTGATCTGCCTTGTTGGTGAGCGGTCTTTAGCGTTTTTGGAAGAGAAGGCCAATCGGCTTTTGCAAAGTCTGTTGGAGGCGTTTCAGGTTTCGGATTACCTGCGCGTGATGTCCGCGAGTATCGGCATCGCGTCGAGCGCGGACCCGGGAACGAAGCTGGACGACTTGGTACGGCAGAGCGACATAGCCATGTACGCGGCGAAGCAGTCCGGGAAGTCCCGCTGTTGCGTGTATTCGTCCGGTTTGATCAAAAAATGACGTTTCGTTGAGGCGTTGCGCCGGAGAGAGGCTGTTGGCCGGATGAGGGGATGAGCGGTGGCGGTATGGAGGCGGAAGCGTTGTGCTTTTCCGTCTATGGCGCTTCTTCTGAAGTGCTTTTCCCTTTTCCTGGGGAGAGTGTTCTCGCCGCCTCGTGTGTGGCTTGGGCGGGATGCAGGGCAGGGGGCAGCCCGGTCGAGGCTTCGGCTCAAGGCGTGCGATTCCATGACGGTTTTTCATGGTTCTGTTTACTTGCTGCTTCTGATGTGCGCTCCTCACTGGCGGCCCGTCGCCTTCATGCAACGGAAGGGATTGCCCTGTTTGGGGCAGTCCTTTTTTGTTGCGCAGGATGAACGGATGCCGGGAGGTTCCCTGTCCCGGCCATGAGGCGGATTCCCCGCGGTACCCGCAGGAGAGGCACGGTATCCATGTTTGCCCCGCCGCTAAAACGGTTTCCCCACGTCTTCGCCGTATCCCGGAGAACGGTTTTTCCGCGACATTGCGGACATTCTGCTCATTTTCCGAGATTGTCCCAAAAGAGATCTGCTTTTTTTGATAGATTCCTAATACCGTGAGACCATGTCCTTTTTGGGTGGGGGCACGACACGCCCTATTGGGGCCGGAAGGCTCCGGACAGGGCTGCCTCCGCGTACAGCTTACTGATTTATTATGCTTTTATAAGCATAATTGAAGATTGCACTTGTTTTCTCAATAGGCTGTTAACATTACGAAAAAGAAAGGGGGTCGCCTTGAATGAAACGGTTTCTTCCTGTACCGTGACTGGGAATTCTCCGAAAATCCGTCCGCCGTCAGCGGACCGGGCATTCGGATAACCCTCATCATCGTGTGAGTGACTATGGAACGCAGATCGTTTCTCAAGTTGTCATGCGGGCTGGGCGCGGGAATCCTGCTCTCCAGCCTTGGCGTGAGTGTGCTTCCCATCGAAGCCTTTGCTCAGGAACTGACCAAATACGACCGGATCAAAACCGCCAAACAGTCCACCTCCATCTGCTGCTACTGTGCGGTGGGGTGTGGGCTTTTGTGCAGCACCGATACGAAGACCGGCAAGATCATCAATATCGAAGGCGACCCCGAACATCCCATCAATGAAGGCTCGCTGTGCGCCAAGGGCGCGGGCATCTACCAGACCACGGCCGCCAACGACCGCCGCCTGGACAAGGTGCTGTACCGCGCTCCCTACGGCGACAAGTGGGAGGAAAAGGATTGGGATTTCGCCATCGATCGCATCGCGCGGCACCTCAAGGAAGAGCGTGACGCCGGCTTCGTCAAGAAGAATGCGAAAGGGCAGACCGTCAACCGTGTCGAGTCCGTTGCCCATCTGGGCAGCTCCAACGTCGACAGCGAAGAGTGCTGGTCCATGGCCGTCTTCGCCCGCTCCTACGGCCTGGTGTACATCGATCACCAGGCCCGGGTCTGACACGGCCCCACTGTACCGGCTCTGGCAGAGTCGTTCGGACGCGGCGCGATGACGAATCACTGGATCGATCTCCAGCACAGTGATTGTATTCTCATTCAAGGCAGCAATGCAGCTGAAAACCACCCGATCTCGTTCAAATGGGTGCTCAAGGCAAAGGACAAGGGGGCCGAGGTTATCCACGTCGATCCCCGTTTCACCCGCACGTCGGCACGCTCAAGCATGTACGCCCCGCTTCGCTCGGGCACGGATATCGCGTTCCTCGGCGGCATGATCAAGTATATCCTCGATCATGATCTCTATTTTAAGGATTACGTACTGAGCTACACGAACGCCGCGTTCCTCGTGAACCCCAAGTTCTCGTTCAACGACGGCCTGTTCTCCGGCTATGACGCGCAGAAACACGCCTACGACAAGTCCTCGTGGTCGTTCCAGAAGGACGGCAAGGGCCTGATCAAGCGCGACGATACGCTGAAGAACCCGCACTGCGTCTTCCAGCTGATGAAAAAGCATTACGACCGGTACGATCTGAAGAAGGTTTCCTCGATCACGGGGACGCCCGAGGCGGATCTGCTGGCCGTGTACAAGGCCTTCGCCGCCACCGGCAAGCCGGACAAGGCCGGGACCATCATGTACGCTATGGGCTGGACCCAGAAAAGCGTGGGGGTGCAGAACATCCGCGCCATGTCCATCATCCAGCTCCTGCTCGGCAACATCGGCATCTGCGGCGGCGGCATCAACGCCCTGCGCGGCGAGCCCAACGTGCAGGGGTCCACCGACCACGCCCTGCTGTCGCATTACCTGCCCGGCTACCTCAAGGCTCCCAAGGCTTCGTGGCAGACGCTGGAGCAGTACATCGCGGGCACCACGCCCCAGACGGCGAACCCGCAGTCCCTGAACTGGATGAGCAATACCGGCAAGTACGCCACCAGCCTGATGCGGGCCTTCTATCCCGAAGGCGGGACGCCTGAAAACGGCTTTGGTTACGACTATCTGCCGAAGCTCGACGACGGGCAGGACGCCTCGGTCATGAGCATGATCGACGCCATGTATGCGGGCAAGATCAAGGGCCTCACCTGTGTGGGCCAGAACCCCGCGTGCAGCCTCCCGAATTCCAATAAGGTCCGGAAGGCGTTGCAGAACCTTGACTGGATGGTCCACGTCAACATCTTCGACAACGAGACGGCATCCTTCTGGAAGGGCCCCGGCCTCGATCCCAAGAAGGTGAAGACCGAATGCTTCCTGCTTCCCGTGACCGCCTCCGTGGAAAAGGAAGGCAGCCAGGCCAACTCCGGGCGCTGGATGCAATGGAAGTATGCCGCCGCCGAAGGCCCCGGCGACGCCATCTCCACGGGCGACGTGTTCTGGCGCGTCATGAGCAAGCTCAAGGAGCTGTACGCCAAGGACGGCGGCACGTTCCCCGAGCCGATTCTGGCGGCGAACACCGACTTCGTGGACGGCAAGGGCCGCTACGATCCCGAGCGGGTGGCGAAGCACATCAACGGCTACTTCCTCAAGGACGTGACCATCAACGGCGTGGAATACAAGAAGGGCGAATGCGTGCCCGGCTTCCCGCTGTTGCAGGCCGACGGCTCGACCTCGTGCGGCAACTGGATCTGTTCCGGCAGCTTCACCCGCGCTGGCGAAAACCTCATGAAGCGGCGCAAGAAGGTCGACCCCACCGGGCTCGGCCTCTATCCCGAATGGTCCTACTCGTGGCCGGTCAACCGCCGCGTCATCTACAACCGCGCTTCCGTGGACCCGCAGGGCAAGCCGTGGAATCCGAAAAAGGCGCTGGTGCAGTGGAAGGACGGGCAATGGATCGGCGACGTGCCGGACGGTCCGGCCCCGCCGCTGGCCATGCAGGGCGGCAAGCTGCCGTTCATCATGCAGCCGGAGGGCCTCGGCGCCCTGTACGGCCCCGGACTGGCCGAAGGCCCGTTCCCGGAACATTACGAGCCGATGGAAAGCCCCTTCAAGAAGAACATCATGTCCGCCCAGCGGGTCAACCCGGCCCTCCATAGCTTCGGCAAGGACATGAACCCGATCGCCAACGCATCGCCCGACTTCCCGCTGGTGATGACCACGTACTCCTGCACCGAACACTGGTGCACGGGCGCGTTCACCCGCTGGCAGCCGTGGCTCGTCGAAGCGCAGCCGCAGGCGTATGTGGAGATCAGCGAGGAGCTGGCGAAGGAAAAGGGCATTGCCAACGGGGAAAAGGTCCGCATCTCCTCGGCGCGCGGCACGGTCGACGCCGTGGCGATGGTCACGGTGCGCCTCACGCCCTTCAAGTGCGGCGGCAAAACCGTGCATCAGGTGGGCATGACCTTCAACTACGGCTGGCTGCAGCCCAAGGAATGCGGCGACACGGCAAACCTGCTCAGTCCCATGGTCGGTGACGCGAACAGCATGACGCCAGAATACAAGGCGTTTATGGTCAACATCGACAAAATCAAGGCTTAGGAGGGAAGGCCATGTCCGACGGAAAGACTATTCTCGTTGACGTATCCCGCTGCACCGGGTGCCGCGGCTGTCAGGTGGCCTGCAAGCAGTGGAACGAGCTGCCCGCCACCGATACCGTGCAGACCGGTTCCTACCAGAACCCGCCCGATATGAACGGCGATACCTACAAGATCGTCCGGTTCCGCGAAGGGCGGCATGAAAACGGCAAACCCTACTGGAACTTCTTCACCGACATGTGCCGCCACTGCGTGAACCCGCCGTGCGTGCTCGCCGCCGATGAGGGGACCATGATTCACGACGAGGCCACCGGCGCGGTGGTGTATACGGAAAAGACCGCCGAGAACGATTTCGACGTGCTTCTCGACGCCTGTCCGTACCGCATCCCCCGCAAGAACGAAAAGACCGGGGCCATCGTGAAGTGTACCATGTGCATCGACAGGATCAGCGCGGGCGGCATTCCCGCGTGCGTGCAGTCCTGTCCCACCGGAGCCATGCGCTTCGGGGAACGCGCCGCCATGCTCGAACTCGCGCACAAGCGCGTGGAGGAGCTGAAGAAGGAGTTCCCCAAGGCCCATGCCGTCGATCCTGATGATGTGCGCGTGATCTATGTCATCACGGACGATCCGGACAAGTACGCCGAGCACGTCGGCGCATAGCGGACAGTAAGCGAGGGGAGGGAGATGATGCGGGCTCTGCCCGCACCCGCTGAGGCTCTGCCTCAGGCTCCGCCGGGGGGAATGATTCCCCCCGGACCCCCTCGGATTTTTATGTTGCACTTGAAGTCTGTTCCCGTAGCGGGATGGATGAATTGGACGGATTTTTTGATGGTTTTGCATTGATGGGACGTTTCCGCATGGATGCCGGACAGCCATGTATGAAGGCATGGAGAAAGGAACGGCGGGGGCGTGGGGGAGGGGAGAAGTTCGCGGGTATTCCCGTATTCTGGAAGAGGCTTCTCCTTTCCCCCGCACATCCGCTCAAAAATCACTTGCTCTAATCTAAAGGATTTCCGATGTACGATGATACCGCCCTGCGCCGTCTGCTTATCGAACTGGCCGCATCCCACCCCGAGCACGCCGCCGTGATCCGGGCGTTCACGCCGCTGGCGCTGGCGCGCGGCAAGCTGCTTGATGCCTACGCGCTGTCGCGGAAAACCAAGCCGCTGGACGGCTTTCCTATGTTCCGTTTTGAAGAACTGCCTGTATGTTCGGAAAAATCCGGAGCCATTGCGTCGGCTGTGCTCGAAGCCGTTGCCGAGGGCTTCCCCGGCGCGCGGGAACAGGTGGAGGCGGTGCGCGGTGCGCTCAAGCCCGGAAGCGTCCGCCGCCTGTGCAAGGCCAGACTCGCGCATGACCCGGAGCCGCTGGCCCTGTTCGCGGAGAAAAACGGCCTGCCGCCGGATGTGCTGGATATGGTGATCGCGCAAACGGTGAAAATCCTTATGGCCCGCACAGCGAACAGCCTGCCCGAAGCGCCCTTTGATCCGGCCCGGAAGACGTGCCCATACTGTGGAGGAAAACCGGAACTCAGCGTCGTCCATGAGAAGGAAGGCCACCGGAGCTTGTTCTGTACCGACTGTGGGCGGCACTGGCGTTTCCAGCGTACGGCGTGCCCCTCCTGCGGGTGCGACAAGCCGGACAATCTACGCCTGCATTTTGCCGAAAGCACTCCGGACGAACGCGCCGTTTCCTGTAAGAATTGCGGGCACTACATCCTTGAAGCGGATATCCGCAAGCGGGATCTGGCCTTGGACGGAGCCGCCATCGTGTGCCTCGGCATGGGCTATCTGGACGCTCTCATGCAGGAGCAGGGGCTCTTACCCCTTGGGGAATCTGCATAGCGCCAAAATGGTTGCACAGAAAAAGGCGGCTTCAAGCCGCCTTTTTTGTGGAATGGAGAAAGGGGATCAGCCACCGAGATAGGCTTCCTTGACCTTGGGATCTTTGAGGAGTTCCTGCC
>ERZ838516.4226-NODE-4226-length-11348-cov-3.120517_pt1 | contig 11348 bp, 10 predicted proteins | sample MGYA00519910_ERZ838516 | MGnify/ENA primary metagenome ERZ838516 (study PRJEB31850, sample SAMEA3708837) | human gut metagenome | biome: human gut; feature: human-associated habitat; material: faeces | place: China | collected 2014 ... | reverse complement strand
TCGTATTGAAGCGCCCATTCCCGGCAAGGCGGCAGTCGGCATTGAGGTGCCGAATAAGGAAACGCAGTCGGTTTATATGCGGACGCTGCTGGAAAGCGATGCCTTTAAGCAGCACCCCTCTAAGCTTGCCTTTGCACTGGGGCAGGATATTGCAGGCAACCCTGTTGTGACGGATATTGCAAAAATGCCGCACCTGCTGATTGCGGGCGCAACGGGTTCGGGGAAATCGGTCTGCATCAATACGCTGATTACGAGTATTCTTTATAAGGCAGACCCCAAGGAGGTTAAGCTGCTTCTGGTTGACCCGAAGGTGGTAGAGCTGAGCGTGTATAACGGGATTCCGCATTTGCTGATTCCTGTTGTGACAGATCCGAAAAAGGCGGCCTCTGCGCTGAATTGGGCGGTGCGTGAGATGCTGCAAAGATACAATGATTTTGCTGCCCATGGTGTCAGAGATATTAAGGGCTTTAATAAATTGATGGAAGAAAAGGGTGACGAAAAGGGCAAAATGCCCCAGATTGTCATTATCATTGATGAATTGGCAGACCTGATGATGGCAGCACCCGGCGAGGTGGAGGATGCTATCTGTCGTTTGGCGCAGATGGCGCGTGCAGCAGGGATGCACCTGATTATTGCGACACAGCGTCCCTCTGTGGATGTCATTACAGGGGTGATCAAGGCGAATATCCCTTCCAGACTGGCGTTCGCTGTATCCTCCGGCATTGACTCCAGAACGATTCTGGATATGGTCGGGGCGGAAAAGCTGCTGGGGAAGGGCGATATGCTGTTCTATCCTTCGGGACAAAGCAAGCCCTCTCGTTTGCAGGGCGCATTTGTGACGGATCAGGAGGTCGAAGCTATTGTCGATTTTCTGAAAAAGAGCAGCAAGCCTAATTATACACAGGAAACCATCGACCAAATTACCGCTGCCGGTAAGGTTGGCGGTGCGGCGGAGGATTCGGATGAATTTTTCTCGCAGGCGGTTGATTTGATTCTGGAAAAGGAAAAGGCATCTGTTTCCATGCTGCAAAGACAATTCCGCATCGGCTATAACCGCGCGGCAAGGCTGATGGATGATTTGGAGAAGCAGGGCATTGTCGGCCCGGAGGAGGGCAGTAAGCCCCGAAAGGTTCTCATTACGAAAAGCGAATGGGAGGAAATGACGGGCGCAGTTCCCGATGAGATTTAAAGCTGCCGATAAGGGATTGCAGAAGCACTCTGCAATCCTTTTTTCTGTTTTTGATTGAAATGGATTGACAAAAACAGACAAGTATAGTATTATCGGCATAGGGTCATATGACTGACGGAAGTGGAGACAACCACATGGAGTATGACTATTCGAATGCCGACCGTCTGGGCGATGATGCTTGGATTGGGTGCGGCTTTTTTTATGGAAAATTTTCGGTAAAAAAACGCACCGTCCCTTGTATCAGATGTGGAACAGCGGAATACCGCCAAAGCAGAGAGGAGATTTTTCGAATGTTTAAAACAGACTTACAGATTGCGCAGGAATGTAACATGGAGCATATCCTGAAGGTTGCTGAAAAAGCAGGGATTCCCGAAGAATATGTAGATTGCTACGGCAAATACAAGGGCAAAATCAGCAGCAAATATTACGACAAAATCAAAGATAACCCCGATGCAAAGCTGATTCTGGTAACAGCGGTGAACCCTACCCCCGCAGGCGAAGGCAAAACAACCGTTACCATCGGTCTGACAGAGGCATTGCAGCAGATGGGCAAGAATGCGATTACCTGCCTGCGTGAGCCTTCCTTGGGGCCCTGCATGGGCGTAAAGGGCGGCGCTGCCGGCGGCGGCTATGCACAGGTGGTTCCCATGGAGGATATCAACCTGCACTTTACCGGCGATTTGCACGCCATCACAACAGCAAATAACCTCTTGGCATCCATGGTGGATAACCACATTCAGCAGGGCAATGAGCTGAACATTGACCCCAGAAGAATTGCATGGAAGCGCTGTGTAGACCTGAATGACAGACAGCTGAGAAATGTGATTTCCGGCTTGGGCGGCAAGGTAAACGGCGTACCCAGAGAGGACGCGTTCCAGATTACCGTTGCTTCCGAAATCATGGCAATCTTCTGTCTGGCAAATGATTTGAAGCAGCTGAAGGAAATGCTGGGCAGAATCATCGTTGGCTACACCTATGAGGATGAACCCGTAACAGCAAAAATGATTGGCGCAGACGGCGCAATGACAGTTCTTTTGAAGGATGCACTGCAGCCCAACGTGGTGCAGACACTGGAAAACACACTGGCAATCATCCACGGCGGCCCCTTCGCAAATATCGCACATGGCTGTAACTCCGTTATGGCAACAAAAACAGCAATGAAAATTGCGGATTATGTTGTAACAGAGGCAGGCTTCGGCGCAGACCTGGGTGCTGAAAAATTCTTTGATATCAAGTGCCGTAAGGCAGGCCTGAAGCCCGATGCGGTTGTTCTGGTTGCAACCGTGCGTGCGCTGAAATATAACGGCGGTGTACCGAAGGCAGATCTGTCCAATGAAAATTTGGATGCTCTGGCAAAGGGCTTTGTGAATCTGGAAAAGCACATTGAAAATATTCAGAAATACGGCGTTCCCGTTGTGGTAACACTGAACCATTTCGTAGCTGATACAGATGCAGAGGTGGCTTATGTGAAGGAACGCTGCGAATCCATGGGCGCAACCTTTGCCGTAGCGAAGGTTTGGGCTAACGGCGGCGAGGGCGGCAAGGCTCTGGCTGAAAAGGTTCTGGAAACACTGGAAACAAAGGAAAGCAAATTCCATTTCCTGTATGAGGATGAACTGAATATCGTAGAAAAGGTAAATAAGGTATGCAAGGAAATCTATGGCGCAGGTACAGTAAACTTCTCTGCGGCGGCAAAGAAAACACTGGCACAGATTGACAAGCTGGGCTTTCACGATTTCCCTGTATGTATCGCAAAGACACAATATTCTCTTTCCGATGATCCCAAGGTGTTGGGTCGTCCGGAAGGGTTCGAGGTAACAGTAAAGGAGATTCGTATTTCCGCAGGTGCAGGCTTTATCGTTGTTCTGCTGGGCGATGTTATGACAATGCCCGGTCTGCCTAAAAAGCCCGCAGCCTTGAATATCGACATTGACGATAACGGAAATGTGGTAGGTCTCTTCTAAGAAAAAGGGAGTTAAAAAGGATGAAAGCACAACTGATTGATGGCAAACGGATTTCTGCGGAAATTAAGGCAGAGGCGGCGGAGGAGGCAGCAGCATTAAAGGCAAAGGGGATTACACCCTGCTTAGCGGTTGTTTTGGTCGGCGATGATTCCGCCTCTCAGGTATATGTGAATAACAAGAAAAAGGCGTGTGAGGCAGTCGGGATTCGCTCGGTTTCCCATGTGTTGTCTGGGGGGACAACGGAGGAGGCACTTTTGGAGCTGATCGCCAAGCTGAACGCGGATAAGGACATTCATGGGATTCTGGTGCAGATGCCTGTGCCAAAGCAGATTGATGAACGAAAGGTTATTCTTGCCATCGACCCGAAGAAGGATGTGGATTGTTTCCATCCCGTAAACGTGGGCAATCTCCACACAGGCGGAGAGGGATTCCTTCCTTGTACCCCTGCGGGCATTATTGAGTTAATCAAGCGCAGCGGTCATTCCATCGAAGGGAAACAGTGTGTTGTGATTGGCAGAAGCAATATCGTAGGAAAGCCTGTAGCTATGCTGTTGATGCAGGAGAACGGCACTGTGACGATTTGCCATTCCAGAACAAAGAATCTGGCGGAAATCTGTCGGGGGGCAGATATCATTGTCAGTGCAGTGGGCAAGGTAAACACAGTGACGGCAGATATGGTAAAGGAAGGCGCGATTCTCATTGATGTTGGGATGAATCGCAATGAGGCAGGCAAGCTGTGCGGCGATGTGGATTTTGAGAACGTGAAGGAAATTGCAGGGGCGATTACGCCTGTTCCCGGCGGCGTTGGCCCGATGACCATCGCTATGCTGATGAAAAACTGCAACACAGCCGCAAAAATCCAGAACGGATTGAAATAAAGAAGAATTGTAAGAAAAGCTTAAGATGGATACCCTTGACTTTCATAGAGAGCCAAGGGTATTCTATTTATATAGAAGAAGCGGACTGTGAGCGGAAAGGAAGTGTTTGTATGAAAAAGGGTGTTTTGAAGGGTATTGTATGCTTGGTTGTAATCGTGGTTATCTGGATGGCAGCTTCTTTTCGGAGCAAACCGCTTTCCGAGGAGGGAGAAATTTCCCTTGAGAATTTTGTGGTTTGCCGTGTGCAGGTGATGGAGATAAAAAATGATACAGGATATGGGCGTGCGGCGGAAATCAGAGAGAAGGAACGGATGCAGAAGGCGCTGGATGCGTTGGGTGAAATAGAGGTCAGAAAAATGATGCCATGGGAGAAGCTGCTTTCCGATAGGAGCGCGGAAGAGCCTTATCTTATGATGATTCAATATGACAGTGAGGAAATAGGGCGGTATGAATCACTCTCCTGTTGGGAGAACGGACGCATTGATTTCAGGGATGCTTCTTATAGGATTACAGGAGAACCGAAAACAAAAGCAGTGGATTTGTTGGAAACGCTTTTGCAGGAATATGAAACAGAAGGAGTCTAAGTCGAAAGCAGTCTTCGGTAATACCGAAGGCTTTTTTCTTTGGCAGAAAGAGGCGAAAAAGAATTTTGCGGAAATATAGCAATTTTCTTGGTTTTATAGTAAAATATAATGATGGAAAAAAGAGAAGATTTTAAGGAGGAATACAATGAGCAGAAAAATCGCATTCACCTCTTTGGGGTGCGATAAGAATAGAGTTGACAGTGAGGTTATGCTGGGGATTTTGCAGAAAAACGGCTACACAGCGGTAGCGGATGAGGCAGAGGCGGATATCATCGTGGTGAATACCTGCTGCTTTATCAAGGATGCCTTAGAGGAAAGCATTGAAACCATTCTGGAGATGTCCCAATATAAGAACCCTGACGTGGGAAACTGCAAGGGATTGATTGTGGCAGGCTGCTTAGGGCAGAGATACGAAAAGGAATTTTTCGATGAATTGCCGGAGGTGGATGCCATTGTCGGCACAACGGCGTATGAATCCATTGCGGAGGTTGCGGATGAAATTCTGGGCGGCAAGGAGCAGGTGAAGCAGCTGGAAAGCATTGACCTTGCCATGCAGGATGGAAACGGTAAGCTGCGTGTGCTTTCGACCGCACCGTATTTTGCGTATTTGAAAATTTCCGAGGGCTGCGACAACCGTTGTACCTATTGTGTGATTCCGCAAATGCGTGGCAGACACCGCAGCAGAGAACTAGAAAGCCTTGTGGAGGAAGCAACCCTTTTGGCACAGCAGGGCGTGAAGGAATTGGTCATTGTTGCACAGGATACCTCTATCTACGGCAGAGATTTATACGGCAAGCCGATGCTGGATGTGCTTTTGCGGCGGCTGAATGCCATTGAGGGCTTGGAGTGGATTCGTCTGCTGTATGCGTATCCCGAAACGCTGACAGAGGAAACCATTGCGGCAATGGCAAGCTGTGAAAAGGTTTGTCATTATATTGATATGCCGATTCAGCATGGGAATGATGCTGTGCTGAAGCGCATGGGCAGAAAAAGCAGCCAGACGCTGATTCGGGAGAAGGTGGCAAGGCTGAGAGCGGCTATGCCCGATATTGCCATCCGCACGACACTGATTGTCGGCTTCCCCGGAGAGACAGAGGAGGAATTTGCGGATTTGCAGAGCTTCGTGCAGGAAATGAAATTCGACCGTCTGGGTGTGTTCTCCTATTCGCAGGAGGAAGGCACGGTTGCGGCGGAAATGGAAAACCAGATTCCGGAGGAAACGAAGGAAGAACGCAGAGATATCATTATGGATATACAGAAATCCATTGCGGCGACGCTTTGTGAAAAAGAGGTCGGCAAGGTGATGGAGGTGCTGATTGAGGGCAAGCTGCCTGAGGAAAATATCTTCTGCGGCAGGACAAGACGGGATGCCCCCGAAATTGACGGTCTGGTATTTGTTTCCTCGGAGGAGGAGCTGTATTCCGGTGATTTTGCAGCGGTGAAGATTCGAGAAGCAGGCGATTATGATTTGATGGGAGATGTGGTTTATGGATATGAATTTAGCGAATAAGCTGACCATGCTGCGTGTGGTTATGATTCCGGCATTCTTGCTGGTGCTGTTTCTGGCACCTGAGCCAATGAACAGATATATCGCAGTGATTATTTTTATCGTGGCATCCTTAACGGATATGCTGGATGGCAAGATTGCAAGAAAATACAACATGGTTTCCAACTTCGGGAAATTTATGGACCCCCTTGCGGACAAGCTGCTGGTGATGTCTGCATTGGTTTCCATGGTTGCCTTGAAGGACTTGGCGGCATGGGTGGTTATCGTGATTCTGGCAAGAGAATTTGCCATCACAGGCTTCCGTACCCTTGCGATGGAGGCGAATATCGTGATGGCGGCAAGCTGGTGGGGGAAGGTGAAAACCACCACGCAGATGATTATGATTCCTGTGCTGCTGCTGAATCTGCCGTTTGCGTGCATGCCTGTTCTGGAAAAGCTACTGGTGATTCTGGCGGTATTCTTTACGATTTTCTCCGGCGCGGATTATATCATTAAGAATAAGCAGGTTCTGATGGGCTAAGAGAAAAATGAAAGGGAGCGCTTTGTTTGAAAAGGCTCTCTTTTTTATTTCGGGATATTGGAATCCGATGATAAAAACGGTACAATAGAGGAAAAGACACAAAGGAGGAAGAAACATGAAGGCGGAGATTCTTGCAGTCGGCACGGAGCTGCTGCTGGGGGATATTTTGAATACAAATGCACAGTTTCTGGCGCAGGAGCTGGCAAATCTGGGGATAGAGGTATATTATCAGACGGTTGTTGGGGATAACCCGCAGCGTTTAAAGGATACGATTTTTCATGCCTTTTCCAGAGCGGATTTCATTATTACAACAGGCGGCTTAGGGCCTACCGAGGATGACCTGACGAAGGAAACGGCGGCAGAATATTTCGGGGAAAGGCTGATTCCGGATGAAAGAGCATTGGGCAGAATTCGGAAATATTTTGACCGCACAGGCAGAGTGATGACGGAAAACAACGTGAAGCAGGCAATGGTGCCCGAAAAAAATGGGATTGTGCTGTATAACGATAACGGCACGGCACCGGGGATTATTATGGAGAAGAACGGAAAGATGATTGTGATGCTGCCCGGCCCTCCGAGAGAAACGATTCCCATGTTCCAAAATCAGGTGAAGCCTTATCTGGCGAAGAAGCAGGAATTTACCTTTGTTTCCCGTATTCTGCGCGTGGCAGAGGTGGGCGAGAGTGCCATGGAGGAAAGGGTAAAGGATATCATTGATGCACAGACCAACCCGACGATTGCGCCCTATGCGAAGGATGGCGAGGCAATTTTGCGTATTACGGCGAAGGCAAGAGACGAGGAGGAAGCAAATCGGCTGATTGACCCTGTTGCGGCGGTATTGAAGGAAAGATTGGGTGATGCGGTCTATGGCGAGGGCGAAACCGATTTGGAAACCGTTGTGGCAGAACAGCTGTTGCAAAAGCAACTCACGTTAGCGGTGGCGGAATCCTGCACCGGCGGTATGATTGCGTCTAATCTGGTGGAATATCCGGGAATTTCTGCGGCACTTGTGGAGGGCTGTGTGACCTATTCCAATGAGGCGAAAATGCACAGACTCGGCGTAAAGGCGGAAACACTGGAGAAATACGGCGCAGTCAGCGAGGAAACGGCGAAGGAAATGGCGGAGGGCATTGCGAGAACAAGCGGCGCAGACATCGGCTTGGCAACCACGGGCGTTGCAGGCCCGGAAAGCAGCGAGGGCAAGCCGGTCGGTCTGGTTTATATTGCGGTTGCTTATAAAGGAAAAACGGAGGTATACACCTGTCATTTTGTCGGAAAGCGGAACAAAATCAGAGAACGTGCGGCATATACTGCGCTGAACCGGCTGAGGAAGGGAATCAATGATGAAGCATAAGGGAGATTGGCTGCTGCTTCTGGCGGCATTTATCGGCGGCGGCGGCTTTATCAGCCTAAAATATCTTCTGGATTGGGGATATGACCCATTTCAGGTGATTTTCGGGCGTTTTCTGACGGCATCCGTCTGCATGTGTCTGGTTTATTGCAAACGGCTGAAACGAATTACCAAAGAGGAATGGAGGGTCGGCAGTATTTTGGGGGCACTGCTTGCGGCAATGTTTCTTCTGATGACGGTTGGGCTGCAATACACCACGCCATCGGTCAATGCGTTTCTGGTGAATATTCCTGCGGTCATTGTGCCGTTTGTCTGCTGGGGCGTGTTCAGGCAGAAGCCGAATCGGAACTGCTTTCTGGCGGCGGGGATGACGCTCTTTGGCGTTTGCTGCCTTTCCCTGACGGCGGATTTTCGTCTGGATTTCGGGGCAGGGCTGTCACTGCTGGCGGCGGTGGCGTTTTCGTTGCAAATGGCGTTTCTGGGGAATCTGACCAAGGACTGCGATTCTGTGCATATTGCGATTGTGGAGAATCTTTCGACCCTTGCGGTGATGACGGTGATTCTGATGTTTACGGGATGGGATATGCCGCCCCTGACATTGCCCGCCTTCGGAAACTTTTTCTACGCAGGGGCATTTTGCACCGCGCTTTATTTTGTGCTGCAAAGCATCGGACAGCAAAGCACTGCGCCGAACAAGGCGGCAATCATCATTACAACGGAATCTATTTTTGCGGCGGTATTTTCTGCGATTTTATACGGCGAACGGATGCACTTCCGGGGATATCTGGGGTGTGTGGTGATTTTTGCGGCAATGGCTTTGGCGGAAAAGCCTGTGCAGGAGAGAAAATAGCCGTTGACAAGGCGAACGAAATCGAATAAAATGGGAAAAAAGAGAACAAATATTCGTGAATATAAACGGAATCCGATAGGGTTTGGAAAGGTGGCAATAAAATGGCGGCAAAGGCACAAAAGGAAGATGTAAAATTTGAAGATAAGCAAAAGGCGCTGGATGCGGCACTAAGCCAGATTGAGAAGCAGTTTGGCAAGGGTGCGGTAATGAAGCTGGGGGACAATAATGCAAAAATGGCGGTTGAGGTTGTGCCGACCGGCTCTCTGAGTCTGGATTTGGCGTTGGGGGTTGGCGGTCTGCCGAAGGGCAGAATCGTCGAGGTTTATGGCCCTGAATCCTCCGGTAAGACAACGGTTGCCCTGCACATGGTGGCAGAGGTGCAGAAGCGCGGCGGCATTGCAGGATATGTGGATGCGGAGCATGCGATGGACCCCACCTATGCAAAGGCGCTGGGGGTTGATATTGACAACCTCTATATTTCTCAGCCGGATGACGGCGAACAGGCGTTGGAAATCACCGAAACCATGGTACGCAGCGGTGCGATTGATATTGTGATTGTGGACTCCGTAGCGGCATTGGTGCCCCGTGCGGAAATCGAGGGTGAAATGGGCGATTCCCACATGGGCTTGCAGGCAAGGCTGATGAGCCAGGCATTGAGAAAGCTGACAGGTATCACCAATAAATCGAATTGTACGGTTGTTTTCATCAACCAGCTGCGTGAGAAAATCGGCGTAACCTTCGGCAATCCCGAAACTACAACGGGCGGTCGTGCGCTGAAATTCTATTCCTCTATCCGTATGGAAATCAGAAAGGCGGATGTGTTGAAGCAGGGAACGGAAATTGTCGGCAACCGTACAAAGGTAAAGGTTGCGAAAAACAAGGTAGCGCCTCCCTTCAGAACAGCCGAGTTTGATATTATCTACGGCAAGGGCATCTCTAAGGAGGGGGATATTCTGGATCTGGCGGCAGATGTGGATATCGTAAACAAGAGCGGCGCATGGTATGCCTATAAGGAAACCCGTATCGGGCAAGGGCGTGAAAACGCAAAGCAGTTCCTGCGCGAGCATCCCGAAATGTGCGCGGAAATTGACCATCTGGTGCGGGTGCATTATGGGCTGGAGCAGAATCAGGATGCACCGCAGACAGCAGAAGCGGCAGATGCAGTCGAAGCACCTATCACGGAAACAGAATTTTAAAATTAAAAAATTATAGTTAAAAAATTGCAAAAAAGGAACCCTTCGTATGGAAAAAATACGGAGGGTTTTTCTGTTAAAATTATGTAGTATTATGCAAATACAAGCTGCACCAGAGCCATATAGCAGACAGTGCCGCAGAAAATGCTGATGAGGGTGCTTCTTTTCCAAAGATGCAGGACTGCCGTGACAGCAGAGGCAATCAAAAGCGGCGCAAAGCCTGCCGCAGAGGAAAAGGTAATGCCCTTCAAGCAATAAATGACGAGGGTTGCCATGATTGCCATAGGCAGCACACGCCCCAGATAGCGTACAGGCTCGGGAACGGCTCTGCCACTGAAAATAAGGAAGGGAAGGGCGCGCTCCAGAAGGGTGCAGATGCCGCAGACGGCGATGATTGCAATAGATTGCATTGTAGTTAAAACCATTTACGATTCCTCCTTTTCTTCCTTTACAGCTTTTGCAGGCTCGATACGGTGACGCAGGATGCTTAAGAGAGCAACGGTAATCACCAGCGAGGGCAGAATGAAATTGCTTGGCCCGAAGATAAGCAGACAGACGATGGCGGAAACAAAGGCAAGCCATGCCGGCAGGCGGTTATCCGCGCCAAGCATCTGCTCTATCAGGATAACGATGAAAAGGGCGGTTAGCGCAAAATCAATGCCTGTGGTGTTGAAGGGGAGCATGCTCCCAATCAGCGCACCAATGATGCTCAGAATAATCCAATAGGAGATGGACAGAAACGCCGTCAGCACATACGCCCATTTTTCATTGACATCCGACTCGAAATGATGCGAACAGTGCAGGGAATAATTTTCATCCGTCAGGGAATAGATGAGGAAATATTTCCAAGGCCCGAAGGTGCGGAATTTTTCGATGAAGGACAGCCCATAGAAAATATGACGGCTGTTAAGCAGGAGTGACATAATCGCAACAGTCAGAAGCGAAACGCCGCCGGCGAAGAAGGTCACCATCAGATATTGCAGAGAGCCTGCCAGAACGAAAATGCTGCATGCGCCTGTCCAGACGAAATTATAGCCGCAGTTCTGCATCAGTACCCCGTAGGCAAGGGCAACGGGGATGTAGCTGATGAGGATAGGAAGGCTGTGCTTGAGTGCATAACGAAAGGCTTTGGCCATAAATCATGCTCCTTTCTGAAGGGTATCTTATTTACTCATTTTTCATTTGTTGGATACGGGCTTCGTCGGGGGTGATATAAATGGTTTTATTCGTCAGATAAATCACCATGCCCGGCTTTGCGCCGTTTGGTTTCTTGATATTTTTTCTCTGGGTATAATCCACAGGAACCATGCTG
>ERZ838516.4219-NODE-4219-length-11372-cov-3.653000_pt1 | contig 11372 bp, 6 predicted proteins | sample MGYA00519910_ERZ838516 | MGnify/ENA primary metagenome ERZ838516 (study PRJEB31850, sample SAMEA3708837) | human gut metagenome | biome: human gut; feature: human-associated habitat; material: faeces | place: China | collected 2014 ... | reverse complement strand
CCGGAGGCTCGGTACTGTTTAGTGTCGGCCAGCCACCTACTGTTTCTTGTGAATCTATTATACCCGGATAGTTAGCTCCGCTATAAGTGGCTGTACCATTCTTTACTTCGTTGATAATTCTTTTGTCGACAGCGTCGCGAACTAAAGAACATCCGGCATATTCGCATACACGGGTGTATGCATTTTCTGCCGAATGAGTAGTGACTTCGGTGGCATCTCCCATATCGGTAAACATGACAGAGGATTTGATAGAGGAAATTGTTCCACCCGGAAGCGAATAATTTCTTTCATCGGGATGTACGCCGATCCAGTTGTCATTACATACGTTATTTGCTTCTTGAGCAGTTGATGTAGTTGCTCCCATGTAGTTCCCGTTGATGTAAAATGTACCCCATTGACCGCTCATTTGCCCGTTGCTATATTCCCCTAAATCTGCATTCGGTGCAAATATTCGGTATTTTACGGTCGCAGAGCTTTTTTCGGTCGCAGGTCCTGGTTTATAATAATTGTTTACCAGATTATAAGATCCTCCTTCTCCGGCATAACTGCTGTTTCCTCTCCAGTTATAAATAACGTTATTTCTGAAATCGACCTTTTCAAGATCGGGTAGGGCAGACATCCGGCTACCGTTGAAACGAGGGTTACGGCTGTCATGGTGCGCTAACAAGTTATGATGAAACGATGCGTTTTTACCTCCCCATATTCCTCCGTAACCGTGAGCTTCCTTGCTGTGTAGTGAAAGTCTGAGGCTTTCCGAAATCAAACACCATTGCATTGTGAAGTTGGTATTGTCATAAAATGAGGCACATTCATCTACACACCAACTGACAGAGCAATGGTCTATCATGATGTTTTTTCTTTTCGTTCCCCCGAAAGCATCCGCCCCGTCAGCATAAGTAGGGTCTATTTTGCCTGCTGCAATATCCTCTTTCATTTGGGCATCACCTAATCTGAATCTCATGTAACGGATAATTACATTATCGGCTTTTATCATTACTGGATATCCGGCAAGGCATATTCCATCACCCGGAGCTGTTTGTCCGGCTATGGTTACGTCTCCGTTTTCGATAGATAGTTCTTTTTTAAGTTTGATTGTTCCTGATATTTTGAAAATGATAATACGAGGTTCGTTTCGAGACAAAGCGTACCTTAAGGTAGTGTTGTCGCTGAGTTCATCATTAAGAGAAGTGACATAGTATATTTTTCCGCCTCTTCCTCCTGTCGTATTGCGGCCAGCTCCTTCTGCACCGGGAAAAGCGTAAGCCGTTTCTTGTATTTGTGTATTATTATTGCCATTCCCTGATGTGTCTATATTACCTCCGGCAGAAAATGTTTCGTTATCTTTTCCACAAGAAATAAAACATATCGATGCACACAATAAAAATCCGGATAAAGTCATTTTTCTTGTTTTCATAGTTTTTTGTATGGTGTAATATTTTTATTGCTATATTATATTTTTAAACACAACAAATTTAGTCCGGAGTTTTTTGAGATAATAGGATTAATTGACATAATTGTGGCCATTTTTTTCCACATAAGCGGATTTTTTGTTTTTAGATAAGAAAGGTTGTTATGTAGAACGAATTATAAGACAGTCAGTTAAAGATTGTATGTTTTAGAGTTTGTTTTAATTTCCCTTGGAACGGTGCTGAGAGTTCTTTTTGGGAATGTTTTTTGTTTTTCATGAAATTACTGGAAGGAAAGGAAAGTATAATATAGGACATGTTACTCGCCAGATAATAGGTGGGATATAGTAATATACAAATTTTATATCTTCCTTTCTTGGTATGGAATGGAAAATAGAAATTATTTATATAAAAAATACAAGAAGCTGAACTCTAAAATTTTTGAGACAGCTTCTTGTATTTTTATGAAATGTTGAACTAGTTGTTTTCTGGACGTAATTTACGTACTACCATACCGGCTTGCCACATTTCACTTTCACGAAGTTCTTTCAGTCCTTGATTTAAACCTTCGCGATAGTTCGGTTTACTATTGGTATCGATAGAGCGTTGAGCCTCATTCCCTTTAGCGACTTCGCTATATAATTCTTCAAATACGGGTTTAGTTGCATCACGGAATTTTTTCCACCAGTCGAGAGCTCCTCGTTGAGCTGTGGTAGAACAGTTAGCATACATCCAGTCCATTCCGTTTTCTGCAATCAGTGGCATCAAAGATTGAGTAAGTTCCTCTATTGTTTCGTTAAAAGCCTCAGACGGAGTGTGTCCATTTGCTCGCAATACATCATATTGAGCAGCGAAAATACCTTGGATAGCACCCATCAGAGTACCGCGTTCTCCGGTTAAGTCGGAATATACTTCGCGTTTGAAAGTTGTTTCAAACAGATAACCTGAACCAACTCCGATTCCTAATGCAATGACTTTTTCTTTAGCTTTTCCGCTTGCATCTTGGAATACGGCATAGCTTGAGTTAAGACCACGTCCTTGAAGGAACATACGGCGCAAACTAGTTCCAGAGCCTTTAGGTGCAATAAGGATTACATCGATATCGGCAGGAGGAATGATGCCTGTACGTTCTTTGTATGTGATGGCGAATCCGTGTGAGAAGTAGAGGGTTTTACCTGCAGTCAGATGTTTTTTTACTTTAGGCCATACTTCGATTTGTGCCGCATCGGAAAGCAAATATTGAATAATGGTTGCTTTTTCACAGGCTTCTTCGATCTCAAACAATGTTTCTCCGGGAACCCATCCGTCTGCAACGGCTTTATCCCATGTTTTAGAATCTTTACGTTGTCCGACGATCACATTAAATCCGTTGTCACGAAGATTCAAGCTCTGACCGGGACCTTGAACACCGTATCCGATAACGGCTATGGTTTCATTTTTCAAAACTTCTCTTGCTTTTTCCAAAGGAAATTCTTCGCGGGTTACAACATTTTCTTCAACACCGCCAAAATTCATGATTGCCATAATGTTTTAATTTATAAAGTAGTTAATGAAATTTTTTGTATATATTCTTTACTAATTACGTTCAGAAAATTCTATTCTTCCTCGACATATAGTTTCTCCACTGCTGTTTCGTATTTCCGATGTATAAATATTTTCTGCAAGTTGTTCACGATAAAAACTCAATTTGTCACCATAACGGGCTTCACTGATATAATTGATCTCAAACCTACGAATAAAATTTTTGTCATACATATCCATCGAGAACATATCGAGTATATGTTCGATATATTTTACACTGTTTATGTGACGATTAATGTCTATATCGCTGTATCGAATAGGATAGATGATCGGATTTTCATCGTTTACCGGTTTTATTTTTGATTGCGGGGCGATCGGACAATCTTTCTCCCCTACATTGTTCTCGATATGGCGGAATGTAGTAATATCTACCGAAGTACGATTTTGTATATCTATAACTGACCAGATAGAACGGGCATATCCGTATAGTTTTCCATCGGGACTGCTGAAACAAAAATTTCGCGCAGAAAAATGTTTATTGTAACTTTCGATCCATGTTTCTATTTTGTATTTATCGTAAATACCCGGATAGGAAGACATCTCTATTGCCAGTCTGGCCAGTACCCATGCCCGATTTTCTTTGATCAGGGTACTGTATCCTACTCCCCAGTTCTCTGCATGATATGTAGCTGTTTCAAGTATTCGTTTGACCAATAAGGTCAATGGAATTTCCTGTTGTGCATTTCCTTCGGCAGGTTCTAAATCATAAATATATGCCGCTATCTTTTTCTGTTCATTCTCCATAATGTTATTCTTTGGTAGAGAGACGTCGACACTCTTGTGCTTCGAGAAACAAACTTACATGTTCTACGGTCGATTTGGTGATTGCAACACGTCCTGAACGGACAAATTGCATAACTCCGAATTTACTCAATTCTTCGAACAGTTGTTGAGTCTCCTCCGTGTGGCCTGATTTTTCTATCACTGTATAAGTTCGGTTTACTTCCAGAATTCGGGCGTTATGGCGGCGAATAAGTTCTTCTATTCCGCTATCGTCCAATAATTTTTCTGTTGCGACTTTGTAAAGAGCCACCTCTTGGTAGAATATTTCGTCTTCGGTATAGAAGAATGCTCGGAGTACATCAATGCGTTTTTCTATTTGTTGTACGACTTTTTGTATCGTATCTCGATCGCTGTTTGTCGTAATGATAAATTTGTGTATCCCTTCGATTGCTGAAGCAGAAACAGAAAGACTTTCGATATTCAGACGGCGGCGACCGAAAATAATCGATATCTGGTTTAGAAGACCGACTTGATTTTCTGTATATACCGTTACTGTATATAATATAGATTCCATATGCTTCGTTCAATTAATATTTTTCAGTACTGTTTAATAAAATATCGGTAACGCATCCGCCTGCAGGAATCATGGGGAATACCATGCCTTCTTCTTCTACAGCGACATTTAATAAGTATGCTCCTTTGTGGGCGATCATTTCGGCAATGGCTTCGTCTAATTGAGAACGGTCTGTAACATCGCGTCCTTTGATGCCGTATGCGGCTGCTATAGCCTTGAAATCAGGATTAAGCATGTGCGTTTCGGAATATCTTTTTTCGAAAAACAATTCTTGCCATTGGCGTACCATGCCTAGGAAATTATTATTTAAGATGATGATCTTTATATCTGTCCCTGTTTGCATGACTGTACCTAACTCTTGAATGGTCATTTGAATGCCTCCGTCTCCGGTAAAAAAACAAACGGTACGTTCGGGTGCTCCCATTTTAGCTCCGATGGCTGCGGGAAGACCGAATCCCATAGTTCCTAAACCTCCGGATGTAACAATGCTTCGTGTACGAGTATAATTAAAATATCGCGCTCCCATCATTTGGTTTTGTCCTACATCGGTAACCAGAATAGCATTGTTGCCTGTTGCTTCAGAAATTTTCCGGACTACTTCACCCATTTTTAAAGCTCCGTTTTCGGGATATACTTCCGGACGGACGACTTTTTCATATTCGGTTTTCTCACAGATTTCAAATTCCGATAGCCATTCGGTATGTTTGTTTATATTAACTTTGTCGAGCAGTGCCGAAAGTGTGGATTTTGCATCCCCTAATACAGTGACATCTGCATGAACATTTTTGTTGAACTCTGAGGAATCTATATCGAAATGGATCACCTTTGCTTGTTTTGCATACGTGTCTAAACCTCCGGTTACTCGATCGTCGAAACGCATTCCTACAGCAATGAGAAGATCACATTCATTGGTCTTTATATTCGGACCGATATTCCCATGCATTCCCAACATCCCTTTATTTAGGCGATGGGCGGTCGGTATTGCAGACAGTCCTAATAATGTGCAGCCTGCAGGAATGTCGGCTTTTTCCATTAATCTCAATATTTCATTTTCGGCATGGCTCAAGATGACACCTTGCCCTATCAGAAGCAGAGGCTTTTTTGACTGATTGATTAATGTTGCCGCACGGTTTATTTCCTCTTTGTTAATTGGGGGATAGGGATTGTAGCTTCGTATGAAATTGCATTTTTGATAATGAAATTCAGCTGTTCCTACTTGCGCATCTTTGGTGAAGTCCAGTACTACAGGCCCTGGACGTCCCGAACGGGCAATATAGAAAGCTCTTGCTACGGCCCAAGGAATATCTTCGGTACGGCGTATTTGATAACTCCATTTGGTAACCGGTTGAGTAATTCCTACGACATCGGTTTCCTGGAAAGCGTCAGTACCTAATAGTGAGGAACTGATTTGTCCGGTAATAACAACCATGGGAGTGCTGTCTACCATGGCATCGGCTACTCCTGTAATGATATTTGTTGCTGCCGGACCAGAAGTTACCAACACTACACCTGTTTCACCGGATACTCGGGCAAAGCCTTGAGCTGCATGAGTCGCTCCTTGTTCATGTCTTACCAAGACATGTTTTAGCCTGTCTTTGTAATTGTGCATACAATCAAAAACCGGCATGATAGCTCCTCCGGGATAGCCATAGATCAGTTTTACATTTTCTTCTAATAAAGAACGGATCAAAGCTTCTGATCCTGATATTTTATCTGTTGCCATATAAATATTTTCTGCAAAAAACTATTGCTTTTATTCTATAATACGTACCGCTCCTTTATCGGCCGAGCTAACCATAGCTGCATATGCTTTTAATGCTTTAGAGATATTCCGTTCTCGCTTTGCCGGAGTAAAAGCTTTTTTCCCTCGAGCTTCTTCTGCAGAGCGGCGTTCGGCTAATTGCTCGTCACTTAGTTTGACATTGATCGTACGTTTCGGGATATCGATTTCGATAATATCTCCATCCTTGACAAGTCCGATATTTCCTCCGGCTGCCGCTTCTGGAGAAATGTGTCCTATCGATAATCCTGATGTTCCTCCGGAGAAACGTCCGTCGGTGATCAGAGCGCATTCTTTTCCTAAATGTCTAGACTTTATGTAAGAGGTCGGATATAGCATCTCTTGCATGCCGGGTCCACCTTTCGGACCTTCATAAGTGATGACGACAACATCACCTTTTTCGACATCACCCTTTAAAATTCCTTTGCAGGCCTCTTCCTGTGATTCGAATACTTTGGCTTTCCCGGTAAAGTGAAATATGCTTTCATCTACTCCGGCTGTTTTTACAACACATCCGTCAATTGCAATGTTCCCTTTGAGTACAGCAAGACCTCCGTCTTTTACGTATGCGTGTTCAAAATCCCGAATGCATCCGTTGATGCGGTCATTGTCTAAAGAGTCATACCGGTTGTCTTGAGACCCCATTTTGAGATTATATTTGTTACCGGGTGCGCTTTTCCATAGTTCGGCAGCTTCTTCTGTGTATTCTGACCCGTCGATGGCATATCGGGCGATTGCCTGTTCCAAAGTCAGACCATCGACTCGATGCACATGGGTGTCCAATAATCCCTGTTTTGCTAATAAACTCATAATGGATAGAATGCCGCCGGCACGATTTACATCCTGAATATGATAATGTGAGTTGGGAGCGACTTTGCAAAGTACGGGAGATTTGCGAGATAGACGATCTATATCGTCCATTGTAAAATTGACACCGGCTTCTTGAGCTATCGCTAATAGATGTAGTACTGTATTGGTAGATCCTCCCATAGCAATATCGAGAGTCATAGCATTAAGGAATGCATTGCGTGTGGCTATGCTGCGGGGTAGTACCGATTCGTCTCCATCTCGGTAATATTTGTAACAGTTCTCAACGATCTGCGCTGCTGCTTTGATAAATAATTTTTCTCTGTTGACATGGGTAGCGACAATAGTGCCGTTACCGGGAAGTGCCAGACCTATGGCTTCGTTCAGACTGTTCATGGAGTTTGCCGTAAACATCCCAGAACATGAACCGCAAGTCGGGCAAGCAGTACGTTCTACTTCAGCAACTTGCTTATCACTTATAGTTTCGTCTGCCGATTCTATCATCGCGTCGATAAGGTCAAGAGAACGCCCGTTTAGGTTACCGGCTTCCATAGGGCCTCCGGATACGAATATTGTCGGGATATTAAGCCGCATGCTTGCCATTAACATACCCGGGGTGATTTTGTCGCAATTACTGATGCAAACCATTGCATCTGCCTTGTGGGCGTTTACCATATATTCGACACTATCGGCGATAAGATCACGAGAAGGGAGAGAATATAACATACCGTCATGTCCCATAGCAATACCGTCATCGATCGCTATTGTATTGAATTCGGCTGCAAAGCAGCCTGATTTTTCAATCTCTGTTTTGATTTTTTGTCCGATTTCATGCAAATGTACATGTCCCGGGACAAATTGTGTAAACGAATTAACAATAGCGATAATGGGTTTTCCTATCTGATCTTCTTTCATCCCGTTGGCCCGCCATAATGCTCTTGCTCCGGCCATTCGGCGTCCTTGTGTGCTGGTTGCACTATGCAATTGATGTTTCATTATTCTTATCGTTTTATATACAAAAAGACCTTTCTACTATATGAAGAAAGGTCTTTTTACTTTATTTTATTTATGCTATTCACATAAAGTAACTACATACCTTTCTTCTTTCACTCCCGCACGACGACATCGAGTAGAGATAAACCAAGAAGGTTAATGATATGTAGAATAATACTAATCATAATCGTTGTTTGTATTACATTGTCATTTTGTATTACGATGCAAAGGTATAGCTTTCATTTTATATTCCAAATAAAATAGTAGAAAAAAAACATTGATAGTAAAAAAATATCATATATAGTCCTGTTTTAATGATAAATTATTATAAAACAAAGAACGATGAATTTTAAATTTAGTATTGGACTAAATAATTGAAAACTATGTTTTATTGTTGATAACATAATTTTGAGTTGTTAATTTTGTGCATAAAACAATATTTCTGTACGTTTGTAAAGAGATTCTGAAATTACATCTGCTCCTCGGATAAGGTAAAAATATGAGATACTTCCGCTTTTTATTTTGTTTGTTCGGTTTATTGCTGGTTGCATCTTGCAATACGACTCGGCATGTAGGAGAGGGGCAATATCTTTTGAATAAGGTGAGTGTAACTTCTGATAATAAGAATGTGAAATCATCGGAGTTAAAATCGTATGTAAGGCAAGAACCTAATCATAAAACTTTTGGTTTAGTTGGGCTTCCTTTGTTTTTCTATAATCTTTCAGGAGACAAAGATACTCGTTGGAATCGGTGGCTGAGAAAAGTCGGGACACCGCCGGTGATTTATGATCCTGACTTGACAGAGAAGTCACGTTTAGAGATTACGAAAGCATTACGTAACCGAGGATATGAAAATGCCGTGGTGACGGTAGATACTATTGCCCGGAAAAAAAAGATGAAAGTCCGTTACCAGGTTAAGCCGGGAAAACCATATCATATTGAAAATATAACTTATAATATTCCTAATGATAGCATTGCCCGTATTATATTAGCTGATACTTCGGCTTTTCTATTGAAGAAAGGGGCTATTTTTGATCGGAACTTGTTGGAGCAGGAACGTCAGCGTATTTCTACGTTGTTAAGAAACAGGGGATATTATGCTTTTAATAAAGAATATATTACCTATACGGCTGATACGACATCCCGAAATTATGAAGTGGATCTGGAACTGAATCTTATGCCTCCTTTGTTGCAGGATACCACTCGTTCGGATATGGTATTCAGCAAGCATGAAGTATATCATATCCGGAATGTCTATTTTATGACCGATTATAACCCGATGAATATCGAGCAAGATTTACGTTTCAATGTAAAAGATACGGTCGATTATAAGGGCTTCAGGATATTTTATGGGAATAAAAAATACTTGACGCCTGCAACTTTAGTGGAAAATTGTTATATACGTCCCGGAATGCGTTACAGTAATAGGGCGGTCGATAACACATTTTCTGCATTTGGTCGTCTTCGGGTAGTAAAATATGTCAATATACAATTTCACCCTCTCAATATTGACGGAGATCCTGTATTGGATTGTTATATTTTGTTGACCGAAGGCAAGCCTCAGACGATCTCTGTAGATGTTGAAGGTACTAATTCGGCAGGAGATCTGGGTTTTGCGCTTGGTTTGACGCATCAGCATCGGAACATGTTTCACGGGTCGGAAACATTTACGACCAAATTAAGAGCAGCTTACGAAAGCCTTTCGGGGGATTTGGGAGGGCTTTTGAACGATAATTACCTTGAGTTGGGTGCGGAAGTCGGAATTTCATTTCCGAAGTTCCTTTTCCCTTTTGTTAGTCCGACGGTACGTCGGCGTATGCGTGCGACAACCGAATTCACATTGAATTTCAACTATCAGCAACGTCCCGAATATACTCGGGTAATTGCAGGTGGCGGATGGAATTATAAATGGTATAGTCATAATAATATGTATCGGCATCATCTCGACTTGGTAGATATCAGTTATATTTATTTGCCGAAAACGACCGAGCGGTTTATCAGTAATCTTGATAGTATTGCTTCGAGTAATCCTTTGTTGAGGTATAGCTACGAGAACCATTTTATTATGCGTTCTTCCTATGTTTTTTATCAATCAAACTTGAGGCCGGGAGTAAAGAAAGTTTCCGGAAATATTTACACTTTACGAGCTGCGGGAGAGATAGCCGGTAACTTGTTGTATGGTATATCTAAACTTACTAGACATAAGCCGGGAGAATATGGAGAATACAGTATATTGGGAATTCGTTATGCGCAGTATGCAAAAGCCGACTTGGATTATGCTTATACTATTTTGTTGAATGAGCGTAATTCGCTGGCATTGCATGTAGGGGCAGGAATCGCAGTTCCTTATGGAAATTCTGAGATGGTACCGTTTGAAAAGCGTTATTTTTCGGGGGGAGCTAATAGTGTGAGAGGTTGGTCGGTCCGAGGTCTTGGCCCGGGACGTTACAGAGGAACGAATCCTATGACGGATTTTATGAATCAATGCGGGGATATTCGATTAGATATGAATGCAGAATATCGCAGTAAATTGATTTGGAAACTTGAACTGGCTGCATTTTTAGATGCCGGGAATATTTGGACAATACGTAATTATCCGTCACAACCCGGAGGTAAATTTCAATTGAAATCTTTTTATAAGGAGATTGCGATGGCTTATGGCTTAGGTATGAGACTAGATTTTAACTATTTTATTTTACGCCTTGATTTGGGGATGAAGTTGTATGATCCTTCAGTTGTGAATAAAAGTAAGTGGGTGATTTCTTATCAAAATTTTAATCGGGATGCGACATTGCATTTTGCTGTAGGATATCCCTTCTGATGGTTGTATATAAAAATACATTTGTCATATTTGGAAATCCGATAAAAAATATTACCTTTGCATCGCTTTTGAATAAAAAGTAAGGCCGGTCGGGTAGCTCAGCTGGATAGAGCAACAGCCTTCTAAGCTGTGGGTCCTGGGTTCGAATCCCAGCCCGATCACCGAAATAATAAGCAGTTAGTCGAATGATTAACTGCTTATTATTTATATGTTTTCTTGCAATTCTTTGTTTTGGACTGGATTTGCTATCACAGTTAAAACTCGATGAATGGCAATAATAAGTGTAGATCTGCCAATTTTTTTACTTTTACAGGTAGTGAATTACTGATACTATATTTAATATTTTCTATACTTACAGGAATGGCATTATCAAAACTTGATTCCCCTTTTATCGGTATTGTGTAATTAACACCGATGATATGAACGTCAACGCCTCCATCGTTTAATTGTTTTAATGTTGTGGAAGCGGCTCTAAGGGTAGGAATTACTCCATTATTTTTTGAAAATCAGAGTGATTAGACAAATAGCAATAATAGTTAAAGTACTTTTGGTATATAAATTTATTTTCTTAAAAGTAGAATTTAAATAGTTGTTTTATAGCTTTGTTTCTTTATTAAAATTAATATAATCTTTTTTAGATTAAAAAAGTTGATGATGCTATTTTTTATATTGAGCTTTTAGTATTGA
>ERZ838516.4217-NODE-4217-length-11376-cov-2.780143_pt1 | contig 11376 bp, 10 predicted proteins | sample MGYA00519910_ERZ838516 | MGnify/ENA primary metagenome ERZ838516 (study PRJEB31850, sample SAMEA3708837) | human gut metagenome | biome: human gut; feature: human-associated habitat; material: faeces | place: China | collected 2014 ... | reverse complement strand
TTCATTTGGAACTTCAAATCGATGCTCAAAACCCCCTAACGGTATAAAAGGCCTTCACAGGCGTTTCGGCATCCCGCGCGATTTCCTGATCCTTATCCGTATACGGCGCAAGGTCCAAAGCGGCAGAGGCGGAAGGCCGTTTCGAATCATTGGCAGAAGGGGCGGGCATGTTTTTCTCCTCCGCGCTTGACGCCCTCCCTTGAGTTACAGAGCGGACTCCCTTAGAATCATAGGACATACGCTCTTCTTTGGAGATTCACCGTGAAGCCGCTTGCCGCCCTCGCCAAAGGTATCTGCCTGTTCTGCGCCATTTTCGCGGCACAGGCGATGGCCTTTGCTGATGTGGCGGAGCGGACGGCACCTTTGCCCCCCGCCGAAGTTTTGATCATCAATTCTTTTCATTCCGGCCACTTCTGGGAATACAACATCATAAAGCGGATCTCTGAAGAGCTTGAAAATACGGAAACGGGCTTCCGTATACGCCTGCATTGCGAATATCTCGACTATGAACGCCATCCTCCCGGAAGTCTGGATAACGAACTCGTAAGCCTGTTTGCCCGAAAATACGCCGGGGGATCCCTCAAAGCCATCATTGTAACGGATAACGACGCGCTGGACTTCATGATCGCCCACGGGAATCGCCTTTTCCCTGGCGTCCCCGTCGTCTTTTGCGGCATCGCGGATCCTCCCGCAGAGCTTGCCGAACGCCGGGCGCACTATACCGGCATTCTGGAAAATTTCTCCATCCACCGCATCCTTGAATCCATCCCCCTCGTCCACCCGGAAGCCCGCCATCTGGCCATCATTTGCGGCGACACGACGTCCGCCCGTACGGCATTGCGCCAAGCGGCCCCGGAACTGGCGGCAATGAAGCCGGGCATTGCCGTCCGGACTCTTGCGGCACTGCCCGCACAGGCCATGCAAAAAGCTCTTGAAGAACTGCCCCGGGATACGGTGCTCCTGAACTTCGGCTACTACCGCACAGCCGACGGCCAAAGCTACTCCATGAAGGAAAGCCTGCAACAGCTCCGCAGCTGGACCGACCTGCCCATGTATTCCCCGTGGAGTGGCCAGCTCGGAAAGGGGTGCTGGCAGGCCAATGCGAATTCAACGAATTCCACGCCGTACATGCCGCGCACATGGTCCTGTCCGTTCTCGGCGGCACGCCACCGGATGCCATCCCGCTGCTGCATGAACCGTCCCCGTATCTCATTTATGATCATGCCGTGCTGACACGGTACGGCATCAGCGAAAGCGACCTTCCGCCGGATTCGGTCATCATCAACCGCCCCCTTTCGTTTTATGAGCAGCACCGGGCCGCTTTGCTGCCTGCGATGACCATCATGCTGGTCCTTTTCGGCATCATCCTGTTGCTCATGTATCTGCTCCGCGTGAAACAGCGTTCGGAATCCCTGCTCAGACAGGAAAAAGCTGTGCTGGCCCAAGCGAACGCCCTTGAACGCCGCAGCCAGCTCGAGCGGCGTATGGAGGCCATCGGCCGCATGGCGGGAGGGATCACCCATGACGTGAATAATATCCTCGGAGGAATCGCCGCTTGCGCCCAGCTTGCCCTGCCTGAAATTCCACGGGAAAACCCGGCCTACGAGGACGTTTTGCATATCCTTGATGCCACTGTCCGCGGCAAAGATCTCATGAAGCAGATCCGCATGACCGACAGCACCAAAACGCTGGATGCCCGTTCCGAAACGCCGCTTGTGTCGAAATTGATACGGGAATGCGCGGAAACGCTTCAGCCGCAACTCCCTCCCCACATTTCCCTCAACGTGCGCAACACCTGTCCCGAAGCGCGTATCCGGGCCGTATCCGTTGAGGTGCCTCAACGCCATCCAGGCAATGCCGGATGGAGGCGAGCTCACCGTTTCCGCCGGGCTCTACGCCGTGGAGCGGCACCGTTCCGGAGACGAGCTTGCCGAGGGCAGCTATGTCCGCATAGACATTTCCGATACCGGGAAAGGCATCCCGTCGGGGCTCATGGAATTCATTTTTGATCCCTTCTTTACTACAAAACAGGAAAACGGGGGCAGCGGCCTTGGGCTCGCGCAAGTCCACAGCCTCGTCCAGCGTAACCGGGGAGCGGTGCGCGTGGCCAACCGTCCCTGCGGCGGGGCCCTCTTTTCCGTATTCTTGCCGCATGATTTTCCCTCTCCCGAACGGGATGATGCTGGCAAAGCAACCGGCACCCCCCTCTCCGAAACGGTATCGCCCGTCGATTCCATCCCGCAGCCGGTTGAAAACGGTTTCCCCACGGGCCAACCCCGCACCGCGCCGCCCGGCGGCACAGCCGGGGAAATCCTCGTTGTGGACGATGATCCGGGCATACTCTATCTTCTTGAAAAGCTGCTGAACCAAATGCGGCTTTCCGTCGTCACCGCCGCTGATGCGGAAACGGCGCTGTCCCTGTTCGAGAAGGGGATGCATCCGGCTCTCGTCATTACGGATCAAAAACTGCCGGGTATACAGGGCATTGCCTTTGCCCGCCTTGTGCGGAAACGTTTTCCCCGGATGCCGATCATTCTTTGCAGCAGCTGTTCGGCCATGCATGACGCGCAATCATGCCATATGGGAGCTGACGAGGACATACAGCGGTTCGTGAAGCCATTTGATCCGCAACGGCTGAAAGAGGCCGTGGACCGCGCTCTGCAACCCAAGACAGGAAGATGGATATGGCGCGCATTTTAGTCATAGACGATAATGAAACGTTCTCCTACGTGCTCAAGCGTGCCTGTAGCCGCCAAGGCCATGAGGTGATGCTCTCCGCCTCGGCGTGCGAAGCGAAAGAAGCCAGTGCCGGCATGTTCGACATTGTTTTTTTGGACATCAGCCTGCCGGACGGCAACGGCTTGTCCCTCCTTCCCCTGCTCCTAGGCAGCGAAGGGCACCCTGAAGTCATCGTGATCACGGGACACGACAACCGTGACTGGCTGGAACAGGCACTTATGGCAGGGGCATGGGACTTCATCCGCAAGGACGACTCGCTCGACACCGTTTTCGCGGCTCTGGAGCAGGCGCTCCTTTATCATCAGAACCGCTGTGGTGCCCAGCTCTCCTCTTCCGGCCAGCGGACAACGCCTTTGAAGCGAAACAGGCTTGTCGGATCGGGCGCGGCCATCGGCCGTTGCCTGGAATCCGTGATCCAGTGTGCCGACAGCGATGTCTGCGTTTTGCTCAGCGGGGAAACCGGGACAGGCAAGGAGGTTTTCGCGCGAACCATCCACGAAAACAGCGGCCGCCAAAACGGTCCCTTCATCGTCGTGGACTGTGCGGCCCTTCCCGAGAACCTTGCCGAAAGCCTGTTGTTCGGGCATGTACGCGGCGCCTTCACCGGTGCGATTACACGTGAAAACGGCCTGATCCCCGAAGCAGACGGCGGGACGCTGTTCCTTGATGAAGTGGGGGAACTTCCCCTTTCGCTGCAAAAGGTCTTTCTGCGCGTACTTCAGGAAAAGCGCGTCCGCCCCGTGGGCTCCACACAGGAAATCCCCTGCGATTTCCGCCTGATCGCAGCGACCAACAGAAATCTCGAACACATGGTGGAGGAAGAATCCTTCAGGCGGGACCTTTTCTACCGTCTTCAGACCGTCCACATTCCGTTGCCGCCCCTGCGTGAACGCCAGGAGGACATCCTGCCTCTGGCGCACCATTTTTGCGCCCACTTCTCCGAACTCTACGCCCTCCCCGCAAAGCAGCTTGCCACGGGGACGGCTACGGCGTTGCAGTTGTACGGCTGGCCGGGCAACGTGCGGGAACTGTGCGGAGCCATGGAGCGTTCGGTCCTCACCGCGGGGCGGGCTTCCGTCATTTTTCCCCAACACCTGCCCACAGGCATCCGCATCCATGCCGCAACGCAGCGCTTAGCCGCGCTTTCCGTTCCAAAGGAAGAAAAGGGCTCCTCCGTTTCCGAAAGCGGCCTCCCCTCCTATGCCGAGTTCCGCGAACAGGTATGGCAAAAGGAAGAAGGCCGTTATCTGGCCCGGATACTCGATCAGACAGGGGGAAGCATTTCGGAGGCGTGCGAGGTGACCGGGCTTTCCCGCTCACGGCTCTACGCCTTGCTCAAACGCCACGGCCTCACGCGCTGATGTCCTGAAAAACAGGATTTCGGCGGTTCAGCCGTCTTCTTATCCAGGATTTCCGCATTCGCTCCGGTCAAGAAGAGCCGGTAACATACTGCCATCATAAAGGGGATCTTTGGAATCCTTCTTGCTTTGCGCAAGACAAAAACCGGGCGCCATACCCCGGCAAGGAGGAAATGATGAACAGATCCCAAAAGTTTCTCGGTATCACGCTGATGGCCTCGCTGCTTTGCGGTTTCACCCCCATGCAAAGCGAGGCCAAGGAGTACAAAATCGGAGGGATGTACACTTACGACTATCACGACGGGCGCCATGCGGACTGGGGGGAGTACGAGCTCCACGCCGCCAAGATGGCGATCGAGGACATCAACGCCTCCGGTATGCTCGGCGGAAACACGCTCAACATGCCGCCCGAACTTGTCATCGATTACCATTGCTGGCCGGAAGGCGCAGCCGAAAAAGCCCGGTCACTCCTGAAGCAAAATATCGTCGCCCTTACCGGCGTGGATTGCAGCGGCCCCGCCGTCCTCATCGCCAAGGAGGCCGAAAAATTCAAGACTCCTGTGGTGTCCGTCGGCGCCAACGCCGCAAGCCTGAGCTCCCCCACCGAATTCCCCTACTACTACCGCAACGTGACTCCGAGCACCAAATATGAAGGCTACCTCCTTGAAGTGGCCAAGCATTATGACATCAAGGAAATCGCCCTGTTCCACACCACTGACGCATGGGGTTCCGGCGCTGCGGCGGTTATCTTGAACGAAGCCGCCAAGCTCGGCATTGAGGTGAAGGCCTCCTACGGCTATTCGCGGAATACGCCTGTCGAGGAAGTCCAAAAGAGGATGGCTGCGGTCAAGGAGTTGGGGATCAAAAGTATTTTTATCACCATGCCCACGCCTGATACGGTCATTGCCTTCCGCACGCTGACCAACCTCGGCATGAACCAGCCCGGATACAGCCTCTTCGCCGCCGAGATGACCTCAGCCGACGAAAAGCCCGATGCCATCAATGGTGCCTTCGGCTATCTTGCGCCCATGACCAAGCTCGTGCCCAGCAAGGCGCTCGACGAATTCGCCGCCCGGTTTTCAAAAAAAATCGGCAAGAAGGTGGACATGAATTCCAAGGCGTTCTTCTACGGCGTGCTTTCCTATGATCACATGATGGCCCTGGGCCTCGCCATGAAAAACGTCCAAGATCAAAAGCTGGAAATGAATGGCGACACCCTTATGGCAAGCCTGCGCGCCTTGTCATTCGATGGCCTTTCCGGGCGCCAGAATCTGGCCCCGGGTACAAACGACCGCGAGATCATGGCCGTGGAAATCATGAATTGCCAAGGCTACAAGGAAGACGGCAAAACAGTCCGCTTCGTTCCCGTGGGATTCGTTGATTCCGTTACCGGCAAGCTCACCATCGAAGAGGACAAAATCCTCTGGCCCGGCAAGACCAGTACTCCGCCCAATCGCTGATCAGACGCAATAGATTCTTGCAGAGCAGCCGCCCGCAATACCGCAGGCGGCTGTTCTGGGAAATATGCTCCTCCCAAACGCTTTCCGCTGCTCTAGAAAGAGCGCTCCCCAAAGAGCCTTCCAGAAGGCACGCCCCTGTATCCCTCTCCCCTGCTGCACTTGAGAACGTTTCCCGTACGAGACCGGAAAAACCGCGACGGGCTGCGAGCCCTTTCAAAGGACGTGGGGCAAAGAGTTGTGGGGAGGAGGGAATTTATGGCTCCATTTTCTCAAGGAGAAGAGGATGCTACCTATCCCCGCATCGGGATCTTCATCATCGCATAAAGCGGAGAGAACGGAGGGCGGCATCGCCCCAAAAACCAGAAAAGGCCCTACAGCTTTCGCTGTAAGGCCTTGTACTTTCTGGCTCCCCGGGACGGACTTGAACCGCCAACCTAGTGATTAACAGTTTCATGGTTGAAACTTTCCTGCATTAGAGCATCTTGCATTGAACAAACAATAACAGTATATTATAATTTATTCAGTTGGATAAACTTACCCCGTTTTTTAGCTCTCGTGTTACCCCCGTGTTACCCCCAAAACGGCTAGTCAAAATCATCGGATCGGTGAACCATGAAACTAACCAAGAAAAATGTTGAATCATTGGAGCCGACAGGTACTCGCTACGAGGTCAGAGACGACGAACTTATAGGTTTTTCTATTCGTGTCGGCGCTACTGGAGAAAAAAGTTTCTACCTTACTTACCGAGCAGGAAAAGGCAGAGCTGCGCCTCTCAAACGCCTTCGCATCGGAACATTCCCTTCCATGACTGTGGAGCAAGCTCGACAAATCGTCAAACAGAAGCTGGCGCAAATCGCAATGGGGTGCGATCCTGCTCAAGAAGTCAAAGAAGGAAAAAATGCCCCCCTCTTCCATGAAGTCATAGAAACGTTCCTTCAAGAACACGTTGATGCAAAACTCAAACCTGCTACACAGCATCAGTATCGGACACTTGCCCAAAACCACCTGATTCCTGCCTTCAAAAAAATGAAAATGGCAGATATCACCTACCGACACGTTGCCAAGCTCCACCATGATCTTCAGAATACACCGTACCTTGCCAACCGCTGCGCTGCGGTCCTCTCCAAGTTTTTTGACTGGTGTGAAAAGACCGGCTACCGGGACAGAGGAACCAACCCGGTTCGCGGCCTTGAAAAATACCGGGAAGAAAAACGCCTCAAATTCATGGAAAGTAGTGAATTAGAGGCAATAGGTGAAGGTATCGCCAAGCTTGAAAAACAAGATGCCATTGATCCGACCATTGCGGCAGCACTCAAGGTCATGCTGCTCACAGGCGCTCGTTGTTCGGAAATTCTTACCTTAAAGTGGGAATATTTCAACGAATCCAAAGAAAAAGCACTACTACCCAACTCAAAAACGGGTGCAAAGGTTCTTCCCATTCCTCCCACCGCATGGGAGGTTATCTCCGCTCTACCTCGCGTTAACGAGTACTGCTTCCCGGGAAGGTGGGGAAGAGGCCATATTATTAACGTAAAAGACACATGGAAACGCATTTGCAAAGCTGGTGGCATCTCAGGATGGCGAATTCACGATTTACGCCACGCTTTTGCCTCGTATGCTGCCAATAGCGGAAAATCTTTGCCGATAATTGGTAAAATCTTGGGGCACAGCCAAGCTTCAACAACCAGCAGGTACGCGCACCTTGCCGAAAATCCGGTAGCGCAAGCAGCGGCGGAAACAGCTGAGGGTTTAGCACAAGAACTCAACCTTGGCATGTCTAAGATAAAGCAGCTACATACTAATTCATCTTAACTCTTATGAGTTAACCAAAATAACTTTTACTTGAAGCCCCTGAACTGTGTCCACGGTTTTGGGGCTTTTTATTTTTACCGCTTAACAACTCATGAGACAGCTTTCTGGAAGAAAGCCGAGATGTAAACATCACGTCCTTCGTTATCAAATAATACATCTTAATTCTGATGTGTGACGCCCAGTTCGCACCGTTCCCGATCTGCTTACACAATTCGTTTAAAAAAGATAAGAAGGTAATTTTTCAGCCTTCAAAACCAATAACGGAGTAAAATACTCCGAGGAGTTTGTTTTTATGAAAACATATTCCATTTCTCGCTGGCTCACAACTGCCCAAGCTGCGGCATATCTTGGGTGCTCGAAATCAACTCTTGAAAAAGACAGAGTATACCGGTTGCTAAAGATCCCATTCACTCGTTTAGGCAAGTCTGTTCGGTACGATCAGCAGGATTTGGATCGGTACCTCGAAGCACGAAAAGAAGGGATCCCTCCTTTCATTACCTAAGGTTGAGAGCTTTTAGGGTAGTGACTTAGTGGGGCACGCTATAGGAGGTCTCCTACCTCAGCGAGACTCTCCAGAGGAATAACTTTTTATTCGTAATGCCAATATTCCTGTATAGGGCATTTTATGAGTAAATAATTTTTATGATGTCAAAAAACTATTTCAATAGGAGATATGATCATGTTTAATAAAAATAGAAAAACAAAAAAGAGTCTATTAATATCAACCTATGAATGTTTGATATTACATTATAATTTTATTGAAAATAACAACAATTTATATTTATATGGCAAAAAAGATAAAACTAAAAAAATTTATCAAGTGACACCCAATAACATAAGAACAGCTCTTGTGTTACTAAATAAAGATTATCTTGCAACAGACAGTAATACAAAAAATTTTGTATGCTATATTAAAAGTATCAGCGACAAAATTTGTATTAAAAAATCTATTTTTACACGTATTGGTTTTGACGAAAATACTATTTATATTGATACACTTAATGAAAATAAATTCATAAAAATTGATTCAGTATCTGTATCTATCGAGGAAGAAAGTCCTCTTTTATTCTTTAGAAATGACAATATGCGACCATTGCCAATCCCAGATATTAATCTATCTCCAGAAAAAGCTAAACAATATATTCTACATATGAAAAAATTTGTAAATTTTGACAATAAATCCTTAAAGCTTTCTCTTGTATGGTTAATGTCATATTTCTTAAAAGAAGGTACATATCCCATTTTAATGGTAGATGGACCTCAAGGTAGTGCTAAAACATCTTCTTTAACTTTTCTTGCGAGAATAGTTGATCCACGAGAGCATACCCTCATTGGAATTCCAAGAACTTCGCGAGATTTATACGTTTATGCACAAAAAAATACCATCTTAGCTTTTGACAATGTCTCAGAGGTTTCACCAAGTATGTGTGATGAACTCTGCAAGCTAGCGTCTTCTGGGAGTATCACAACAAGAAAACTATATAGTGACGACGAAAGTATGATAATTAAAGCAAAATGTCTTATAGCATTTAATGGTATTGGACTTAATATAAACAGAAACGATATACTTGATAGAGCAATCTTAGTTGAAACACAACCAATTCATAGTATTAGTAGGATATCAGAAAATGATCTTAATCTACTATTTAACAAATTTTATAAAAATATATTTAGTGCTATTGTTTACGCTGTTCATTTTGGCTTAAAAAACTGCAAAAAACCTTCTGATACAAGCAGTATTGGAAGATTAGTTGACGTTGAATTTTGGGCTTATCGATGGGCTCCGGCTTTCAAAATTAACTCAAATGAACTTATCCAGATAGTATCTGAAAATCAAAATTTATTACAATCTAGTGTTTCAGAAAACAGTTCGTTTTGCAATGCTCTTTGCCATTTTATGGTTGGCAAAGATAAATGGAAGGGTACTATAACTGATTTGTTGGAAGAGCTTGAAGAGGAATTTCCTAGTGAAGCACGCCGTAAAGACTGGCCCAAGACACCACAAATTGCTGGAAGTCAAGTCAAAAGACTTAAAAGTTCTTTGGAGCAGTATGATATCTCTTATCGGAGTGTTCGTAAAAATAGTTGCCGCCTAGTAATATTGGAAAAAAAGCATAAAGACTAAGAGCATGGTTGCGCATAGCGCAATAACGCCATGAAATGGCGGTATAAACGTCAGTTTATCATGCCAGGGGGGGGACTCCCATTGCAGAAACGATATGTCGTAATATACTCTATTTTATGGAAATGACAAGTGACAAGCTTTTTTATCTTTTTAATCAAGAAGAAAATATAATTAATAATATGTAGATAGAGAAAAAAAGAAAGAGAGAGGAGATTGCTTATCGCGTTGTCACTCTCCCCTTGGGAGGCAGTAAAAATCATATTTTTACATGAATATCATTATATATTACACTATGTTATAATAATAAAATACCCTTGATGTATATTATTAAACTCCCTTTTTCCGTAGCTAACCTTGATTAGATGTGTTATGGCGTTGGGAAAGCCCATCTTTAAAGCCCAGTAACACACTTGTGTTAAAGCTAGGAAAAAGGGAGTTTTTTGTGCGAGCATCAACTCTTATGCTTTTAACTTGGCTAAAAGCAATGAAAAATGAGGAGTTAAAAGCAATTATTCGAGCTGCAACGGATGAACAAAAGATAAGAAAGGAGAAATCACACAGAAGGGAGGCTCTTTTTAAGGATAAATCTTTGCTAAAAAAGGAGAAAAAGCCTTTTTTAAAGCAATCACAGCTTATTGATGCGTGGTTGGAGCAATATTCCGCAGATACGGAAAATCCCCTTAACGACGAAAAACGGCTTAAGGAATTAGCTAATGAGTGGAATTCTTTGGTAAATAACCTTAATTCCCCATCAGATAACGTAACCACTAAAACTCGCTACACAGACAGTCATACACAAAAAGGTGTTTTAGAGCGCGTTCAAGGTTGTTTATTTGGAATGGCGGCAGGGGCTTGGCTGAACGCTATCACAAGGGAGTATTCTCCCAGTGAAAACGCTTTCTCCAGCCTTGTTTGGAATATTCCTTTCACGTGGAAGCCTGATGATGGCATCGAACTGGCCTTGGCGTTGGCGAACTCTTTAATTAAAGAAAAAATGTTTAAGCCAGAAGCCGTTTACTACGCCTACCTTGCTTGGATACTTTCAAGGCCGTTTAAGGAAAACAGACCGATTTTTACCGGGATAGGGGAAAATGCCAGTACGCTGCTCAGAACAGCCATTTTAGCCTGTTTTGGAAGAAATTGCGAGGTAACGCAAGTAACGGACTGGTGCGCTCTTAACGTTAGGATGACCCATCCTGACCCGGTATCCGTTTTTGCCAACGAAGTTTACGCTGTTGCCGTTCTTTCAGCTTTAAAGGCAGCACCCGCCAAGGAATTGTATGAAAACGTATTAGAATGGGGATTTAAATCGAAAAACAGGGAAAAACACGTATTGAAGGCCCTTGTTGAAGCGTCAACCAGCCCAAAAAGTAATTCTTCCCCGAAAATAGCCTGTTTTCTGCAAAACGCTTTTTATCAGTTGTTACACGCCCAAACCATAACGGAGGGTATTTTTTCCGGTACAGAAAAATCCTTTTCTACGGAGAAGGCAGCTTGTGGGGCTTTACTGGGAGCAGCCTATGGAGAAAAGGCTTTTCCAGAAGAGTGGAAAAGGAACCTGCTTTTTTCCTCGTCAAGAACGAAAAGACCTCTCGACTACTCTCCTCATGCTGTTTTTACGATAGCTGAAAAATTAGTATTTCGACCAGAGTAATACTTTTATTGCTTTAGCGCAAAGACAAGACGAGAGACGAGATCAAACACGATTTTCCGTTTTTCCACCGGAAGGGAAACGATCAACTCCGCAATGGCGTCTGAGCTATCCGTAAGGGTTTCCTCTGTGCTCCGAAAAAGGACGGAGACGGGACAATCGAGGATTTCCGCTATTTCTTCCAGCCGGGAGAAGCGAGGTGCGGCGAGGCCATTTTCAATCCTTGAAAGC
>ERZ838516.4213-NODE-4213-length-11394-cov-2.894964_pt1 | contig 11394 bp, 19 predicted proteins | sample MGYA00519910_ERZ838516 | MGnify/ENA primary metagenome ERZ838516 (study PRJEB31850, sample SAMEA3708837) | human gut metagenome | biome: human gut; feature: human-associated habitat; material: faeces | place: China | collected 2014 ... | reverse complement strand
TCGTATTGCCTCCGTCGCGGCTCTTGACGTCGGCTACCTTATTGCGCAGCATTTTACAGGCGCGTATCATGGGCGCGATACGCTGGCGGCTAAACTTCTTGCCGTCGGCCTCGCCTGGCAAGATATACAGAATCGGGCCAGGGTCTTGGGCCATGATATACCCGATAATGTTTAATTCAAGCTCCGATTTTCCTACCTGTGCCGCGGCTACCATAACAATTCGTTGTACATTGGCGTCGGTAAATGCTCGCATGGGTTCCTTTAGGTACGGTGTACGGCTTGTCCTCCAAGGCCCCGCTTCCGCCGACGTGTCCGGCAAGACGCGGTACTTGTCTGCCCACTCATCGACGGTCAAGTTTTCCGGCGGGCTGAAATTCTTTAGGCACTGGCTAAACGGTAAGCATGGGCGCGCTTCATAGAGGCTAGACGTCTGCTTCGTCTTCTTCGTCGTCATCCTGTTCGGTTCCCCAGCCTTCCCGCTCGCGGGCTAATTTTTTATATGTATCTGGATTGTATTCGTGTTGGGATAACTCGTCCAGCAGCGCCTCCATATGCCGGGCCATGTACTTACTTACCTCGACAGGATTATCGATAGCCGCCAGGTCAATCGCCACCCGTCCAGGCAAGGCCAGCAACATGCTGCGAACGGCAAAAACAAGTTCGTTCGTCAGTTTCTCGATGTCTCCGGCGCGGTGCATTTGCCCCTTTAGTTCGTTGAGTTCCAGCGTCGCCTTTTCTGCCTTGGCCTTTTTATAATTCGCCTCCGCTTGCGCTTTTTCCAGCTGGGCGTTTTGATATATTTGCGGCGGTGACTTAGAGGCTTTTTCTTCCAGGTATTTAATATACCTTGTGATCGTCGGCAACAGGTCGTATCTCCTGCCCTCTGGCGTTTGTTCTGTCGGTAAAATGCCGTCTTGCGTCAGCTGTTGGATTCGGCGGACTGTTTTACCAAATAATTTTGCAATAACCTCTACTTTTTGGTAGTTTTTCCTTACAGTTTCCGCCATGATGTCTCCTCCTTTCCACCTAAATTCCTAGAATTTTTACCTTGAAACTTTGTTCCCTCGTAGCGAAATTCCCTTGAAAAAATTTTCAGTATCTGGCAAGATTTTGGGCTTCGCTGCACCACAGGGCTTTTTGCAGGCTGACAGTACCTTAGAAAATAAAGAACTATTCAGAAATCGCCGCAAAATCGTTTCTAAGCAGTTTTCTGCTTTCTTTGGTATAAACTTATGCGCCGCTTCCTTGTAAGGGCTTATACGTCCATATAGAGCGTCATTGTTTCTTCGGTATCTTGAAAATAAATCACTATATCAAATCCTTGAAATGATGAGCCAGCCGCTTCTCGACAATCTCATTGATTCCCTTGTCGATGTTCGGCTTGACGTTTTCATTGCTTACCATTTGCGGCAAGGATACCGTCTGCACGGCTCGAATCGCATTGGGATTCCGCTTTTTCTTCACTCGCTGGAATGGTACCACGGTCGCACTGATACTGCCGCTTCCTTGTGCAACAAAAGTGCCAGCGGGAAGATTCTTCCGCTTCCCCTTTAAAATCTTAACGCTTACGGTATACGGCGCTGGCATTCTGGTGAATGCAACCTTGCCCCCTGTACGTCCGCTGCTCTTTTTTCTCAACTTTAACCGCTTAGCAGGTATGCGTCTTTTTTCCGGCAGTCGCTCGGCCGGCATGGCCGTAGGCCTCAAGTCAAACGTATCCGGCGTCGGGACAAGGTGCCGGCCGCGATATACGATTGCCATACTGGATACCCGGCGGCCCACTACACGCACAAGACCAGCCTTGCCGCTTCCTTTTCCTTTCGGATCGGGTTTTATCTTGCCGGCTTTGATGTTATACCGCTTCCGTACTGCTTTTGATACAACAGTAGGTATCCTTGTCCGCAAGTCGCTGCTCAATCGCTTCATGCTTTTTTCTGCAGCTTTATCTCCCTCGGTTAAAAAGGTTTCCAGCCGCTTCATGCTATTTCTTTTTATGTCAATACGCATAGCGTTTGCCTCCGTTTTGGCGGCCCTGTCCTTGCGCAAGACCGCCATGGATAACATGAGATGAGAGTGAAAGTTTGCGGTTTCCTCCGCTCGCCCGTATAATATCAAAAAACTTTAGTGACATTCAATGACATTTAGTGACATTTAGTGACAATGAAAGGCAAAAAAAAGTGCCTTGAAGCCGCTTATTTACTGGCTTCAAAGGCATTCGAAAATTTTTTTTTATTTTTTACAAAACACGAATATTTATTCGTCTTTTCCCTGTTTTTTAGCTTGGTTTACTATCATTTTGTTTGCATTTATAAGAGCATATCCATGTATTCTGAATACTTGTCGCCGGTAGCTATCCCTTTTTTCTTTAAAGTTCCGTCGCTTTCCAAAAATGAGGTCGGTAATTATATCCCAAGTAAGGCCATCCATATACCGAGCTAACATAATTTGCCTCTGGTCAGCTCTAGGCAATGAATTGATTATACCAGTCAACAGTTCATATTCTGCATCTTCTTTTGATAATAATATCCGCACGTGGTCTTTTATGCCCGCAAGCGCTCTCCGCCCTGTTAAACTGTCATCATTTTGTAAAACTTTAGCCCGCTGCTCCTCTATTTCAATTTCGGCCAATAACATGCGATATGCTTTGAGTCTTTCCTTCATTGGCGACTTTTGCTTCACTGGATCGCCTCCCTTTTTCATTCGTCTTGTCTTTTGGGCCATTTTATGTGCTGGCCGCAACAGGGGCAATATCTGAATATATGCTTGTTCTCAAATTCTGCTTCTATATATGGAATAGCCCGGCCGCATCGGCACCTGTATAAATGCCGTTTTCCTACGCTGTATTCTTTTTGTATGTTTTGCGGAATTTCTTTTTTCGCCGCTTCAATTACTGTATTTATTGCGTCCTTATAATTTTTAATGTGTGAGCTGTCCGCAATAGGTTGCAAATATTCGATTGCGTTTGCTATGTTCATTCTAACGCCCTCCTGTCCTCTTTTTCTTTTACTAATTTCGTCGTTAGTCGGCTTAAACTTCGCACCATGCAGCATATAACCATATATCTTTGCCACGGCGTAATCGTCTTTTTATGTGCTTTTCTCTTTAACGTCAATGCGCCGTCTTTATACGTGTATACGCCTAGCTTGTAATTAATTTCGTCTTTGACTTCTTCGTATAACTCCGCCGGCATGACAAAATAATTATAATCGCCGTAAAAAGACAATTTTGCTTTGCTGTGAAAATCCGCTTTGCTTACTTTGATTTCATAACAACGAAGTTCCCCGTCGCTTTTCATCGTTACATAGTCTACAAATTCGTCGCCGTATCCGGGGCCGAAACATACTTCATATGCTCCATATATCCCCGGCCTGCCCGCTCCTGTCGCATGGAATAAAAGTAATTCTATTTGTTTCGTCAATTCGGTTTTTGCCATGAATGCCTCCCATTTATAACAGTCTTTCCCCGTTTGCCGTTCTCCCTAAAAATGAAATGCCGTTCAGATAGTATGGAGCCAGGTCTTTTTCATTTACGCTTTTCTTGCCGTAGATTTCCTTCATGTTTCTCCATACCTGCGCAGGAACACGGTAAAAGCGTTCAAAGTGAAAACTTATCAGGACAAAACTTTTTGCCCCCAGTTGCTCATGCGATAGCAGAGCCGCCATTTGTTCCTCTGTTACGCGGCTCTTTTCGATTCGGTCGGCATCGGTGTGTTTGGCTTCAAATACGACGGCCTGCCCTCCCTTTAGGGTGCCTTTATAATCGGGCTGGGCGTGCTTCGTATAACATGCCAAAAACTGCCCTTGCTGATTCGGACGCCGCAGCGGCTTCATTGGCTCCGGCGTCTTTTCAATCTTCGCCAGGGCGTAATCTTCATATTTTCGGCACTCGCGGTCAATAAGCTGTTCAAAATATCCGCCGTTTGCCCTGGCCTGCTTCCCTCGTATTCGTGATTGTATTTTCATGATTTCGTTTCCTCCATTCTGGCCTTGATAATCGCCGGGCGGCACCACTGCCGCTGAAAGTCTTTCCACTCTTTGCTGTATGTAATTCGTTGCTCCGGCTGAAACAATGAAGCAAACGGCATAGCGCCCGCTTCATAGATTTTCCGCAGTCTTGCCTCGTTTTCGGCCATGTCGTCGCCAATTAGGGCATAGCAATAGATTTTATTGCGGTCAAATCCGGCCTTTCTTAATTTTTCGATTGCCCGCAAAAACGGCTGTATCCGATCCGGCCCGTCGCAGGCCATCCACAATGATTTTATGCGTAGGCCGCGCATTTGCTCCACGTCCCAATCGTTTATAAACTCCGATTCCAGGCCGCCGCGAAACTCTATGCCTCTCTGTGTTTTAAGCATATCGTATACTTTGGATTTGTGACGTCTGGAGCAGGCCAGAAAATTATTGTCCTGTATGATATATCCGGCTGCAATTTCTGGAAACTCAAATATTTTTCCCTCCCGCTTTGGAACAAAACAAAATCCGCATTGATTGACGCAGCCCCGCGACGTAAAGGTCACGCCCGGTTTGACATACATTCCCGGCGTAAACTCATGACATGGGCTATTGTAAGCCGGGCCGCCCAATAAAACGGGCTTATCGGTAATCGCCTGCCATTGCTCCTGCAAAAATTCAGCCCGGCGCATATCCCATGTAAAGGTACAGCTTACATGCACCTCGTCAAAATCCGGCAAAAATTCGGGAAAAGGCGGCGTATCAAAATACGCCGCTTCATCAGTTGGTGACATTGCCGTTTTGTGTGGAAATACTCTTATTATCCGTTTTCTTTTTTTGTCGATAAACATTATTAATTACTTCCTCGTGTATCAAATGCGTCTGCATTTCGCGTATTATATCGTTTCAGGCTTTTTTCTTCGCTTAGTTCACAGCCAGAAAAGACTACATCTGCACCGCAATCGTCATTTTTACACCGAATAAATACCATGCCTGTAATCATATATGCCCGCACCATTTCCGTAGGGCTCCCGCAAAACGGGCACCGCTTCAATTTATCATTGTATTGACTAATCTTTCTTATTCTCTTCATTGATATTTCCAGCTCCTTCCGCTTCCTTAGTCCACGTTTTCCTCGTATTCTTTTTGTGTTATAAATTCGATTGTATCCGCCTGGGTTAATGCTTCTATTTCATTTTTCATGTTTTCCACGATTGCTCGTATATCAATTTTAGGAGCAGCTCCGTCGTTTAGTACAAAACGGTTCTTTAATTCGCTGTATATATCTCCGTCGATTTTTAGATAAACGGTTATCGTAATGGGTATTTTCATGGTCTATTCCTCTGTTTCGTCGTCCATATCTGCAAATATGGGCGCTATTTCTTCTTGTGATAACTCTTTATTATCGCGAATGCATTTCATTTTCTTTTTTTTGTTGACAAATGCGAACCTGCGGACAATGGTATCTACGTATTTAGGCTCCAGCTCCATGACATACGCCGTTTGGCCCATTTTTTCGCAGGCAATCAGCGTTGTTCCGCTACCTCCGAATGGATCATATACCCCGCTGCACCAGTCCGTATTATCCAATAACATCTCAATGAGCTCGACAGGTTTTTGCGTAGGGTGCAGGTCGTTACCGCTGCGGCTGCACTCCAATACATTTCCGTATCCCTTTGTATTGTCAAATTTCGTTTTTGTTCGGTGGGCAAACATGATGAGTTCATGTTGCGACCGCCAGCCGGAGCCCATGCCGATGGCTTTTTTGTTCCAGACGATCATGCTTCGCACACCAAAGCCGCTTCCTTCGACTAAATCAAAAAGATATAGCCACATACGCCAGTCTGTAAAAATATAAGCAACAGCACAAGGTATGCCGGTTATTGCCTGTTTTATCAATGCTTGGTATCCGCGCGTACTCAACATATCGTTTGCGATCGTTGGGGTTCTTTTTTCGTACTTATATTTTGTAATAGTACCAATACTGCCACTACTCCGGCCGCTTTCCTGGAAGCCTCCGCTGCAATATGGCGGGTCGGTTAGCAATATTTGCGGCGTTGCTCCATCCAAAAGCTTTTCCCTATGGTCTTTGTTTGTGCAGTCGCCGCACATAACGCGATGTCGTCCCAATATCCATATGTCGCCGGGCTTAGTGACGATTTCCTTTGTTTCGGGTACTGGCACCTCCTCGCTCACCGTCTCATCCAGCTCGTCAGCAAGAGCCGCCGTCAAGGCGTTTATTTCGCTTTCTGTATAGCCGGTCAATTCTGCCGGAATTTCTGATAAATCTATATCTTGGAAAATATCAGCCAGCAGCTCGGTGTCTATTTCGGACAATTCGGCCAAGCGATTATCTGCAATTAAATCCGCGTATTCTTCCGCTTCATTGGCATATTCTTGATAATCCACCGGGACTTCTGTTAATCCTGCTTTTTTAGCTGCCAACAGCCGCCCATGGCCTTTTACAATAAAGCCGCTTCGGTTGCTTACGGTAATCGGCTGCCGCCAGCCTGCCGCTTGGATAATACGGCCCAGTAATTTTATTTGTTCCGCCGGGTGCGTGTTGGGATTCTTTGGATTCGGTATTACCTTTTCAATGGGGACAATCGCATCATGGGCACAAAAGACAGGTATGCCACTTGCGGTTGCTTTCGGTGTTGCTTTACTCATGTATTCATGGCTCATTCTAAAATTTCCACCTCTGCCTCTGTATCAAATAACGGAACAGGCCAATTTTTATCCGTCTTAATCCACCATTGCCCTTCTAAAAATATGACTGTCCCGTATAATTCTCCCGATCCCCCTAAAACAGCAACATCCGTTCGTTTGACATAATCGCCCTCAAAAATTTTTTCGCCGGTTATATCGTTCATGCCGGTATATTGTCCTATGCTTTCGGCCGTAACAATATGCGAACTATCCTTCCCTGTGTATCTATATTTATCTTTTTCAAAAGATTCTACAGGCCCCGCCTCAACGATTGAAAAAAGATAGGTGTTTTTCCCTTTAATTTTTCGTTTCAGCAAATCGCCATAATACCATTCCCCGGTTTTATACCCCCGGCCTCTGAAAAGTATTTCCCGATCCATACGATTTCCTCCTTACCAGATAGCCCCTGCTACCAGCAGTACCGTACATAGCAGGGCATAATTAAACGCGATAATTCCGGCCTTTTTCCATTTTTTTGCGTCTTCAAGCGCTTTTTCCATACGCCGCACAGCACTAAAACTGCGGCGTATATCAAAATCGCCGGAAAAAATGATTGGTATGCCGACGGCTGCCGCTTCCTCCGCTTCCGCTATACAGCCCCTGCTATATTGCCATTTTCCCGTCATGACAATAGCGTCGCACTGACGGAGCATTTCCAGGCATTGCTGTAATATTTCCTCATATTCCAGATTTTCCGCATATGTAAAAAAATCCAATGGGTTTACTACAATAACGTTCGGATTCTCTTTTTTCAATTTAGCCGCTATTTCTCTGGCTTCTTTTTTATTTTGTTCCTCGTCCCCCGTATAAGGGTGCGATATGTACCACATCTTCATGTATTTTTACCTCTTTTCTGTTATGAGGCCGTACCTTCCCGGTTTTGTTGTGTTGCCTCTCTGCACCATTCCGGCAGGTTCGCCCGTGTAAGCGCTGTTGCAAAGGGCGGCGGCACCGCGTTACCGCAGCGGGCGACCTGCGCCGACTTAGGATAATGCCGCCCGTCAGCGTCAACGTCAATGATATAATCCGGCGGGAAGCCCTGCGCATTAAATAATTCCCGCGGCGTCAGCATCCGCATTCTTATATCAACGATACGATACTCGACACCCTGTACGGTCACAAGGCCGAATCGGTCTTTTACCGTTATCGTATGCAGCGGCTCGTTAATTCGCTGCCCTTCGCCCTGGCCGTAATACTTAATCAAGAACGCCCGTACTTCGGCGAAATGTTCCCCGCCGGCAGTAATGGTATTCAGCGGTTTATCCAACGACTGCTCGCTGTTGCGATTAAGCTGGATTAAATTGCTTGTCACAACGGCGTTATGGTCTACCGTCGTAATCGTCGGCAATGGATTATGTACATCTGCGCCGCTTCCTTGATAATTTCCGCCGTAGTGTTTCGCAAGATGCGCCGCGACAAGTCCGTATCGGTTGCTTGCGTCTACCACCATCAGCGGTCGCTGTATAGACTGTCCGCGCACTTCCTTGCCGCTCTGCTCGCCGTGGTATTGTATGAGATTCGGCGCAATCAGACGGGGCTGTACGACGCCAAAGCCGTGTTTTGCCGTAATCGTAGGGAACGGCTTGTCTAAGGCGACACCCCGATACAGTTCCCCGCTATGATTTACTTGGATAATAAACGGGTGCGGATTATCGATGACAAATTTCTGCAGCCCCTTTGCAATGCGACGCATCGTGTTTTCGGCCAGCGGCTTTTTACGTTCAAAGATAGATTTGCACTCAATCGACCAGTCAATTATTTCCGCCGCCGTGCGCCACGGCTTTTCATGGCCAAAATGTACGGCAAGGCTATTTGGATCTCCGTGCGTTGGCTCCGGCCATACAATCGGCCGCCCGTCGCATCTGGCAATCAAGAAAAAGCGTTTACGCGTCGTCGGCGCGCCGTAATCGCAAGCCCGCAGTTCCCGCCATTCTACGCAATACCCGTACCGCTTTAATGCATGGACAAACCGCCGAAACGTCCTGCCTTTTAACCGCTTATCCGGCTTATTATCACTAGTCAGCGGCCCCCATGTCGTAAATTCTTCTACGTTTTCCAACATGATGACGCGTGGCCTTACCAATTTAGCCCATTTTACGGCTACCCAGGCCAGGCCGCGGATATGCTTTTCTACAGGTTTTCCTCCCTTGGCTTTACTAAAGTGTTTGCAGTCCGGCGAAAACCATGCCAGGGCTACGTTACGCCCAGCGCAGGCTTCGACGGGGTCTACGTCCCAGACATTTTCACAGTAGTGTTTTGTCTTAGGGTGATTAGCCCTGTGCATAGCGATTGCCGCCGGGTCGTGATTTATCGCAATATCGACGCTCCGTCCAGTAGCAATTTCAATTCCCGTAGACGCGCCCCCGCCGCCGGCAAAGTTGTCCACGATGATTTCATGAAAAATGCTTTTACTCACGTTTTCCCCCTCCTGCAAATCAAAAATTAAACTTATACATTTCCGCCTCTATATTGATAGTCTTCTTTGTTTTGCCTTTGAGCTTGATATATATTGTCCGATCCGGCACCATTTCCGGCTCTTTATCCTGCCGGCAGGTACATTTTTCGCCGGGGTCTAAGTTAGCCCCACATTTGGGGCAGGTGTTGTAGTACGCCATAATGTGACCGCCTCCTTCATGTATGGATGTATGCATTTTGCATGTACCCAGCTTTTTTGCCCGCTTCCTATTGAACAAAGTTCGTCGGCACCAACACCGCACCGTAAACAATACCCGCTTAGTGCGATGTGCTTCATGCTGTACGCTTTCATCAACATTCGCCTGCGGTGTTTGCCGTGCGATTTTCGCAGTACAATGCCTCTCGCGGCAAAATCATATGCTATGCTTATGCAGGCTAAATCCGTGGCGCTAAGTGTCACGTCGTCGCATGCATATTCTTTGTTATACCGGCATTTTCCCGGTCGGCATTTTTTCCCGCCTTTGTACGCGCAGTTTGCATAGGCTTTTCCATTTTTTAGGATAAGTTTCTTTCTAGTCATCCGTATTAGATTATTAGCAAGCAATCTTATTTCTTTATCCATCATGGTATTTTGTCCTCCTCATCGGGAATGGGGGCAATCGGTGCCCAATGCGTTACCCCGCTCAAAATGTGATGCGTATAGGCGTCAATCCAAAACATCACTTTTTTGTAGACGTGCTTTTGCAGTATAGCGACATGAGGGCCGCCGTTATAAACAAGATGCCTGTCTGATTCGTAGATATAGGCGTTCATATTTTTTCTGATTCTCAGCGTCGGCAGCTCGTCGCTGACGTTAATCCACCGCATGTTTAATCCTCCGTTCCTTCATACTCTCCTGTCACGTCCCATCCGCATACCGGGTTCATGTCTGTGCAAATCCCGCGCAATTTTAGTGTGCAGGTCGTACAGGGCAAATTATTGCTATTTCGATAGTCGCAATATTCCCGGATAATTTTGGCCTGCCGTATCACGTATTTCTCAATATCCATCATATCCTTTATGCCTCCGCATCCATGCTTTTACTGCCGTCGTTATCGTTTTATTGCAAGTCGCACACTTGCATTTCATAGATTTTTCGTAGTAGCGTCCCGTATATTCTCCCGCTTCTTCTGCTCCGTATTCGTCAGTCTCATACCAGTACGTCCCACGAAATGGTGTTTCACATATCCAGCCTGTCGGCATTTTACAATGCGGACAAATAAACGGTTCTTTTTCCACAGCTTTCTCCTCCTATCGCTGCCGCCAGCTTTCACCGGCAAGCGGCACAGTGTACGTCATTTCCAGGATTCGGTCGACCGTAGCGTCTGCCGTCGTCATATCGCCGCTTAACGGCGTCATGCGCTTGACCAGCTCGTCGGCGCTGTAGTTGCTGGTAATAATGACGGGCTTATAGTCCTCATATCGGGCGTTGATAATCTGGTAAATTTTGGTCAGCGCCCATTCTGTCGGCTGTTCCTTGCCCATATCGTCGATAATCAGCAAGTCAGCCGTCGTATATACCCGCATGATGTCGTCTTCTCTGCTGGCCGTATACCGTTCAAAGCTCGCCTTTATGTTGGCAAGCAGGTCTATCATCGTTGCAAAGACCACGGGGACGCCCGTATTCATGAGCTGGTTTGCGATGGCCGCCGCAAGGTGGGTCTTTCCAGTGCCCTTCGGGCCGGTAATCAGGAGCCCGTTCTTTTCCTGTCCCTGCGGGTCATGAAGCAGCTGCCGGAAGTTATCGGCGTACCCTTTGGCAATACGATAGGCCGGTTCATTTTCCGGCGTAATCGTAAATCTTTCAAAATTGCGGTTTCTAAAGCGTGCGCCGATGCCGGACATGCCAACTATCCTATGAATGCGTTCTCGTGCCTTCTCGGCTCTCTCAGCCTCAATTTTGGCAATTTCCTGTTTTTCCTGTTCCTCCGCTTTTTCCTGTTTTGCCTTTTGCGCCGCTGCACAGGTACAAGTTTCCGGCATGGGCGTCCACATAACACGGCTTTTTAAGACGATCCCACGCGTGTACCTCGGCTTACCGCAAAACTCGCATGGCACCGGCGCAGGCGGATTATAGGAAGCCGCTTCCGGCTCGTTGCTGTATATGACGTTAAGGAGTTTCGATACCGCTTCCATTTGATTCTTCCTTTCTGCTGAACATCTTGTTAAAATCTGGGTAGCCTTTAAAGCTGCCGTCCTTTCGGAGCTCGTCTTCTAATTCCTGCTGGGTCTTGGCCCGCGGCGGCTCCGCCGGCTTTATTCCGCTTCCATATTTGACACT
>ERZ838516.4198-NODE-4198-length-11432-cov-11.670563_pt1 | contig 11432 bp, 10 predicted proteins | sample MGYA00519910_ERZ838516 | MGnify/ENA primary metagenome ERZ838516 (study PRJEB31850, sample SAMEA3708837) | human gut metagenome | biome: human gut; feature: human-associated habitat; material: faeces | place: China | collected 2014 ... | reverse complement strand
GCAAAGAGCTGCGCTCTCTGCACTCTTGCGCCGAACAACCTGACAGACAAGACTTTGCGAAGTCCTCTCTGCCAGCTTGCCCGGTTCTTCTTCGGTGTCGGTCTGCCCGCAAGCTGTTCCTGCCCGATTTCATCTGGCGTATGGCTTCTTCTTGGTGCGCTCTTGTCGTGGCGGCACTTCTCCGAAAAAGCATATTAACTTGCAGCCGATCATGTTGTTGTCAAGGTACAGTGTGGTTTTTGTAAGAAGTTGTGGACTTTCCAAAATGCAAAGGGGTTCGTTTCTGAAAGTAGTCCCTACACCCTATACAAACTTAAAGGGGTGTTTTTAAACCGGGCCTTTTGAAAGTTCAAAGAAATTTCATTTTTCCAACGTTCCCCTCTACCTATAACAATCTAAAATGGGTGTTTGGCAACCAGATTTTCAAATTTTGTTGAACTGCCTAATTTTAGAATATAGATTTTGTTCGATTTCCACTTATAGAACCAGAGAAAAGCTGTTTTACAAAAGATTTTGAAAGCCCCTACACTAATAGGAATCCGCAGAGCTGTTTTGGAATACAGTTTTGGAAATTTCACAAATTTGGAGCAAAAGGAAAACGGCAAAGCAGATAAAATCCACTTTACCGTTTTGTGTCGATAGCGCGATACGCATAGATTACTGTCTTGGGCTTTTCCGATAATTTGCCTTATGAGAAGGTCGGCAAAAATGAGCCTGTCTGCATTGCAGATGAAGTGCCGTTTGACATACCGGAGAGCTGGGAGTGGACGAGAATAGGCAACGTATTTCAGATTAACCCCAGAAACAACTTACCCGATGAACTCGAAACCGGATTTGTGCCGATGGCTCTACTGTCCGATGGATTTTGCAGTCGTCACAGTTATGAGCCGAAAAAGTGGAAAGATATAAAAAATGGATTCACTCACTTTGCAAACAATGATATTGTTATAGCTAAAATCACACCTTGTTTCCAAAATCGAAAGTCTGCGGTTGTGACTGGACTGCCCAATGGATTTGGTGCAGGAACCACAGAACTTCATGTATTGCGGGATAATACCAAAGAGTTGTTCATGCCTTATTTTTTACTTATCTGTAAAACACAGGCTTTCATTCAGAATGGCGTAAAAAATTTTTCGGGAACAGCAGGGCAGCAGCGTATAGGAAAAGATTTCATCTCAAAATATTTGATTCCAGTTCCGCCTGTTTCGGAACAAGAACGAATTGTTCAAAGATTACATCTGCTCGAACCATTGCTGATTTCCTACGAAAATGCCTATGATTCAATTGTGAATCAACAGAAAAACTTCCCGGCTCAACTGAAAAGGTCTATTCTCCAATATGCCGTACAAGGAAAGCTCGTTTCCCAAAATCCTGCCGATGAGCCTGCCGCTATTCTTTTGGAGCACATCCGTGCAGAAAAAGAGAAACTTATCAAATCTGGCAAAATCAAACGTGACAAGCATGAATCGTTCATTTTCAGACGGGATAATTCTTATTATGAGAAGGTCGATGGAATTGAACGCTGCATCGATGATGAAATACCGTTTAAGATTCCAAAAAATTGGGAGTGGTGCAGACTCGGCACAATTCTGCAAAAGCTAACAGATGGTACGCATTCAACACCCAAATATGCCGCTAGTGGCATTCCATTCATATCTGTAAAAGATATAAGTTCTGGAAAAATTTCTTTTGAAAGCACAAAATTCATTTCAGAAGAAGAACATGAACTTCTCGCATCTCGTTGCGATCCACATCGAGATGATATTCTACTTACTAAAGTGGGAACAACTGGAATCCCAGTATTGGTTGATACCGATAGACCTTTTAGCATTTTTGTGAGTGTGGCGCAGCTTCGATTTTCAACAGAACTGCTAGACAAATTTTTCTTAATTTACCTTTTAAAGTCACCGCTTGTGCAAACTCAATGTAGAGAAAACACAAAAGGTGTTGGAAATAAAAATTGGGTAATGCGCGATATTGCAAATACGTTGATATGTATTCCACCATTGGCAGAACAAAAAAGGATACAAGCAAGTCTAGCTAATGTGCTAAAATCTATTTGATAAGAAAGAGCGTCTGAACTCATTTTTGAGAACAGACGCTCTTTTTTACCAGTCTACGATATTATCTACCAAGGTTCTCTGTTCGGTTGCAGTTTTACGCAAATAAATTCGCGTCGTTTCAATGCTTTCATGACCCATCAAGTCTGCAAGAAATGCAATGTCGCTGCACCGATTCAAAAAGCTTTTTGCAAACCGATGCCGAAAAGAGTGGGGATAAACCACTGCAGGATCAATGCCATACTTTATCGCCAGCTTTTTCAGCTGTCCAGAAATACCTCTTGTGGTGATTCGTTCGTCGAAACGATTCAAAAAGATAAAGCCGCTGTCTTGTTGTTTTTCTTCCAACCAGACAATGGCTTCATCCTGCAATGATTTAGGAATGTAGATGCGGCGCAGCTTTCCACCTTTAGAATAAAGGTCGAGGTGTCCAAGCTTAATGTGTTCAGCTTTGATTTGCACCAGCTCGCTGACGCGCGCACCCGTAGCAGCCAAAAAGCGGATGACAAAATACCAAAGCATATTGTCATCGCGCTTCAGGCAGTTTTTGAAGTAGATGTAGTCTGCTTCGCTAATGACATTTTCGAGGAAGGCTTTCTGCGGCACCTTGACGGATGACAATTTCCATGAATCCTTTCCAATACTTTCGAGGTAGCAGTTGATAGCGCGGATTCGTAAATTGACCGTCTTGGGCTTGTACTGCTCAATTAACCAGGCTTTGTGCTCTTTTAAATTGCGTTTGGTGACGGCATCATGCCGTTCCCCAAACTGCCGCACAGCAAACAAATAGGATGTTACAGTGTTTTCTGAGAGATTTGTTCCTCTCAAGTGTCTTTCAAATTCTTCAATCATAGTGAAAGACCTCCTTTCACCATGAGTATACAAAAAGAGCTATAGAACCGCTATTTTTGAAAGGACTAGAGAGATTCTTTGAAGGATGCGGAACAGTTCCTTTTCCGGTGGAATAGAAACCAATAATTCACCTATGGAATCAAGTCGAAAGCTATTTTTTATGCCATGCTGATTTACGTTATAAAATTTTTGGGCGTAGTCAGTCAGAAGCAAATATGGAATATATTTATTTCGCATTTCTGGAAGAAAACGTATCATCGCAGTGTGCTGGTTGATGTAGGCTTTCTCAAATCCATCTGGTATCAGACCAAGCATTCCGACATCGCCTGTTATAGAGAACAGTAAATCGCCACTTTGTAATGAAGTTCGTGTTCCCTCGGCCTTTGAGGGGATGGAAACACGCTGGATATGCTCTAGCCGCAGGTCAAAAGAATTTTTTGACAGATTTCCCATGCGAAGAAATGCTGCACCTGTAGTCGAGTAATATTTTGCCCAATCGCGTGAACCGCTGGTAATGTTCTCTGTCAAAGATTTCAAACGACACCATTCCCAACTTTCGGGAATCTCAAATGGCAACTCATCATCGATACAGCGTTCAATTCCATCGACCTTCTCATAATAAGAACTCACCCATCAAGAATGGCTGTGCTTTTCTGATAATTCGTCATTATTTTCTTCTGTTCATTTATGGGTGGAACGGGGATTAGTAGACTCTGTAGGATGTTATGATTTAAATTATTCATAGTTGTTCCAACAGAATTTTCTGTCAAAGCAGCCTTAACAAATGGGCTGTTAAGTAAAAAGACAAGATACTGTGGCAGCAATAATTTCGATGGTGTGACAAAGAAGCAGCCTGTGCCGCAAAGCCATCCTTCTTGATGGCTCTCTACAACTGCACTTCTTCCCATTTCACCACGTCTACCAATAATAATATCAAATGCCTTTAATTTATAGCTCGATAAACGATTGGCAGTCGCATTTGAAACTTTCTTGATTTTTTCGGAAGAAATATTACCGTGAATAATGTTAGCAGGGTTGACTATTGGAATTCCAGATTCAACATAATCTTCTTTGTGAACCATACTTCCAAATGGTCCTGTTGACGCTTGATTCAATGCCGTTCCCAAGCGAACCCATACCCATGAATCTGGAATTTCAAATGGGATTTCATCATCAATGCAAACTTCTTCTTTACCAGAGATTTCGTAATAAGAATTATCCCGTCTGAAAATGACCGATTCGTGCTTGTCACGTTTGATTTTGCCCTCTTTGATAAGTTGTTCTTTCTCTGCACGAATATGTTCCAGTAGTGCGGAAGCTGGTTCATCGGCAGGGTCTTGGAGAACGAGCTTTCCTTGAACAGCATCTTGCAAGATAGACTTTTTCAGTTGTGCTGGAAATGTATCGTTTAGTTTTTCTAAACGCTGATGCGTTATGTCATACATCTGAATGGTGGGGAGAATTTCTAATAGCTGTTTCAAAATTCGGCGTTGCTCAGAAACTGGCGGAATCGGAACCAACGCCATACTCAGTCGTTCATCGTTAATCGCCGGATATGCGACCCCTTTTGAGTTGGCAGTATCGTTAGCATAACTATCAAAGTCGGGAGACATCATATAGTAAAACAAAAACTCATTAGAATAATCTGCACAACACTTTAAAACAGCAAATCCTGTACTAGCGATTGCCTCTCTTGAAAATTCACGGTTTATAATGCACATATTATGTAGATAGGGACGAACTGTAGAATATAAAATATCCCCCTCATTCACAATTTTTCTTGCTCGTGATGCAGCTTTTTCAGGCACGACAATAGTTTCCTGTTCATTTAGCTTCTGATGTTTATTGTCAATCGAGCCTATATCAATATAACAAAATTTTGAGGTTGTTTTTTTTTTGACCGTGATTGTAAGTAAGAGTTTTTAACCTCACCCACTCCCAGCTCTCCGGTATGTCAAACGGCACTTCATCTGCAATGCAGACAGGCTCATTTTTGCCGACCTTCTCATAAGGCAAATTATCGGCTCCACGAAAAATCACAGATGGATTCTTTTCTTTCTTGATTTTGCCCTCTTTGATAAGCTGTTCTTTTTCTGCACGAATACGTTCCAGCAGCACAGAAGCAGGCTCGTCATTGGGGTCTTGCGGAACAAGTTTGCCCTGCACTGCCATTTGCAGAATGGAATTTTTCAGTTGCTGTCCTGTCATTTTTTCTTCCTTATCTATATGGCTCAGTCCTGTGCATCAAGGTCAATGCCCAGAATCTCCGTGATCTGAGCAAGGATTCGGTCAATGTCTGCGTTCAGGCTGGCGCGCTTCTCCTGATACTGCTGAATCAGTTCTTTGGGCGGTAAGATTTCCTCTTCCTCATGCGGATAGCCACATAAATCAATATTGTAGTTGCGGTCTTTGATCTCCTGCACGGTATACTTTTTGGCCTTGTCAAACCCGTCCAGCTGAATTTCTTTGCGGTCACTCCACCATTCTACCGCAGGGGTAAAGTGTTCCAGCTTCATGGGCTTGGTCTTGCTGAAATGCTTGTAGCCTTCCGGCATATCCAGACGATAAAACCAGGTTTCTTCTGTCGGGCCAGTATGGTCAAAGAACAAAATGTTGGTCGTAATCGACGTATATGGGGAGAACACACTACCCGGCATACGGATGATGGTATGGACATTGAACTCAGAGAACAGTTTCGTTTTGATTGCTACTTTGGCATTGTCTGTGCCAAACAGAAAACCATCCGGCAGAATGACAGCTGCACGGCCATTTTCTTTCAGTCGATACATAATAACGGACATGAATAGGTCAGCCGTTTCGCTACTGGCTAGGTCAGCCGGAAAATGGTTCTTAATTTCCGGCTTTTCTGAACCACCATAGGGAGGGTTATATATTATCTTAACCCGCTGTGGAAAAGTCTGTGTAATACCTATCTTCATACGTCAAACACCCGTTCTTGATGTTTTTGAATCTCCTGCTGGAGGATATAGCACCCTTCTCAGAGTATCAAGACTAAAGTGCACTCACGGTCTTGACACTCTGAGAAGGGTGCTATGCCAACCAATTAGGAGATCCAAGGTGAAATATGTCTTCGATTGATTAAACCTTTGAGCATTCTCTGAACTTAGGATACTCATTAGAATGGGGGTTAAGATAATCATCAAGATAACATCTACCTGATCGTCCTCAGTATAGTCCATAACATCCCGGAGAAGTGTGTTATCATGGAACACCTGCGGCACATCCAAATCATGCAACAGCATATTAGTGATGCAAAGAATATATGGAAACTGTTTCTTTTCAATGCCGTATATGGAGTTTGCATACAGGGCTTCATCCTCTGTTGTCTTAACCTTTTTATGCAGAGCTTTCAACCAACTGGTGATAAAACCACCTGTGCCACAGGCAAAATCGGCCATCTTTTCCCCGATTTGTGGGTTGATCATCTGCGCCATAAAATCAGTCACGGCGCGCGGCGTGTAAAATTCACCCGCAGAGCCAGCACTTTGCAGTTCTTTTAGAATTGTTTCGTAAATTTCAGCGAAAGCATGACGTTCTTTATATTCACTAAAATCAATATCATCAATATAATTGATGACTTTACGGAGCAGAACACCATCTTTCATATAGTTGTTGGCATCTGCAAAAGTAGTCTGCACTATTGCTTTCTTGATGGGTGTAGAAGCATCCACAGGCAGCTTTTTCAAGGTAGGGAACAACGTATTGTTGACAAATTCCAACAGGGTATCGCCTGTCATGCCCTTGCCGTTTTCATCATGCGCCCAATTGCGCCATCTGCAAGGCTCTGGAAGAATAGATTGATAACTACTTTCATCCCATACCCAATCGTCCTCTTTTGCGTCATACACTTTTAGAAAAAGCATCCATGCAATTTGCTCAATACGTTGTGCATCACCGTTGATGCCTGCATCGTTCCGCATAACATCGCGGACACGCTTCACAAAATTCGATAAATTTCCCATTGTTATGCAATTTCTCCTTCATAGATTGCCTGTTCCAGTTCCTTAACAGCTTTCAGATACCCGTCTTTCCCGCCAAAGTAAGAGGCAATCTTTTGAGGCTTGCCCATTTTCAGGAACGGGTCAAGCCGCAGAATTTCCGTCTTCTCAATCTCATAAATGCCAGTATTCATATACTTGTCCAGAAGTGCTTCCAGAACATCTCTTGCTGCACCGCTGTACTTGCCTAGAAAGTCGCGTTTTTTGACATTTTCTGCTCGTTCTCTGCGCGTCAAAGGCTTTTTATCAAACGCAACATGGCAGATAAAGTCAAAGTCATCCACATCCGTCATGTTCTGATCGGCCTTTAGTACTTCAAGGTCAATGCCATGCTCCAGAAGAAGTTCCCGGATTTTTTCTTTCTTTTCCTCAGCAGACCACTGACGAATAAAATTGTCCAGCGAAGCGTACGAGCCACGGATATTCTCTTTTGTGTAGTCAATAATGCTTTCCTGCCGGAGCAGCTTCCCGCCTGCATCATAAATGGAAACAGTTTTGTAGATGATCTCCACCCGACAGCCGTCTTTATCAACGATTGGTTTGGGTTTCTTGGGGTCTGGCGGCGTGGGAGGGTCAGATGTTCCTGCGCTCTTTTTCGGTACTGGCCTATCGTTCTCTTTTTCGGGATCGAAGTCTTCGTTCATTTCAATCGGGCCGTCCCAATCCGGGTCGGCAAAAAGGCGACTCACATTTCGGAAGTCCATCACAACAAAATGGGTCTTGCCTTCTTTTTCGCGCAGACGGGTTCCACGGCCAATGATCTGCTTAAACTCTGTCATAGAGCCAATCATTTCATCCAAGACAATCAGCTTTGTCATCTTGCAATCCGAACCCGTGGAGAGCAGCTTGGAAGTAGTTGCAATGACCGGGTATTTTTCTCGAACAGAGATAAAATAATCCAGCTTGCTCTTTCCATAAGTATCACTGCCTGTAATGCGAACAACATAATCGGGATTCTGCTTCATCATGTCGGCATTTTGGTTTGCCAACGCCATCCGCATACGCTCTGCTGCTTCTTCGGTTGGGCAAAATACGATGGTCTTAGCCATGCGGTCAGTGCTTTTCAAGTATCGCGTGATTTCAGCAGCAACTTGATTGATACGATCCTCTATAATAATGTTGTAGTCGTAATCGCTATTTGTATAAATGCGATCTTCGATTTCGTTTCCGTAAATATCGCGCTGGCCCTTGCGAGGACGCCATCCCTCGCCGATGTCCGTCATGACATTGATTACCTTGAAAGGTGCAAGGAAACCATCCTCAATTCCTTCTTTCAGGCTGTAAGTATAGATTGGTTCGCCAAAATAATCGATGTTAGAAACATATTTGGTTTCTTTTGGCGTAGCAGTCATGCCGATTTGCGTAGCAGAAGCAAAATATTCCAGAATTTTGCGCCAGTTGCTTTCTTTCTTCGCCGATCCACGGTGACACTCATCGACAATAATCAGGTCAAAGAAATCCGGGCTAAAGAGCTGTGACAGCTTATCGAGTGCATTTTCAGCGTTCTCGTCTTGTTCTTCGTTCTTTCCAGCAAGCTGCTGATAGAGAGAAAAATAGACCTCATAAGAAGTAATCGTGCGAGGGTCGTCCTTAGAAAAATTCACCTTATGAATGACCTTTTCCAGCGGCGCAAAGTCCTGTTGGATAGACTGGTCAACAAGATTGTTCCGGTCCGCAAGATAGAGAATCTTTTTCTTTAAGCCGCTTTTGAGCAGACGATATACAATTTGAAATGCCGTATAAGTTTTACCTGTACCAGTTGCCATTACCAGTAAAAGCCGATTTTGTCCTCTTGCAATCGCGTCCAACGTGCGGTTGATGGCAATGCGCTGGTAATAGCGCGGTGGGTAAGTGTTTTGGCTGCTGTAATATGGCTGTGCAATTAATTTCTCCTGCACATCCGTCAAACCAGCTCCATCGTTTGCACCTGCTTTGTACCGCTCAACCAGCTCTTTTTCTGTTGGGAATTCGTCAAGTCCAAAGGTACGTTCTTTGCCCGTCAAGAAGTCATGTTCTGCAAAGCCATCCCCATTTGAGCTAAAGGCAAACGGAACATCCAACATCTGCGCATAGGTCATGGCCTGCTGCAATCCGTGGGAAACAGTATGATTGTTGTCTTTTGCTTCGACAATGGCAATCGGATTGTTTGCGCTCAGGTAAAGTACATAATCTGCACGTTTCGGTTTTTCACGGGCTACAATATTGCCTTTGAGATTGATACGGCCATCTGTGATTTTTGTTTCCAGCGTGATGTGCTGGCTATCCCATTTTGCCGTGATTGCGGGTGTGATGTAATGGAACTTAATATCTTCTTCGGACATTTGACTCTTTGAAAGCACCGCCATACAGACAACCTCCTGCATTGTAGAATCCTGAAAACTTCCAGATAATCAATATTATCGGAAGTTTTATACCGCAACGACCTTTAAGGTTAAACTACTCCAATATTACTATACCACGACTTGATTCAGCGGGCAACAAGGCTAGAGATAAAAATGCTTTGCAACAAAGTAGTAAAGTTGTACAATAGCTTTAGATGATAGTGACAAGATTAGCTATCGTTGACATTGAAGCATCAGCCTGCTGTAGAGCCCAGATGATGGGGTGCACGGACACCACAAGCTGGATAGGGTCAATGTGAATCGAAAGAAACTGCACTGTAAAAAACACCATTCATGTTCCAATCAGTGCTATGTATTGGAAGATGAATGGTGGATTTTTGAACGAGCGGCGTTGCAATAAGTCTGAAGTTTTTAATTATCGAAGATTACGAATTCGGATTTTAGATGCAATTGGGCTATAACGCTTGTCATAAGCTTTATCGATATACGCAGTTGGATTGGATATAAAATCGGACCATTTCACGATCACGCAGTATTCCTCATCGGAAGTCCATGCACAGCTAGCATGAGGTTCGGTATAAAAATTGGCAGAAAATTCGCGGATTACAGTTGTATCATTTAACAAAATGCAATCGTGGTACTGACCACAAGTGCTGCAGAGCGAACTTCCTTTATAAATAGAATCATACATTTCAGGTAATACAATACCTAGTACACCATTACGAGTATTTCCGATTCCATTATAAAGAGAGGCCTGAAGTTCTCGCTGAATGAAATAATTACGTGGCCGTCCCCAATAATCATTTCCTTCATTTTCAGAAGAATGCTGGCCAATCAAGAAAATTGTCACAGTTGAATCGGATAGATAGTCGTTTCGAATAGTTTCCATTATGTAGTCGCCATCTTCACTATCAATAATACGATCCAAGGATTTATCGATAACATCCTGACCTGCAAATAACTCGACGAGATAATTTTTATACGTTTTATCCTCTTTTTTATAACTTATAAAGCACTTGTGTCCCATTTTTAATCTCCTGACTTCATTATTTCTTGAAAAGCTTTTTTATTTTATAAAGATCGATTTTATCTAGACTGTTTTGTGCTAAAACAATTTTTGCTTTTGAAGGATATTGAAAACGAATACGGCTAACTTTAAAAGTCCAAAGAATAATTTCAAGAAGTTCTTGGTCGGTTATATTTTCATAACCGTGAAATCTTGTTATCCCAGAACCCAAAAGTGGAAGAACAATAGACCTTCCACCATAATGAATATCGCACTCGTTCCACATATTCATAAGGCATGCAGTATAGTCATTCATTTCCAAATATGCTCTATTTTGATTGTCGAATTTTGAGAATGCAAGTATAAAAAAGTCATCCATCGGAACAATCGTTCCGAGTTTATATTGGATTTGCTTTCCTACCAGCCTATTCTGATTGACGTTAATCTTACACTCTTGAGCATGCTGATTCTCTTGTATTAGATGATCTAAGGACTCTACATCATGGGCATACTTTTTAATAAACTGTCCGTTTAACGTTCGAGAAGAAATAATGTTTTCATCTACTTGGGTATCAAAGTATTCGTTAAATGCAATGATTTTTAAGCCTTCGCTTTGAAAAACATCGCCTGCTGAAATTTCGATAGTGGAGTTATTAACGGACAATTCGACATGTCGGATATGATTTGCATGAAACCACATTAGAACATAAACAATTAGCATCACACCAACGAAAGACAAAAAGTATTTGATTTTCAGTTCGGAGGGTATATCGTAGAAGAGCAGAAGAAATGAAACGATTGAACTAGTGATCGATAGTATTTTTTCGTAATCGGCACGAAGTTCTTTTCTAAAGAAAGAAACTTTCATTGACATTTTAGATTCACCCCACGTCTATAAAGGACTAAGCAGCTACCAAAGAAGAATCTCAGACTAAATAGGATTTTATTCGCCCGCTTGATCTAATGATACTCTAAGATGTTCACAAAATCAATCTGCCCGTTAAAAATTCAATCGTTCGTTAACGCGATAAAAGTTTTGAATTTGGCTTTCAAATAAGGTATAATGAATTTACAAACGCTAAAGATTAAGAAGCGAGTAGGTGATACCATGCCTTTTCCCCTCGACCATTACATTGAAGCCTCCCATGTGGAT
>ERZ838516.4184-NODE-4184-length-11465-cov-2.440491_pt1 | contig 11465 bp, 7 predicted proteins | sample MGYA00519910_ERZ838516 | MGnify/ENA primary metagenome ERZ838516 (study PRJEB31850, sample SAMEA3708837) | human gut metagenome | biome: human gut; feature: human-associated habitat; material: faeces | place: China | collected 2014 ... | reverse complement strand
ACTGTTATAGGTGGTAACGGAGCAGGAAAATCTACTGTGCTTAATGCTATCGCCGGTGTATGGCCGATAGATGTTGGAAGTATCGTTATTGACGGTGTCGATATGACTGGACTTTCAGAGCACAAGAGAGCACCGTATCTTGGCAGAGTTTTTCAGGACCCTATGAATGGAACGGCAGCGACAATGGAGATTATTGAAAATCTTGCACTTGCTGCAAGAAGAGGTCAGAAGAGAGGGCTCAGATGGGGAGTCACAAAGTCAGAAAAGAAGAAATACAGAGAGATGCTTGAAAAACTTGACCTTGGTCTTGAAGACAGAATGACTTCAAAAGTTGGACTGTTGTCAGGAGGGCAGAGACAGGCGCTTACTCTTCTCATGGCGACAATCAAAAAGCCGAAGCTTCTGCTTCTTGACGAGCACACGGCAGCACTTGATCCTAAGACGGCAGCGAAAGTTCTTGCATTATCAGATAAGATCATTGCTGAAAACCATCTTACGGCAATGATGGTTACACATAATATGAGGGATGCAATTGTACATGGAAACCGTCTTATTATGATGAATGAGGGACAAGTTATACTTGATATTAAGGGAGAAGAAAAGAAAAAACTTACTGTTGAGGATCTTCTTCAGAAATTTGAGGAAGTAAGTGGTGAGGAATTTTCAAATGATAAAGCACTGTTAGGATAAGGATGTTATTAGGGGAGGGATGTCATCGTGTCAGGGTGATATCCCACTTTAATTATAACTATAAATTAAGACAAACAGGCAGGAGCGAACATATGAGTCATAGTATTACGGATATTTTTTACAAGCAGAGGGATGATTTTTTTAAGGAACAGAAGGAGAGAGAAAAAAGACTTATATTTCCGGATGATGTTTCGGAGATTAAAAATATATCATATCTTGATGATGAAGACAAAGCACACAGGCTGGATATATACAGACCTAAAAAATCAGGAGACAAAAAGCTTCCAGTTATCATAAATGTTCATGGAGGCGGACTGATTCTTGGCAGTAAGGAGTTTAACAGATATTTCTGTGCCAATTTGTGCCAATTGGGATATGTTGTATTTAGTGTTGAATATCGTCTTGTGCCTGACTGTATGTTTTATGACCAGTGTGAAGATTTGTCGAGAGCATTTGATTTTATAGATAAAAACATTCCCAAATATGACGGAGATAAAGAAAGGATTTTTGCGGCAGGTGACAGCGGAGGGGCATGTCTGCTCACATATACCGCTGCAATGATAAAGTGCAGACCGTTGGCGATGGCTGCTAAAGTCAAGGCGGCATCGATAGATATAAAGGCACTCGGCCTTATAAGCGGAATGTTTTATACAAACAGATTTGATAAACTCGGACTGTTCCTGCCAAAGTATCTTTACGGCAGAGATTATAAAAAAAGCAGTTATGCAAAATATGTGAATCCGGAAAATACGGAGCTGATAAATGCATTGCCGCCATGTTTTCTTGTCACAAGCAAAAAAGATAACTTAAAACATTATACTATCAATTTTACAAAAGCACTTAAGAGAAATAATAAATATCACAAGCTGATTTGTTTTGAGAAAAAGCCTGAACTGACACATGCATTCAGCGTGTTTGAACCAAATCTTAAAGAAAGTATTGAGACAATCAGGAAAATGTCAAATTTTTTCGGACATTGCGAGGAGAAATAAAATTCGGTTGAAAATTTTATAATATATCGGATTTAGATATACGGAGGTGAGGTTTTATGAATTATGATGAAAATGTTTTTAAAGAAAAAGCAAACAGAAAGGCAAGAAGAATATGGTTTGTATTTGCCGTTCTTCTTTCAGCCAACTATGGTTCTGATGTAGCTAACGGACTTAACTCGCCGTTATATTATGCTGCATTTCTGGCACTTTGCTGGATACCGATAATTTCAGGAGAAATTTTACTCAGAGTAAAGGGTTGGGAAACAGATATGTATAAATACAACCTTGTTATAGGTTACGGTATTTTTTACACGTTTGTTATCAGTACGACAGAGTCGCCGATAGCATTTACATACATACTTCCAGTTACAAGCCTTTTGGTACTTTACAAAAATCGTAAATTTATGATTTACTGTGGTGTTGTAAATTCGATTATTATAATAATAAGTTCCGTGTATCATGTTATGTGCGGCTACAATTCAGCGGCAGACATGAAAAATTATCAGCTTGAATTATCAGCTATTATTCTCTGCTATATTTGTTATGTCATGTCAATCCACCATCTCAATGAGTCGGACGGTGCCATGACAAACAGCATAAAGGCGGATTTGCAGCGAGTTATTACAACTGTAGAAAAAGTTAAGACAGCGAGCAATTCAATTATGAGCGGTGTTTCTGTTGTAAGAGAAATATCTGTTGAAAATACACACAGTGCGGATGTAGTTGCCGATGGAATGACTACACTTACTGATAATAACGGCAGACTTGAGGATACAACGTCATCATCAGTAGATATGACTACAGACATAAGTTCACAGGTAAAGCATGTCGCACAGATGATAGAGCAGATGGTTGTATTGACGGCAGAATCGGGAGAGCATGCAAAGAACAGTTCAGACGACCTTACAAGCCTTGTGGAAACTACTCATGCCATGACTGATTTATCTTCAGAGATAGGCAAAATACTTGAAAACTTCAAAGAAGAATTTGACAGAGTTAAACTTGAAACCGGAAAGATAGAGGAAATCACGGAGCAGACAGCACTCCTTGCATTAAATGCGTCAATTGAAGCTGCAAGAGCAGGCGAAGCAGGAAGAGGTTTTGGTGTTGTTGCACAGCAGATAAGTTCACTCAGTACGGAAACACAGTCATCATCAGGACAGATAGAAGAGGCGCTTATAAGACTTCAGAAAACGTCAGACAATATGACTGCATCAATTGAAGAAACAATAAAACTGGTTCAGGAAACATTTAAGAAAGTATCTAAAACCGGAAAGAATGTAGAAAAGATAAATGATGACTCAAAGCAGATTGAAAATCATATTCAGGAGATTGATACAGCCATTAAGGAAGTGGAGAATTCAAATCATCAGCTTGTTGAAAATATGGATAATGTGTCACAGATTGTTAAGGATATGACAGACTGCATTTCTTATTCAAATGAAATGAGTGGACGCATGCTGAGCAAATATGAAGAGTCGATGACAAACATAAACGATATTGAAAAAGTTGTTGAGGCTCTTATGTGTGAACTGGGTATAGGCGGATTCATGGGCATTGAAGATATACAGCCGGGCATGAAAGTTCAGGTTTCCATACTGAATTCTGAAAATGAAAAAGATACAGATACACTTCACGGTGAGGTATTGGAACAAAACGGTGATAAAGTTGTTGTGAAGTTTTCTAAGTCAAGGGATATATCTAAAGATACTTCATGCACACTTCAGATAACAGTTGGAAATGTCCTGTATATGTGGAAGACAGCAAGCATAAGGAATGTTAAGGACAGAAATAACAATACATTTGAAATTACTGTAGCATCAAGACCGAAGATAAAAAACAGAAGAAAATATCCTCGTATGGACATAAATAACAAATGTAAGATTACTATTCAGAATTCAGGAAAAGTAATAGATGCAAGACTTGACAATATTAGTGCTAATGGTTTTGCATTGCTTACTGAGGATTCATACTTTAAAGAAAACAAAGATGCAAAGATAAAAATTGAGATTGAAGATTTTGATTTGCCAAAACACAATATTCTTGAAGGTAAGGTTATACGTTGTTCTGAAAATGAAGGAATTTATATTGTAGGCTGTCAGATGCCGGAGGATGACAATGTCATAAGAGAGTATGTAAATAGCAGCATATAGTTATGGGAAATCAGGACATAACAAACAACGATAAGTAATAAAAAAAGACTGTCGAAAGCGACAGTCTTTTTTTAATCTTTTCTTAGCTGATGATGAATAACTTTATCTTTATACATTTCTTCATCAGCAGCTTTTATGAAATCATCAAGAGAAATATCATGTGTTGGAATACCAGTGATAATGCCAATGCTTGCACTGATATTATATGGGTAATTATGTACTTCATTGAAAATATTCATGTTATGGTGAAGTTTATCTGAAAAATAATAATTATCAAGACCATCTGCAAGCGGTCCTGCCATAACAAATTCGTCACCGCCAAATCGTGCACATGTTTCATCATGAGTGCAGGATTGCATGAGTATATTTCCTATCGCTGCAATAGCTATATCTCCATCAGAATGACCATAGGTATCGTTTATCTTTTTTAAACCGTTCAGGTCAACAGATATAGCTATAAAGTGTTTTTGCTCATTTATACATCGATTGAAAAGCGGCAATACTTTCTGATAAAAACCGCGTCTGTTTAAAAGACCTGTAAGAGGGTCGTGTATATATTTGTTCTCAAGACTTGATATAATGCTCTGCTGTCTTTGGTGAACCTTCATTGTCTCAAGTGAATTGCTCACATTCATAACAAACTGATAGAGCTGTTCCATATTGATTTTATCAGGTTCATAGACAAGAGCGACATAGCCTATTGTATGGTCGAGAGCATGTAGAGGAACGAACATGATGTTAGTTTCTTCTTCGAGAGCCTGTTCAAGATTTGGAAGAAGATTTAAAGTTTCAAAATCAGTCATGCCCTGCCAGACTTTATCATGTTTTGAGAGAACAACATCCATATGGCTTGAGTACCCAAATCGTTTGGATGATTTTTCATCAAGGATATCAGATAATTCTTCATCTTCCGTAAGGAAATTGTCAACAATACAAAGCCAGAAACGATGACTGAAAAAATTTTTTTCATAGTGCATAAGTTTCTCGAATACAGCTTGAAAGGAATTGTTATCGTTTAAATCGGCTGACATATTTATCTGATTTTGATTGAAATGTATCTGCTCATCGAATTTATTATTCAGATTGTATACAAGACTGTTGTATTTTCGTGCACTTGTATGAACACAGCCACATGAACCGCCAATCAGCACATTTGAATTTATATAGTTTTCTTTAGGAACTTCTCTGTTGTTAAAAATATCCTGTAATAAGTCAAATGCTTTTATTGCGGCACTTTTATAGTCGTGTTGTGCCGTTGTGATAGGCGGAAAATGGTCAACTGCCTGAATTATGCCGTCAAATCCCGTGATGGCAATATCGTGCGGAAGGTCATATCCGGCTTCCGTAAGTGAGTGATATGCGGTGATAGCCATAACATCATTTGCACAGGCAATAGCCTGTGGCATAGGAAGGTCACTGTTTATAAAGTCATTGATAACCTTTTTGGTAGGTGTGCTCCAAAAACCGCCATAACCGATGCGTTCTTCCTCAATAGGAATGTTGTGCTTTGAAAGTATTTCCTTGTAAATATCAATGCGTTCATCTGAGAAATGGTTACCTTTGATACCGGCAATAAAATTTATTCGTGTATAGTGATGGTCTTCCACCAGATGCAATAAAATTTTTTCAAGTGCAGCCCGGTAATTATAATTTATGTTGTAGCATCCGTCGATTGGGTGGTCTATGGAAACTATAGGAATATTATGCTGCATTGCATGCGAAATAATATTATCTCTGATAGATGGACACTTTATGGTTTCAGATAAAATAACCATACCATCAATAATATTATAATTTATAAGCTTATAAATACAACTTTCACCTATATCGTGTTTTCCGCCATTGGCTGCCATGTATAAGTCACTAAAAGCACGAAAATAAAGTATTTTAAAATGGTATTTGTCTGCAAATTCAGTAAAATATTGCATGTAATGCTTATTGTAATTTGTATCAATTGCCGCACAGCATACAGCAATGATACGAGTATCGCGACTTAACATGTTTCACGCCCTTTCCTGACAAAATAGTATTAAAATAATTATAATTTATTATAATAAAAAAAGGTAAGAACTGCAACTATATATTTTGGTAATATTATGATGCAAGGGGCAAAATACTTTTTGAGCCCCATATTATAATTTAGTGGCTTTTTTGAGCTGTTTTGCTTAAAAAAAGCTAAAGTAAAAGTTGATTACGAACATATGTGCTTGAAAAAGTGGATAATAGATGTTAAGATATGAAATAGATATATAAGATAAAACATCGGAGGTTTTTATGGCAAAACATGAAGAAGTTAAGAAATATATAAAGATTAGAAAAGCAGCAGAGCACAATCTTAAAGATATAGATGTAGATATTCCGAGAGATGAGTTCGTGGTACTCACGGGACTCAGCGGTTCGGGAAAGTCATCACTTGCTTTTGATACTATTTATGCCGAAGGGCAGAGAAGATATATGGAGTCACTTTCATCATATGCGAGACAGTTTCTTGGGCTTATGGAAAAGCCGAATGTTGAAAGAATAGAGGGACTGCCGCCGGCTATATCGATTGACCAGAAGTCCACAAACAGAAATCCACGTTCGACTGTCGGTACAGTGACTGAAATATATGATTATTTCAGACTTTTATATGCCAGAGTCGGAGTACCGCATTGTCCGAAGTGCGGAAAGGAGATTAAAAGGCAGACCGTAGATCAGATATGTGATGAGATTATGAAACTGGAGACAGGAACCAGACTGCAGCTTCTTGCACCGGTTGTGAGAGGAAGAAAAGGAGAACATGTAAAGGTCTTTGAAAGTGCAAGAAAAAGCGGTTATGTAAGAGTTGTCGTTGACGGTCATATTTATGATTTGTCTGAGGAGATTAAGCTTGAAAAAAACAAAAAACATAACATAGAAATTATGGTTGACAGACTTGTTGTGAGGGATGGTATTGAAAAGAGACTTACCGATTCCATCGAAAATGTTATGAGACTTTCGGATGGACTGCTTATTGTTGACATTCCGGGAAAAGAACAGCTTAAGTTCAGCCAGAGTTTTTCATGTGCGGACTGTGGCATAAGCATAGACGAGATTGAGCCGAGAACATTTTCTTTTAACAATCCGTTTGGTGCATGTGAAGTCTGCCACGGTATCGGATATAAGATGGAATTTGCCGAGGAACTTATGATACCTGATCCATCTTTAAGTATTGCAGATGGGGCACTTGTTGTAAACGGATGGCAGTCAGTTACAAACAGGACAAGCTATGCGAGATGCGTTCTCGATGCGCTTGCAGAGGAATATAAATTTGATCTTAATACACCATATCAGGATCTGCCAAAAGAAATCAGACATATGCTTATGCACGGAACTGACGGAAAAAGTGTTTTGGTACATTATAGAGGACAGCGTGGCGTAGGTGTTTATGATGTTGCTTTTGAAGGTGTTATCAAAAATGTTGAGAGAAGATACAGAGAAACGGCATCTGAGAGCACCAGGAAAGAATATGAAAGTTTTATGCGTATAACTCCGTGTAAGGCATGTAAAGGAAAGAGACTTCGTCCGGAGGCACTTGCAGTTACGGTTGGAGATAAAAATATTGCTCAGATTACGGAACTTTCCATAATAGACCTTAAAAATTATCTTGATTCACTTGAGCTAACGCAAAATCAGTTAAATATTGGAAAGGTTGTGCTTAAAGAAATAAAGGCAAGAGTTGGATTTCTTGTCGAGGTTGGTCTTGAATACCTCTCACTCTCGAGATATACGGCAAGTCTTTCCGGTGGTGAGGCACAGCGAATCAGGCTTGCGACACAGATAGGTTCAGGACTTGTCGGAGTTGCCTATATACTTGATGAGCCAAGTATAGGACTTCACCAGCGGGACAATGACAAACTTCTCGGTGCACTTATGAAATTAAAAAATCTCGGCAATACACTTATAGTTGTTGAACATGATGAAGATACTATGTTTGCAGCTGACTATATAGTTGATATAGGTCCTGGAGCAGGTTCACATGGCGGAAAGGTTATTGCTACAGGAACTGCGGAAGATATTATGGCGTGTAAGGAGTCGATAACAGGCGACTACCTGAGCGGCAGAAAAAAGATACCTGTTCCAGAGGTCAGAAAAGAGCCTACAGGCTGGATTAAAGTTAAAGGTGCAAAAGAGAACAATCTTAAAAATATTGATGTTGAATTTCCGACGGGAGTAATGACTTGCGTTACCGGTGTTTCAGGTTCAGGAAAGAGTTCACTTGTCAATGAGATACTTTATAAATCAATGGCAAAACAACTGAACAGAGCAAGGACAATACCGGGACTTTGTAACGGAGTAGAAGGTCTTGAACAGCTTATCAACATAGACCAATCTCCGATTGGACGAACACCACGTTCAAACCCTGCAACATATACAGGTGTGTTTGATATGATAAGAGATTTGTTTGCAGCTACACCTGATGCAAAAGCAAAAGGATACAAGAAAGGACGCTTTAGTTTTAATGTAAAAGGCGGAAGATGTGAGAACTGCCACGGTGACGGAATTATAAAGATAGAGATGAACTTCCTGCCGGATGTGTATGTGCCGTGTGAAGTTTGCGGAGGAAAGAGATACAACAGAGAGACACTCGATGTAAAGTATAAGGGAAAGAGTATATATGATGTGCTTGATATGACAGTAGAAGAAGCACTTACATTCTTTGAGGCAGTACCTGCTATAAGAAGAAAGATAGAGACACTTTATGAGGTAGGACTTTCTTATATAAAGCTTGGTCAGCCGTCTACTACACTTTCCGGTGGAGAGGCACAGCGAATTAAACTTGCAACTGAGCTTAGCAAGAGAAGTACGGGAAAAACAGTGTATGTGCTTGATGAGCCTACTACGGGACTTCATTTTGCAGATGTACACAAGCTTGTGGATATATTGAGAAGGCTTACCGAAAACGGAAACACGGTTATAGTTATAGAGCATAATCTTGATGTCATTAAGACAGCAGATTATATAATTGACCTTGGACCAGAGGGTGGTGCGAAAGGCGGAACTGTTATAGCAAAAGGAACACCCGAAAAGGTTGCAAAGAGCAGAAAGTCTTATACGGGACAGTATATTAAGAAGATGCTTGAAAAGTAGTTTCGTATTTTAGCTGGGGTCATAAGTTTATTTATACTAGGAGGCGGGTGCATGGGTGATAAAAATAAGAGTGATAACTCATTTTTTGCTATGATATCGAGAATGAAATACATTGAGAGATGGGCTTTGATGCGCAATTCACTCCGTGAAAATGTCTGTGAACATTCTCTTGAAACAGCCGTGATTGCCCATGCACTTGCGGTTATCGGCAATTGTATGCTTGATAAGGATTATGATGCGGAACATATCGCAATGCTTGCGCTGTACCATGATTGTACGGAGATTATTACAGGAGATATGCCAACACCTGTTAAGTATTACAATGCTGACATAAAAGATGCTTACAAGGAGATTGAGGAAACGGCAGCGAGAAATCTTCTTGACAGGCTTCCGGATGATATGGTGTCTGAGTATGAAAAGTATCTGCTGCCTAAGGATGATGTTTCAGTTATGAAACTTGTAAAGGCGGCAGATAAAATATCGGCACTGATAAAGTGCATAGAAGAAGAAAAGACAGGAAACAGGGAGTTTAATCATGCAAAAGAGTCAACATATAAAGCAATAAAAAATCTTGGGTGTGATGAAGCTGACATTTTCTGTAAAAAGTTTGTGCCCGAGTACGAAAAGACATTGGATGAATTAAATTGATTTATATAAACAGAGATGGTGTACATCTCTGTTTTGTATTATATAGTTATATAAAATGATGTTGTGTTCAAAATGTATTTTGAACACAACTAATGCCACGGATTGTGAAAATTGCATCATAAAATGGATTTATACGGATTTGCACATAATGTCATGTTATGCTAACATATAGAAGCATTATTTATGATGCAAGGGTCAAAAGCAGATAGCAATGTATGTTTACATACAAATTGCTATCTGGTGGCTTGACCCGCCAAACACCGACAAGTAGCAGATTTGCTTGCAAATATGCGGAAATGGAGAAATTATGGAACAGAACGAAATATATGGAGAATTTGCCTATGTTTATGACGAGTTTATGGACAATATTCCATATGAGCAATGGCATGATTATCTTCATAAACTGCTGATAAAGTATGGAGTGGAAAAGGGAATAATAACGGAGCTTGCATGTGGTACGGGTACGATGACAAAGCTGCTTGCAGATGACGGGTACGACATGATTGGAATAGATATATCATATGAAATGCTGGATGTGGCGAGACAGAAATATACGGATGACAATATTCTGTTTTTAAATCAGGATATGCGTGAACTTGACCTTTACGGAACAGCCGCAGCTATGGTATGTGTTTGTGACGGAATGAATTATATCACGGACGAGAAAGAGCTGCTTAAAGTATTTGAGAAAATAAAAATATTCCTTGATTATAACGGTGTTTTTATTTTTGATATGAAAACAAGACATTTTTATAATGATATACTTGGCAGCAGGACTATAGCGGAAAACAGAGAGGATGCAAGTTTTATCTGGGAAAACGAATTCCACAAAGATACCGGTATCAATGAATATCTTCTTACAATATACAGTCTTATTGATGATGAAAATGACCTTTTTGAGAGGTCGGAAGAGATACATCATCAGAGGGCATATGATATTAAATTAGTAAAGGATTGTCTTGAAAAGGCGGGTCTTACATGTCTTGAGGTCTATGATGCTTTTACCGAAAATGCGGCAAAAGATGACAGTGAGAGAATTTATTTTGTGGCACAGAGACCGGAAAAAAATTGACAATAAAATATTTTGCAAACAAATATAAAAATAAAATCTAAAATAAAACAGAAAAGAAACGGAGAATAACAATGAGTGAATATAAAGATTATATAGTTAGAGCAACAGCTGCAGACCATCAGCTTAGAGCATTTGCGGTTACAAGCAGGGATATTGTTGAGAAGGCAAGAGAGATTCATAATACAAGTCCGGTTGCAACAGCAGCCCTTGGCCGTCTGTTAAGTGCAGGAGCCATGATGGGGGCTATGATGAAAGGGGATCAGGATCTGTTGACCTTACAGATCAAATGCAGCGGCCCGATCCAGGGACTGACCGTCACTGCAGATGCAAAAGGAAACGTAAAGGGATTTGTGGAGAATCCAGAAGTAATGCTGCCGCCAAACAGCAAAGGGAAGCTGGATGTGGGAGGAGCACTGGATCTGGGAATCCTGACCGTGATCAAAGACATGGGACTCAAAGAGCCTTACTCTGGTCAGACTGAGCTGAAGACCGGTGAGATCGCCGAAGACCTGACCTACTATTTTGCCAATTCTGAGCAGGTTCCATCTTCTGATGGACAAAGACAATACAGTCCGTCAGGCAGGCGGATTTATCATTCAGCTTATGCCGTTCGTGGAGGATGGCGTGGTAGATAAGCTGGAACAGAAGTTAAACTCTATTGATTCCGTAACTTCATACCTGGATCGTGGATTTACACCGGAGCAGCTGCTCACAGAGATCCTGGGTGAGTTCGGTCTGGAGATCCATGACAAGATGGATGCACAGTTCCACTGCAACTGCAGCCGGGAACATGTGGAAAAG
>ERZ838516.4169-NODE-4169-length-11541-cov-2.991903_pt1 | contig 11541 bp, 25 predicted proteins | sample MGYA00519910_ERZ838516 | MGnify/ENA primary metagenome ERZ838516 (study PRJEB31850, sample SAMEA3708837) | human gut metagenome | biome: human gut; feature: human-associated habitat; material: faeces | place: China | collected 2014 ... | reverse complement strand
CGATACGCTACCCGATACACAAGCCGATACACAGACCGATACGCTACCCGATACACAAGCCGATACACAGACCGATACGCTACCCGATACACAAAGCGATACCATACCTAGACATAGACTAGACAAGACTAGACTAGAAGAAGATCCTGCTGCTACTACGCGCGCGTGCGCGCAAAATAAAATTGGCGAAGTCGTGCAATGCTACCAGAAAAACATTCGGCCTATTTGCAGCGAAATCGAAGGCCAGAAATTATACGACATGGTAGAACAGTATGGAAAAGAAGCTGTGTTGAAGGCTATTGAACGGGCCGTATTGCGCGGTGGCAGGACGCTGAGCTATATCAACGGCATTCTTCAGTCTTGGGAGCAGCACGGTTATGATGAGGAGGCAGAACATGGGAACAAAGATAGAACGAATGCAGCCCGTCGGCGCAACGGCAAGCCGGTTCGCCGGGAAAATAGCGCAGTTAAAGGCGGCGTCCGGACAGATTGGAGCGACGTGCCCGATGGATGGGTATGAAGCCGATCCGGATTACAGGGATGCGATACGTGCTTATGATGGCGGAGCAGGGCTTAAAAGCCGGGAAGAAGAGCGTCTGGAATCGCACGGCATTTATAAACGCTTCTGGCCGGTCAATGCAGCATATATTGAAAAGCGTGGCGTACCTGCTGAGAATGCTAAGGCATGGCTGGCCGTGAAGACGTATATCAAGAATCTGGACAAACATATCCGCCAGGGCGAGGGTTTGACGCTCGTCGGCGGCGTCGGCACGATGAAGACGACGATGGCTATTGCTGTACTGCGCGAGCTGGTAGACCGCCAGCAGGTGGGATATTTTATCCCTATGGTTAGCCTGCTGGATAATTTAAACCAAATGCGGGAACGGCGCGACGGCAGCCTAATCCAACTTGAAAACCGGATACGTACAACGCCGCTTTTGGTTCTTGATGATCTCGGCGCCGAATACGATCACACCTGGGTACAGTGCAAAGTCGATGCGATTATTGCGGAGCGCTACAACCGTATGCGGGCAACGATTGTGACCAGTAATCTTGCCGCAGAAGACATTAGAGACCGGTATCAGCTGCGTATTTACGACCGCCTGCGGGCGACGAATAAGATTATTACGTTCAAGGGCGATTCTAAGCGCGAGTCTTGGGGGTGATTAACGTGGGAAAGAAAGAGCGCGAGAAAGGCAAGCGCGGCGAACGCATGTGGGCGGCTGTCTGCAGGGAAGAAGGGTACAACGTCCGCCGTACATCGCAATACTGCGGCCAGACTGGCGACGCTGCCGACTGTATTGGTCTTCCGGGTATTCATCAAGAGGTCAAGTTTGTAGAACGACTGAATATCCGGGAAGCGATGGAACAGGCAGAACACGACGCAGCGGAAAAGGGCTGCGGCGATATTCCCATTGTTGCACACAAGAAATCGCACGCAGAATGGTTGGTAACGATGAAAGCTTCCGACTGGTTCAAGTTATACCGGGAATGGGAATGCGGGCGACAGAAGGAGGAAAAATGAGCGATTTTGGAAAGGATAAGATCGTAGTGAGTAGGAGTAACTACTCTCCTAAAGATGGAGAGCGGGTATATTTTGTCGATTGGGACGCTTTTGTCGAGGTTTTTGAGTACGATCCAACGGATATTTTTGACGCGATATTGGTCAAGATGGGGAACTGTTTTAAAACAGAAGAAGCTGCCAGGGAAAATGTAGAAGAAATGCAGAGCCGATTCGGACAATTATTACACTATGCTGAAGAATTAAGACGAAATCGAGGTGGGCATGATGAAATGGAGACGGCGGACATATGAAGTAGAAGCTATCTTATTTACTGGAGACAACACCCAGGAAATAAAAAACTTTCTTGGGGATCCATGGAAGGTTGATTTAGCCAATCCAAAAGATGGACAATACCTCATTTGGCGCGTGAAAAAGGATGGTAGCATGGATGTAACCGTCCTGGTTAAAAATAAGTTCGTTGTTAAGTGTTCTGAAGGATTTTGTTTAATGGACAAAGAGGAATTTTTGTCTGAATATGAAAAGGTGAACGTATGAGATGGATTAAAGCCAATGAGATGGGGCCGGATTTAAAGCATAAAGACCAGTTTGGCAAAATGTTTTCTGATAATGTTATCTGCTTAGACGAGGACGGAGAACCGCATATTGCCTGCTTGACGTATTGGGACTTTGATTTTATGTGGGAATTTACCGACGATGAGGCAGCCCATGAAGTTGACGAGGTTACATACTGGGCCCCGATACCACCACTATCAAAGGAGGATGATTAAGGTGAAATGGATAAGACCACAAGATGGGTTGCCGGAATTGAAGAACACCAACGAAAAGTACAGCGGAATATATTCGGATGTTGTCCTAATTTACCGAAATGGCAGCTATTATGTAGCTTATTTGCATTCTGTTGATGGCCCAGAAGATGGATTCTGGATTGCTTATGATGCCGATAAAGAATTTAAAGCAGAGGACATTACCTGCTGGGCGCCGATTGCACCGCCACCCAAAGAATGTCTGGGAGATGATGTTTTGTGAAAACAATCTTGCGATGGCCTGGCGCAAAGTGGCGCATAGCTGACTGGATTATCAGCCAGTTCCCAGCGCATGAAGTCTATGTCGAGCCGTTTTTCGGCAGCGGTGCTGTGTTTTTTCGCAAGCCGCCTTCGGGGACAGAGACGATAAATGACATTGACGGCGATGTAGTCAATCTCTTTAAAGTCGTGCGTGACGACGCAGATAGTCTTTGCAGGGCCATTGAAATGACGCCGTATTCACGACAGGAGTACCAGTTAAGCCATGACGTGGCAGCCGATCCGATAGAGCGGGCAAGGCGATTTTTAGTGCGAACGTGGCAGGCGTTTGGCGGTAAGACAAGCAGTAACGCCGGCGGATGGGCGCATGATAGGACCAATACCGTATTTAGGCCCAAATATTGGAGCCAGTTGCCGGGACGGATATTAGATACTGTGGAACGACTCAAGCATGTACAACTTGAGTGTATGGACGCATTGGAGTTGATACCGCTGTATAACCGCCGGGGGACATTACTCTATGTAGATCCGCCGTATCTAATGAGCACGCGGACGCAGGAGCATTACAAGCATGAGTTTTATAAGCCGGAACAGCATGTAAAGCTGCTTGAACTATGCAAACAGCATAAAGGGTATTGCATTATCAGCAGCTACGAAAATGAGCTGTATGATACGGTACTGGACGGCTGGGAAAAGACAAGGGTTCGAGTACAGACGAATTGTGCTAACACGGCTACGGAATGTCTGTATATCAATCCGGCAAGTATACTGCAGATGAATTTGTTTGAATGAGGTGCGATTATGTATTTAGAAGATTATCTTATAAAGCAAATGAGGCGGATGCCAATAAGAAAAAGTCTGCAAAATGGGATGATATGCGCTTATAAAAATAAGCGTTGCAGCTCTCGAACATGTAAGTATTACTACGAGAACGAGAAAAAAGGATACGATCAATGTGAAGCCCGGGCAAGAACCGCAGCAGAAATAGGAGCGATATTGGCGGCCTGTGAACTATCAAAAAAAGCAAGGGGCGGTCAACGGCTACAAGGTAAAAAGAAACGAGCGCGCTTACTTGCTAAGCTGTATGCATGGGAAGCGGCGCGGAAGATATGGAATAAGGGAGCTGAGGATATATGAATTTTTGGGAAAGTCTTAAGAACTGCCCCTGCTGCGGAGCTGAAGCAGTATTATACCCGGTCTTTATTAACCGAGGAAGATTAGGGCAAACTCAGGAGTTTATCGTGGCTTGCAAGGGATGTGGACTAAACACTAGCCGGTATGGAACTCCGGAAGATGCTCAGCGGGCATGGAATAAGCGACAGGATGGGATATAGATATGAACTTTTGGGATTGGCTGAACCAGAATCCGGGATGGTTTGCGTGGTATTTGTTTCTAGCCTTGCTGATGGTTGATGTAATTTCACAAATTTGGAAAAAGTGAGGACGCTGCGATGAACATTTTTAGCAGAAAGAAAATTGGCATTGATCAAGCTTTCCGTAAAAAAAGAAAGCTGTTATATGAAATGAAGATGACAGCAGGCTGCGAGTCCGGGCTTGATGTGTCGCAGGTACTGATGTTTCAGGCCCTGCACGACACGTACGGCTTTGGCCGGAATCGCTTTGAACGCATGGCAAAGAAGTGGATTGACGTTGAAAAGAACGGCAATGACTATGTACTGCATTGGTTTGAAAAACTCAAGCAAGAGGGGTTCAGCAGCACGCGCATGGACAAGTACTGCGAAACACTGGAACGCCTGATTACTGGCAATGAAAAAGATATTCGTATCAAAGAGCGGGTGCGGAATATGCTCGCCGGCGGTATTGTTGTCATGATGATTACACTCTATGAAGACTATGGATTCCGGCGTCGGCGCATTGAAGCAATACAACGGAAGCTCAATGATTATGCGTACTTGATTAAAAAAGAGGACGTAAGCATTTGGCAATTCATGGAATGCCTGCATCGTGAATGCGGGATTACCATCCCAACGCTGGAAGAGTACCGGAATGATCCGGACCCGCGGCGAAGAAAAGAGCACGCGGAGGAACTGATGATATACGGGCCATTGGACCAAAAGCGCGTGAAATACGATGAAAATGGGAAGCAGGTGGTATCGTGCATGGGATAAGCAGATATAAGCTTGTAAATGCAATAATCACTATCGGCGAAGTATTGATATTTTTATCTCTGACGCTGGGAGTTATTGGATGCTTAATTTATACATGGATGACTTCTGACATATGGGCCTTTTGGACGGTTTCCACATTTGTAGTTATTTCGTATGGAACGATACTTGTTTTAATTGGAAATTTGATGGACTGATGAACGGAGCAGATATGGATGCGCGACTGCTGAAGGCTGCGCGAGAAAAGAAATTAGAGAAAAAGCCGGCGGAAACACTAACGCTGCATGTGTCCTTGGCTGAAATGGACATTATTATAGAAGGCTTGTACTGGAAGGGCAATGAAGTCGGTCCAGACAGTGCAGGCAGCCGGCGGCTGTACAATAAGCTGTATAAGGCAAGGGAAAAGTTTATGAAGCAACGGGCAGCAAAGGGGTGAAAGATACAATGAATTTTGACGAGCTCAAAGAAGGCATGCGTGTGAAGTGGGGAGAATCAGAAGGCAGAATTGTCAAATTGTATACGAGCCACGCTTGGGCGGAGTTTAAAAATACCATTAATGTTCCAGAAAATTTATATATTGATAGGGAGAATGTGCAATACATTGTTCCAGTGGAACCAGAAAAGGGACATAAATTTGAAACAGGTATGCGAGTAAAGTATAAGCACCAGTTGGGAACCGTTGAAGCAGTAGGCAAAGACTGTTGTTTTGTACGATTTGATAATGCCTGGGGAGACCTTCCGTGTTTATTTGAAAATGAAATGCTGAATGAGTTACAGATTGTTGAAGACGAAAAGGATGAGATAGAAAATATTACTCAAACTTCGCCTTCCTATTATGATGTCGGCGGCATATCCGTTAACGACGTGATTCGGGCGAAGCTGACGCCAGAGGAATACGCCGGCTGGTGTAAGGGAAATATCCTTAAATACACGATGCGGGCGAAGTACAAGGAAGACGAGCAGAAGGATTTGAAGAAAGCTGCAGATTATATGCGGTGGCTGATTGAAAGCAAGGAGAGCCAAGACGATGTCAAACGATAAAGAATTATTGATTAATAATTTTTTCCGGGTTCCTCGGAAAATGTTACGTAAAAAGTATCCTGATATGAAATTTTGCGGTTGGTATAATCATAAAAAGAAATGTCGTCCGGGGTTATGTGAAGATTATAAAGAAGGGTACTGCGATGAATGTTTAAGTGCACATGATATTGCAAGCATTAGCTTTATCTATTATTCACATATGAAAAACATCAACAGACATAATAAGCATAAATTGCGTACCAAAATGATGCTCAAAGCTTTTGAGCAGATACATCTGTCTATGTCAAGATATTGCATAAAGTGTAAAGTAAAAGATGCTCTTTGTTGTTTTATTCAGGATGGAGAAGCGTTTGTTAATAAACATTGCATACATCCGTTACGAGAAATGCAGTCGTTTTCATGTAGGAGGACTTTTTAAAATGAAGTGTGCATGTGGAAGCGAAAATACGCAAATATTGGAGTGGCTTCCGCAACACGTTGCGTACATATGTAACCACTGCGGTAGGGCATGGCTGGTTCCGAAGTCAGCAAATTTATATATGAATGAACGATTATATCCGTCGAATGAGTGCAGAAATATGGGAAATAAGGAGAAATAAATCATGAACTACATCAAAGAATTTATGAAACAAAATGGGATTGCGTACGATAAAGCATTTGATATTGTGGGTCTAAGTGGCAAGTATGTTATCAATAAACAGCATCGGCTTATCGATCCGTATAATTCTGAAAAGGACGACTTACTGCTGGATCTTATGACCGGGGATATGGTACCAGTTACGATATATGCGAAATTTGCCAGCGATAACGGGTTGATGCTTAATATGCGATATGAGGTCTATCATGATGATAAGAGCTTAGGAACCATTACAATACATAATGACTGCATATCCCTTGATGGGCCCAGAGAAAATAATATTTGTGAATTACTGGGCATGATTGCGCTGAATATCGCAAGGGTAGAAGCGCGGGGAATGGTTGGTAATGAATAGAGGGGATACGAAATGAACTACACTCCAGAAGCGTTTAAGAAGATTGTGCTACAGAAATTGGCCGGCAAAATGAAGAGCCGAACGGCATTAGCTATTGGCATTTATAAAAATCCCGAAGACTACGCGGATGAAGGGAAAGATATTTATCTGGCACGTCTATGGAAGATTGAAAATAATAATATCCGGCCTTGGGATGATACCGTATGCATTACCAATTCCTGGGACAAGTTGCAAAATGCGATACCGGAGCATATGGTTTTCTTCCAGCGCAGCAAAGAGGATTTACCATGTGTGGTGGGGACGTATTTATAGGAGGCATTGGGTTAATACTGGTTTAATGATTGGGTTGATAAAAGCATGAATATGACGTTGGACCAAGAAAATGTAATCAATACGTTGAGGCATGTCAAAGCAATTTGCGCAGCTACACGGTGCTGCACGTATTGTCCTTTTGACAGTATATGCCTGTGTCCGGTAAATGATGATATGCCGGAGAACTGGGGCGATGATTATATCGGGGAACTAGCTGACAAGTTTATGAAAAGGAGTGTGCGAGATGATTAAAGAATACAAAGCTTATCATAAGGCGCGGGGAATCACATTTCCTGTTTCGGAGATTGACTTTCGCCGGAAGCGTATCAAAGGCCGGCACGAAGATGAAATCGTATCGGCCCGGTTTGACGAGGTAGAATTGACGCAGGAGGGCATTGTCGAGTTTGACGAGGACTTTCAACACGCCTTGATTAGCTACGAACGATATGCGCTGGGCCGCAGGACGTACGTTGTCGGAATGTGTGTAGAGTACCTATCGAAATTTTTAAAAGACATATCTGATAAGATGCTATCTGTCCTGCAAATGGATTTGGAATATCCGCTGTCGTGGGGAGATCCATTGATAGATAAGCCGGAATGGTTACAGTTTAAAGCTGATCTTGAAAAAGAAATCCAGAAACGAAAGGAGGCCGGAACATGGGATGTGTGTCGGTAATCGAAAACATGATATACACGCAGGACCGTCAGGGCCGGCGCTATATCATCTTACATAAAAGCGGAAATGACGTACTGGATACACAGCTGGCTCAGGCTTTTGAGTCCTGGGGCTATAAAGTGGCAGCGAATCCGGGCGCGTTTCTCGTAGCGTGGTGATGTAACATGAAGCGATTTTTATGTGTCTTTGTAATCGGGATGATTGCCGGGGCTATCGCCGATTATTTTGAATTTGATACGCTCGAATATGTTTCATTTATCGTGGCATGTTATGTCCTGATGGGCATATATATTGACTATTGGAGAAGGTGATGCGGTTTGTACGTAAAGGGGCAGCGCACGTCGCTTGATGCGACGACGCGCAAAATAGATATGATTTTTTATAGAGAAAAGGAGATTCGCCGGGCCGTGAAAAATGCCCGCCTCGAATCTGCCGGCGGACATACGGGCGGCAGCAGCGGCCATGCGTTGGTAAGCGATCCGACAGCGGTGCAGGGGATTAAGGCTGCAACGGAATTAAAGTCGGTGACGCTGTACGATGGAGTAGTCGTTCACCACCCTGAAAAATGGCTCAACGTTATTGATGCGACGTATGAGCGATTGGACGACTGGCAGCGCCGGGCTGTGAAGATGCGGTATCAGGGAGAGAAATATACAGAGGTTGGGGCAAAGCTGCACATCAGCAAGAGCACGTATTATGCCATGGTCAACGAGGCCCAGACATTTGCAATTGCGGCAGCATGTCAATTGGGGTTGGTTCGAGTCGTATAAATTTAGTTTTTCTTATTCCGGGAACAACCGCCGAAAATCTATGGTATAATAGTATCGTGAGTATTGTAGATACTCACTACTCAAGAGATTCTCTTCTCGGAGTAAAAAACAGAATAGCACACAAGGAAAGGACTCATGACGCTGCATGGGTCCTTTTTACGTACACGGAAAGGGTGGTAATCATGAAAAAGTATGTTGGCGTAAAACAGGTTAGAGCAGAAAAATGTAAGGCGTGGAAAGATGCCGGCGGTCACAAAATCGGGGACGACGGCTACAAGGTAATTTATAAAGACGGGTACGAATCATGGAGCCCAGCCGATGTGTTTGAAGAAGCTTACCGGGAAATCCACGGCCTTACGTTTGGAATGGCTATCGAACTGTTGAAAAAGGGCTTTAAGATGCGGCGTCGCGGCTGGAACGGCAAAGGGATTTTTATCAAATTAGCTGGTGAAGTAAATATTGAAAGCATAGCAGAACATGTTCACAATGCTTGGTGGAACGAAGCGAAGAAACAGGGCAGAGAAAATCATCCTGATATGATTCCTTACTCGGATTTGTCTGAACCTGTTAAAGAGTACGATAGAAAGACAGCAGAAGCCGTTATTGAGAACATGGAGTATATGACACATCCCTATATTTATATTGATACGACCGGGCTGCAAACGGATAATCCTGATGCGCCGAAGAATCGTGTGCCGTGGTTGGCAAGTCAGACAGACATGCTGGCAGAAGATTGGGAGATTGCTGATGATAATGTATCCGCAGCCATTTAGAAAAGTCTCACTACTCAAAGATGTTGATGTAACTTATACAACAACGATGGTTGATGATAATATCTATTCGACATTAACTGACAGGAACACAAAGAAAAATGGAGAATGTGAAAAATTTAAAAGAAGAAAAATATAATTTCGAACCAGAAGATAATTTCAAAGGTGTGGACTTTGGGACAGCGTTGATGCTTATGAAAAACGGCGAGAAGATGTGCAGGGAAGGGTGGAACGGCAAAAATATCTTCATTGCGTTGAAAGAGCCAGAGCCGGGGAGTGATATGACCCATTCTTTTATTTACGTTGATTCGACTGGGGTTGAAACCGATAATCCTTTAGCGCAGAAAATCCGTGTTCCATGGCTTCCCGGGCAAGCCGATATGCTTGCCGAAGACTGGTGTATTTATTTAACCGAAGACGAAGCTAAAGAAAGAGGCATCATCCCGGATGACTTAGATTAGTTAGCAAGTCGCAGGTATAAATACATGCACCGCATAAATAAAATGGCTTAAAACGGCAAATTCGATACAAAATTATGTTCTGAATTGGGAATATGAGGGGAATTATGATACGGGTACGTGAAACGTATAAAAATGACAGATTAGTTGGATTTGAGATAAGCGGACATAGCAATACTGCCGTTTGTGCCGCAGTATCCGCATTATCGCAAGCGGCTATTACGGCAGCAGTTAACTACTGTCAACACGTATCGTATCATTTTGACTCTGGCCGCACGTCGCTCCTTGTCGGCGACATAGCCGATAAGGCGGAGGCGGTCATACAGACAAATCTTGCAGTTATCAAAGAAATTATAAAGGAAAGCGGGTGAGATGGTGGCGAAGGGAAAATATGCGTATTGGCTTACTGACGAGGGGCTGACGCTTCTGCGGCAGTGGGCTAGAGACGGATATACAGACGACCAGATTGCCGGAAGAATCGGCATAAACCGCGGCACACTCTACGACTGGAAGCGGCGCTTTCCCGACTTTGATAACGCCTTAAAAAAGGGAAAAGAGATTATTGACGGCGAGGTGGAAGAGGCGCTGATCAAGTCTGCCCTTGGGTATACATGGGAGGAAAAAGAGTATAAGACCGACGAAGACGGCGAGATGAAATTAGTCAAAGTGACGACTAAATTCACGCCGCCGAACCCGACAGCCATGATATTCTGGCTGAAAAACCGTCGTCCCGGGCAGTGGCGCGATAAAGTACAGCAGGAAATTACGACGGCTCTTCCTGTTGTTATCAGTGACGACTTGCCCGATGACGGCGGTGAAGAGGAATGAGTGGGGATAAGCGCATCGTATCGCTGAGGGACGTCGTCGGCGGCGGATATAATGATTTTTGGCACTGCAAAAAGAGGTATCGTGTCGTCAAGGGCAGCCGCGCAAGTAAAAAGTCTACGACGACGGCGCTGAATCTCATCGTGCGCATGATGCAGTATCCGGAAGCAAACACGTTAGTTGTTCGTAAGGTGTATAATACGCTGCGCGACAGCTGCTACAAACAGCTGCTTTGGGCGATTCATCGCTTGGGCGTTGACTCGTTCTGGCAGAAGAAAGAATCGCCGCTGCAGCTTACGTACTTGCCGACCGGACAGGTCATCTTATTCCGCGGCTTGGACAGCCCGCTCAAGACGACGTCCATAACAGCCGAACGCGGCTTCTTGTGCTGGGGCTGGGTGGAAGAAGCGTATGAAATCGAAGAAAGCGAATTTAATACGATTGACGAAAGCCTGCGCGGTATCATGCCGCCGGGCTATTTTATTCAGTGGACGCTCACGTTTAACCCGTGGGATGCGTCGAGCTGGCTTAAATACCGCTTTTTTGATTTGCCGCGTAAAGATACGTTTGCGATTACGACAAATTATCTATGCAACGAGTGGCTGTCAAAAGCCGACTTAGATATGTTTGAGGAAATGAAAGAACGCGATCCGGAGCGGTATAAAGTAGCGGGCCTTGGCGAGTGGGGCGTGGCCGAAGGACAATATTTCAAGGAATGGCGGAGCGCGCTGCACGTCGTCGAGCCGTTTAAGATTCCGCAGAATTGGCTGCGGTTCCGGGCGATGGACTGGGGACAGGCGCGGCCGTACTGCGTGTTGTGGTTTGCCATCGATTATGACGGCAATCTATGGTGTTACCGCGAGTTGTACGGCTACGGCGGGAAACCAAACGTTGGAACCGGCGAAACGGCAGAGGACGTGGGAAAACGCATTGCAGCTGTCGAAACTGCGGCGGAAAATGTTTCCTATGGCGTGCTGGATAACGCTTGCTGGGCGCGGACCGGCGTAACAGGGCCGTCCATTGC
>ERZ838516.4145-NODE-4145-length-11630-cov-2.795680_pt1 | contig 11630 bp, 9 predicted proteins | sample MGYA00519910_ERZ838516 | MGnify/ENA primary metagenome ERZ838516 (study PRJEB31850, sample SAMEA3708837) | human gut metagenome | biome: human gut; feature: human-associated habitat; material: faeces | place: China | collected 2014 ... | reverse complement strand
TTAGTGGGGGTAGTTGGGAAGTGAAAACTAAAAGCTAAAAGATAAAAACTAAAAGATGAGAGATAAAAGATATAATAACAGGTTAAGGACTATCAGGTTTTACGATGGGTATGAACTTTTAGTTTTTAACTTTTAATTTTTAACTATAACATGGCAGCATCTATAAAACATGAATTGGCCGGGCGGTTGGGACTTGTGTACCTGATCGTGATGGTGATTGCTGCCTTTATCGTGGTAAAAGCCCTGCACGTGCAAATATGGGAGGGGGATAAGTGGAGGAAGATGGGACGTTCGGTGTCGTTTAAGGATTTTGAAGTGGCACCGAACCGGGGGAATATATACGCGGATGACGGGCGAATTCTGGCGAGTTCGGTTCCTTATTATTCGCTGAGGTTGGATTGTAAGGCGATTCCGGACACGCTGTTCCGGAAGAAGGTGGATAGTTTGTCGATGATGTTGTCTCGCTTTTTCAAGGATGCCCCGACGGCGGAGTACCGGAAGAAGTTGTGGCAGGGAAAGTACGGGGCAAAGCCGAATCGTTATTTGCTTGTGAACAAAAAGAAAATTTCTTATACCGACTTGCTGGAGGTTAAGAAATTTCCTATTTTTCGGGAAAGGGGTACGAAGAGCGGTCTGATTTTGGAACGGGAGAACGTGCGTTTGCAGCCGCACAGGGACTTGGCCTACCGGACGATCGGTTACTTGAACGAGGCGAAGGATGGTAGTTTCGAGGGACGCGTGGGGATTGAAGGGGCTTTCGAGAAACAGTTGCGGGGAGAACCGGGACGGAGTATCCGGCAGATGATGTCGGGACGGTGGGTTTCGGTGACGGTGGATGATCCGGTGGACGGGAATGACGTGGTGACGACGATTAACGTGGAGTGTCAAGATATTGTGCAGGGGGCTTTGACCCGGCAGTTGGAGCATTACAAGGCCAGCGCTGGGACGGCTATCCTGATGGACGTGAAGACGGGAGATATAAAGGCCATCGCGAACGTGTCGAAGACGGCGACAGGGTACCGGGAGGTGTTGAATAACGCTATCGGGGATGCCGCGGAACCGGGTTCGGTGATCAAGGCGGCAACGATGGTGGCTTTGTTGGAGGACGGGTATGTTCACCCGGAGGACACGGTTGATTTGGGAAAAGGTATTTACACGCATAACGGGGTGACGTTGCGGGAGTCGAAGTCGCCGATCGGTAAGGTGACGGTGCAGGGGATTTTCGAGCGTTCGCTGAACGGAATCACGGAATTGGTATATGAGCATTACAGGCAACAGCCGGAGAAGTTCGTGAACCGGTGGTACGCGATGGGGTTGAATAAAAAGGTGGGGATCGAGCTGGCGGGAGAGGCGGACCCTTATATTAAGTATCCGGGGGATAAGACTTGGAGCGGTACCACGTTGCGCTGGATGAGTTTCGGGTACGAGTTGAAGATCACGCCTTTGCAGGTGTTGGCTTTTTATAATGCACTGGCAAATGACGGGAAACGGATGAAACCGCGTATCGTGAAGGAGATTCGTAACGGGAGCCGGGTGGTGGAGCGGTTCGAACCGGAGGTGGTGAGTAGCCATATTTGCAGTCGGCAGACGGTGGCTTACATGAAACAGATGATGGAAGGGGTGGTAGAGAATGGCTCGGCGAAGAATTTGAAGAACGCGGCCTGCAAGATCGCGGGGAAGACGGGAACGGCAAAGGTGGCCGCGGGGTCGAAAGGGTATAATTCGGAACCGAAGTACCGGGCCAGTTTCGTGGGGTATTTCCCGGCGGACAAGCCGATGTACTCGTGTATCGTGGTGGTGGATAACCCGTCGCGGTCGGTGGGGTATTATGGAAACGTGGTTTCGGGTAGCGTGTTCAAGGAGATTGCCGATAAGATTTACACGATGGCATCGTTGATGGGGGATAATGACGAGGACGAGGAGGAGAAGGACGAAACGCTGCCGATCAGCCAGAACGGGTTGAAGAGTGATTTTCTGGAGATATATGACGAGTTGGGGATTAACGTGACGGAGGATGAGGCGGAGCGTGCCGATTGGGTGATGACTTCGCGGGATAAGGAGGGGACGGAGTTCGTGTTGAAAGCCCGGAGCGTGGATATGACGCTGGTGCCGAACGTGAAGGGAATGGGGCTGAGGGATGCGCTGTACTTGTTGGAGAATAGCGGGCTGAAAGTCGGGGTGAGCGGGGTCGGTACGGTGAGCCAGCAATCGTTGACTCCGGGAGGAAAGGTGAGAAGGGGGAGTTATGTACATATTGAGTTGAGATAATTTAGAATTTAGAATTTAGAATTTAGAATGAAAAAGATTCTGTGATTGCCGATTGAATGATTAAGTGATTAAAAAGAGTGTTGATTGGAGAGAATCGACTAATCGGGAATCATTAAATCACTGAATAGATAGGAGCTAAAATTAATATTTTGAGATGAATTTAAGAGAGCTGTTAGACGGGGTTGCCTGCGAGGTCGTGCAAGGGAGACCGGATGTAGAGGTTAAGATGATACACTTCGATTCGAGAAAGGTCGGAGAGGGGGATTTGTTTGTTGCCCAAAGGGGAGTGAGTGCCGATGGACACGGGTATATCGGGAAGGCCGTGGCGGCAGGAGCCGTGGCGGTTGTCTGTGAGGAGGTGCCGGGAGAGTTGCAAGAGGGGGTGGTGTACGTGAAGACGGGTAATTCTTCGGAGGCGCTGGGGGTGATGGCCTCTAATTTTTACGGGAATCCGTCCCGCCGGATGAAGGTGGTCGGGGTGACCGGGACGAACGGGAAGACGACGACGACGACCCTGCTGGGGGAAATCATGAAGGCCTCAGGCCGTCAGACTGTCGTCGGCGGCAATATCGGCATCGGCCTTTCCGAGCAGGCGGCAGATTTGCCGAAGGAAGCCGTCGTCGTAGCGGAATTGTCCAGCTTCCAGCTGGAATTTACGCAGACGATGAAGGCTAAAGCGGCCGTCGTCCTGAATATTACGCCGGACCACCTAGACCGCCATCATACGATGGAAGCCTACGCCGAAGCGAAGAAGCGCATTTTCCGCAATCAGGATGGGGACGATACGGCTGTGCTGAATTACGACGACCCGCTGGTCAGGGCCATGGCTCCGGACATGACGGGCCGCGTCGTCTGGTTTTCCACGCAGGGCGAAGTGCCTGTCGGTGCGTTTTATCAGGACGGGCAGCTTATCCTCCGCATGGACGGCCAGGATACGCTCATTTGCCGGGAAGACGAACTTCATTTATTCGGCAAGCATAATATTCAAAATTGTTTGGCTGCGTCGCTGCTGGCTTACGCCGCCGGCGTGCCTCTCGACGTGATCTCTGGCGTATTGAAATCGTTCCGGGGCGTAGAGCACCGTCTGGAAAAAGTGCGCACAATTCACGGCGTCACCTATTACAATGATTCAAAAGGAACGAATACCGACGCGTCTATCAAAGCGCTGGAAGCGTTTTCGGGACACTTGGTCTTGATTGCCGGCGGCTACGATAAGATGACACCTCTCGACGAGTTTATGAAGCTGGCCGCCGAAAAGGTCGATACGCTTATATTGATCGGCGCGGCGGCAGATCGGTTTGAACAGGAAGCGAAGAAGGCCGGCGTCAAGGATATTCGCCGAGCCGGATACAGCATGGAACGGGCGATTATGATGGCCCGCAAGATTGCCAAAGCGCCGCAGGCCGTACTGTTGTCTCCGGCATGCTCGAGCTTTGACATGTACGATAATTTTGAGCAGCGCGGACGGGTCTTCAAGGGAATCGTCAACGCGATATAGCCATATATTTATTTTTGATTGGTAGGGGGCAAAAACATGGGTCGAGTAATTATTTCAGGAGGCGGAACAGGCGGCCATATCTATCCGGCAATAACAATTGCCCGCGCTATTGCCGATATCGAGCCGACGGAGTTTCTCTACGTAGGCTCGAAGATAGGGTTGGAAAATACGCTGATTCCTAAAGAAGGACTGCCTTTTGTGACCATAGACGTACGGGGACTGGAACGCCGCATTTCCTTCCGCAACGTAGTGACGCTGGGAAAGACGGCGGGAAGCGTATTTAAGGCCGAACGCATTATTCATCGGTTTAAGCCGGAAGTCGTCATCGGTACGGGCGGATTCGTCTGCGGCCCCGTGCTGCTGGCGGCCAGCCTGAGCGGTATTCCGACGCTCGTGCAGGAGCAAAACGTCATCCCCGGCGTGACCAATTTGATTTTGAGCAAGTTTGCCAACCGCGTCGCCCTGGGATATAGGGAAGCGGCCGGCCGGTTTAAGAAAAAAGAAAATCTCGTGTATACGGGAAATCCTGTCCGCAAGGATATTTTGACGGTAAGCAAGGAAGAAGGGCGCAGCCTGCTTGGGCTGGACCCGCATAAATTTACGCTCCTCGTCGCCGGCGGCAGCCGCGGGGCGCGCAGTATCAACTCGGCCATGATTGAAGTGCATCGGTATTTTAAGGATGTCAAGGACATACAGATTCTTCATATTACGGGAGACCACGAGTACGACCGTGTCGTCAAGCAGCTCGAAGGCATCGACGGCAAAGGGCGGTACGGCGAGGGAAGCCGTATTATACCGTACCTGCATCAGATGCCGGAAGCGTTGGCGGCGGCTGATTTGGCCGTATATCGTGCCGGCGCTGTCGGGTTGGCTGAATTGACGGTGCGGGGCGTTCCTTCGATTTTGATTCCCTATCCCTACGCGGCGGAAGATCATCAGCGGTACAACGCCCAGGCCCTGGTCATGTGCGGCGCGGCTAAGATGATCCTGGACAAGATGCTGACCGGTAAGGATTTGCTGGAAGAAATCCTTCATTTAAAAGAAGATCCGGAAGCGTTAGCTTCCATGGCCAAGGCCAGCAAGGCTCTGGGCCGGCCTCAAGCCGCTCACGACATTGCGAAGCTGGCGTTATCGATTGCGCGCCGACGCACGGGAAGCAGCGCAAAGTAAGGATGTGTAAGACCATGGTCAATCTCAACGACGTACGAAAAGTACATTTTATCGGCATTGCCGGCGCAGGCATGCGGGCAATAGCCAACGTTTTCATAGAAAAAGGATATATCGTATCGGGGTCGGACCTCAAGCGGTCGGCCATTACGGATAAATTTGCCGAACAGGGCGCGCGCATCTGCATCGGCCAGAAGGCGGAAAATCTGCAGGATGCCGAAGTCGTCGTCATCTCTTCGGCAATTCGCGAAACGAATGCAGAAGTAGTAGAAGCGCGGCGGAGGCATATCCCGGTGATACATCGGTCCGACGCGCTGGTACATATCATGACCTGGGGCAAGGGCATATCCGTCGCCGGAGCGCACGGCAAGACGACGACGTCGTCCATGCTCGGCCAGGTCTTTGAAGAAAGCCATCTGGAACCGACTATCGTCATCGGCGGTGAAGTCGATTACCTGCACAGCAATTCGATTTTAGGCAAAGGCGAATACGTCATTGCCGAAGCCGACGAAAGCGACGGGACCTTCCTGAAGCAGTCGCCGTATATCGCTGTCGTAACCAATATCGACGCCGATCACATGGATCATTACGGCTCCATGGACAACGTCGTCGAAGCCTTTAAGGAGTTTATACAGAAGCTGGACGCCGAGCAGGGGCTGGCCGTCCTGTGCTTTGAAAACGAATACATCCGCCGTCTGGCGCCGTCTCTGCAGCGCCGGTATCTGACGTACGGCATCGAGGCTGAGGCGGATTATCAGGCTCGGAATCTCCATTATGCCAAGGGCAAGCTGTATTTTGACGTGCTGTTTCACGGCGAGACGCTGGGCGAACTGATGCTGAACGTGCCGGGACGGCACAATGTCCTGAACGCGCTGGCGACGACGGCTGTGGCGCTGCGCTGCGGCATTTCCTTCAGTCAGGTAGCTTCAGCGTTGTCCCATTTTCACGGCGCAAAGCGGCGCTTTCAAACGAAAGGCTTTGCCGGCGACGTATGGGTCGTCGACGATTATGCCCATCACCCGACGGAAATCAACGCCACCCTCACGGCGGCCCGCGACATGGGCACGCACCGCGTCGTCTGCCTGTTTCAGCCGCACCGCTATACGCGGACGCAGCTCCTTCTTGAAGATTACGGCTCGGCCTTTGCTAAAGCCGACGTCCTCATTGTGACCGACGTATACAGCGCCGGCGAAGATCCTATTCCGGGCGTGACGGGCCGGCTTATTGCCGATAAGGTTCGCGAAAAGACCGGACAGGACGTCATCTACATTCCCCATACGGAAGACGTCGTCACATATTTGAAAGAACATGCCCGGCCGCTGGATTTAATCATTACCATGGGAGCCGGAGACATTTATAAAGTGGGAGAACAATACTTGGCGGAAGCAAAAGGATAAGATTAAAAACATGAACACTACTATAGAAACGATGAAACAGAAAAAAATTGCCGTCGTCGTCGGCGGCCCGTCGTCGGAAGCAGAAGTATCGCGCAATACCGGCGCGGCTATTGCCAAAGCGTTGACGACGAAAGGCTACGCTGTAGAGACGATTGAACTGGTGCCGGAGCGGCTGGGAGAGACGCTTAAGGAAAAAAATATTGACGTCGTATTCAACGCCCTGCACGGCCGGTACGGCGAAGACGGCGTGCTGCAGGGGCTTTGCGAAATGATGGGCCTTCCCTATACGGGTCCCGGCGTCATGGCCAGCGCCGTCGGCATGAGTAAGGTCGTGAGCAAATGCGCTTTTCAGGGCGCCGGTATTCCGACGGCTCCCTTCGCCTATTATTTCTCGGCCCAGGGCTTGGACTATATAGCTGACGATATTGGGCGTCGCTTTTCGCTGCCCGTGGTCACCAAGTCGTCGGCCCAGGGGTCGACGATCGGGACGGTCATCGTCAGCGACGCGTCGGATATTCGGGCGGCTCTGGATGAAGCCTTCCGTTACGGTCCGGCCATCATCGCCGAAGCCTTTCTCGACGGAGAAGAATTTACCGTCGCCGTCATGGACGACATGGCTATGCCGGTCATTCAAATCGTTCCCAGCACGGGGCGGTATGATTACTATTCGAAATATACGCCCGGCGTGACGAAGCATCTCTGCCCGGCGCCGATTTCGCCGGAACTGACGAAGAAAATGCAGGATTTAGCCCTGCAGGTCTTCCACCTGTGCCAGTGCAGCGGCGTCGCCCGCGTCGACATCATGACGAACAGCCAGGGAGAACCGTTCGTCCTGGAAATCAACACCGTGCCCGGCATGACGGCGACGAGCCTCGTGCCTGACGCGGCTATCGCGATGGGATTGTCCTTTGAAGACTTGTGCGAAAAAATTTTATTGGAAGCCTCTGTCGGCAAGTTTTAACTGCACAGTACGTTAGGATGTAGCATGAAGAAAGAAAACTATCGTAATTACCAATTTACATCGGATACAACTTCGCGGCGGAAGCCGGACAACGCGGCAGCGTTTAAGCATACGAGCGACGTGTTCGTGCCGCCCCATTTGGCGCATGATCCGCTGGACGATTTGTACGGAAACCGGCGCGAAGCCGAACGGCGGCAGCAGCTGCAGGAAGAAGAAACACGCCGTCGGAAGCGGCGCATAAAGCGCGAGAAGATAAAGAAAAAGCGGAAGCAGAAGCGCAAGGGACGCCTGACGGCTGTCGGCATCGTCCTGTTCGTCCTGCTGCTGTGGGTCTTTCTGCGCTTCGCCGCCGTTCCCTTCGGCACACTGGTCATTCAGGGAAATGAAACGCTGACGACGGATGATATATACCGGGCCGGCGGCGTTCCGGGCTACGTCAACGTCGTGCAGCTGTCGCCGGACGAGCTGAAGAATCGGCTGGAAAAAGATCTGCGCATCAGCAGCGCCGTCGTAGAACGGCAGTTCCCTGCGACGATACAGGTGACGCTGACCGAGCGGAAGGCGGCTGCTATCGTCATGACGATGTACGGCTTTGCCTACGTGGATAAGGACGGCGTCGTCATAGAGCTGGAGCCGCAGATAGAAGGCGTATCCGTGCCGATTATGACTGGGAAAAAGGTCGATACGTTGCTGCTGGGGGATACCATAGCCGATCCCGCCCTCCGGGCCGGCCTGGAATATTTACAGAATTTGCCGCCAGACGTATTGAAGCATATGGCTGAAATCAACGTAGGCAATCCGGACAATATCATTGCCTATACGACGGACTCGCTGCCCGTTCACTTGGGCAAGGGCGATAAGCCCGTCGAACGGGCGGCCATTACCGACGAGCTGCTGCGGGAAGTAGACAGCAACCATTTGCTGGTTCAATATATCGACACGACGCCCGGCGCTCCGTCCGTCAAGAGTAAGTAACCAGACGCCGGATTGCTCCGGCAAGGGGGGCTGACGACAGGCGAAAGCCCGTAACTGAGCCGTTGAGCGGCCCGAAAGATTTAAAAAAAGATGTAGATAATTTTTCCGATATAGTGTAAAATAATATAGAATCCTATCTATATATAGCAGTGCTGACGAATTTGAAGGAGGAAACAGAAGTATGGCAGAGTTTGCAAATATAAAAGTAATTGGTGTCGGCGGCGGCGGAAACAACGCCGTCAACCGTATGATAGAAAGCGGTCTGCAGGGCGTGCAGTTCATTTCCGTGAATACGGAAGATCAGGTATTGGAAGTATCGCAGGCCGACGTTAAGCTCCAGATCGGCGAAAAACTGACGCGCGGCCTCGGCGCCGGCGCTAATCCTCAGGTCGGCGAACAGGCAGCTTTGGAAAGCAAGGAAGAAATCATCAAAGCCCTTCAGGGCGCCGATATGGTCTTCATCACGGCCGGCATGGGCGGCGGCACCGGCACGGGCGCAGCTCCTATCGTAGCGGAATGCGCTAAGGAAATGGGCGCGCTGACCGTCGCCGTCGTAACGAAGCCCTTTGCTTTTGAAGGCAAGCGCCGTAAGGAACAGGCTGAAAAGGGCGCGGCCTATCTGAAGGAAAAGGTCGATACGATCATCACGATTCCGAACGATAAGCTGCTCCAGATTATCGATAAAAAGACGCCGCTCAAAGACGCGTTCCTCGTAGCCGACGACGTTCTCCGTCAGGGCGTGCAGGGCATTTCCGATTTGATTACGACGACAGGCCTCATCAACCTGGACTTTGCCGACGTCAAGACGATTATGTCCGATCAGGGCGAAGCGATTATGGGCATCGGCGTAGGCTCCGGCGAAAACAGAGCCGTCGAAGCCGTCGACAGCGCGATCCACAGCCCGCTCCTGGAAATGGGCATTGACGGCGCGCAGAGCATCCTGCTCAACGTCACGGGCGGCCCGGATATCAGCTTGTATGAAATCAATGAAGCGGCGGAAAAAGTTGCCGAAGCTGTTGATCCTGATGCCAATATCATCTTCGGTTCCGTTATTGACCCGGATATGGAAGATTCGATTCGCATTACTGTCGTTGCGACTGGATTTGGCAAAGAACCGTCTTCGATTCCCGCATTTGGCCAGGGCACTGGTACAGCAGCCAAAGCCGGCGATACGAAAGACAATGCCGGCGGCGTAGAAATTCCTACGTGGATGAGATAAGCAGTACAGTAAAAAGCGGATCCTTAGGGACCCGCTTTTTTTCAAAATTCCCCGCGCAGCGCGCGCGTTAGGAGGAATACATCATGAAATGTCCTTTTTGCAAGCATGACGATACCAAAGTAACCGATTCGCGGGCTACGGACGACGGCAGAGCCATTCGCCGCCGCCGGGAGTGCCAGAGCTGCGGCCGGCGGTTTACGACGTACGAGATGGTGGAAGAATCGCCGCTCATCGTCATTAAGCGCAACGGCAGCCGCGAGCTCTTCGACCGCAGCAAGATATTGAACGGTCTGCTGCGGGCCAGCAATAAGCGGATGATAACGCGGCAGCAGCTGGAAGACATCGTTTCTCACGTAGAACGGGATATACGGAATTCTCTGGCTCAGGAAGTCACGAGCGAGAAAATCGGCGAAATGGTCTTGGACGAACTCAAGTCTATCGATGAAGTCGCCTATATCCGCTTCGCGTCGGTATACCGGAAATTTGCCGATTTGGAAAGCTTTATGGCCGAGCTGGAGCATTTGATGGGAACGAAAAAGAAGGAAGCCGTAGAAGAACAGCATGACATTGAGGAGTAAGTATGACTGAAGGGTATATTGATAACTTTTTAAACGATGCATTGCCGAAGCTGCGAATCGCCGTCGTCGGCGATATCATGGTCGACCGTTACGTCTTCGGCAGCGTGGACCGCATTTCTCCGGAAGCGCCTGTGCCGGTCAATAAGGTCAACCGCATTTCATCGGTCCTGGGAGGCGCGGCGAACGTTGCCGCCAACCTGGCGAATTTAGACTGCCGCGTATATTTAGCCGGCTTAGTCGGCGATGATGAAAACGCCGCTCTTCTGCGCGGTCTGCTGGATGACGTCGGCATCGACGGCACGGGGATGGTCGTGCGCAAGGGCCACGTGACGACGACGAAGGTGCGGGTCCTCGGCTCGCGTCAGCAAATGGTACGGCTGGATTTTGAAGACGCCGTCCCCTTTGAACGGGAAGAAGAAGACGCCTTGGCGGCCTGGCTGGATCAGCGCATCGCGCAGGGCTTAGACGGCATGATTTTGTCGGATTATAAAAAAGGCGTTCTGACGGACCGCATGTCCCAGCTGGTTATCGAACGGGCCCGCAGGGCGGGAATTCCCATACTCGTCGACCCGAAGGGCAGCGACTGGCACAAGTACAACGGCGCTGATTTTGTGACGCCTAATATTAAGGAGCTGGGAGACTGCTGCGGCGAGAAGATACCTAACGAAGGCCAGGCCGTCGTGGATGCGGCGCGCAGGCTCCATGAGCAGTATGATTTCGCCCATATCATGGTCACGCGGTCGGAGAAGGGGATTACGGTCATCCGCAAGGATGGCAAGGTATGGAACAATCCGGCGACGGCTCAGGAAGTGTTCGACGTATCAGGCGCCGGTGATACTGTCGCCGCGGCGTTTTTGGCGGCTGTAGCCAGTCATTTGTCGATTCGCACGAGCCTGCAGGTTGCCAATGCGGCGGCAGGCATCGTCGTCACGAAGGTCGGGACCTATCCGATTCACCGCAGCGAGCTGCTGAAGCTGTGGCAGGAATGGCATCCCAATCGCTGGGCTCCGTACAAGGCCTTGAGCTGGGAAGAAACGGCGGAAAAAATACGGCAGTGGCAGAAACAGGGAGAAACGGTCGTCTTTACGAACGGCTGCTTCGACATCCTGCACCGCGGCCACGTCCTGTATCTGCAGCAGGCGGCCATGCTGGGACAGCACCTCGTCGTCGGCTTGAATTCCGACGCGTCGGTACGGCGTCTGAAGGGCGAAACGCGCCCTCTTGTCCACGAGGAGGACCGGGCCGTGCTGCTGAGCGCCCTCGGCTGCGTCGACGAAGTCGTCATGTTTACGGAAGATACGCCGGCAGAGCTGCTCAGCGTGCTGCGGCCGGATATCCTCGTAAAGGGCGGCGACTATAAGGCCGAAGAGGTCGTCGGCAGGGAATATGTAAAACGCGTAGAAATCATATCCTTTGAAGAAGGATATTCTACGACGGGATTAGTACAGAAAATCGCCTCTCTGGCGAAGGAGGGTAAACTATGAAAATCGTAACAGGCGGAGCCGGATTTATCGGCAGCAATATAGTAAAACAACTGAATAACCGGGGAATCGACGATATCTTCATC
>ERZ838516.4138-NODE-4138-length-11650-cov-8.545494_pt1 | contig 11650 bp, 7 predicted proteins | sample MGYA00519910_ERZ838516 | MGnify/ENA primary metagenome ERZ838516 (study PRJEB31850, sample SAMEA3708837) | human gut metagenome | biome: human gut; feature: human-associated habitat; material: faeces | place: China | collected 2014 ... | reverse complement strand
ATTATGAGGCTGTGTATGCGGTTCATACTGACAGGGAGCATATGCATGGACATCTGATCTGGAATAGCGTCAGCATGACGACGGGCAAGAAATACAATTCACCGAAAGGCAACTGGAAGAATCATCTCCAGCCTATTACAAATAAATATTGTGATGAACTTGGACTTTCCATAATGCCAGCAGAGTACAGTAGGAACCCGAAGAATATCAGCAGGGACAAGTGGGAAAGAGAAATGTCCATGAAAGAAAATATTCTTCGTGATGCCAAGATGTGTGCATATGCAGCAGGGAATGTGGATCATTTTAAATATCTGATGAAACGGTTGGGATATGTATTCAAGAAAGATGCGTGGATGGAAGTGCAGGCACCGGGATTTCAGTATTATCATAAACTGGCAAAGCTGGACGAGATGTTTTCAGAGGAGACGTTAAGGCATCATGTGGATATGCCTTGGATGGCAAAGCCTTACTTTTATTCGTCGGATATCATGGGATTGCACAGAGCGAAGCTGTCACCATATCAGAAGAAATTTTATGCAAAGCTATACAGATTAAGGATTGTAGAGCAGAAGCGTTTTGAGGTTGGTGGAGCAAAGTATACAGAGGATTTGAAAAGGTTTCATCAGTTACAGGACGAATATCTGCTACTTGTAAATAATGACATCAAAAGTGTTGTGGAGCTTGTGGATTTCATAGGTGAGCAGAAAGAAAAGATTCAGCAGATTGAGGACAGACAGAAGGAGATATACAGAGAAAGCTCAAGCCGGAAACGCAGTATTAAGAATGAAGAGCAGTATCGGGAATATGAGATATGGCATGTGGAAGTGCAGGAAGAACTGGATGAACTGAAGCAGGAGAAAAAGGATATTAAGAGACAGATACAGCTTGCTGATGGCATTATAAAAGAAGATTTGTATACGGCTTATTATGCGGTGTCTGGGAAAGAAGAAATCGTTGCAGACAGGGATGTTGAGATACCGGGGATGGAAAAGGAGGCTGTGTCAGAGAAAGATGTGGCTGTTGAGCCGGAGACGAATGTTGAGGCAATGAATCCAGACAATAATCAGAACGATACGTCTGTAATGCCAGATATTCGTAATGTGTCTGATGTAAATACGGCAAGAATGGATGAAGATATTACTGATGTAACAGGTAAAAGTGAATTTATGGAATCTGAAGAAAAAGTGTCTGTGGACAAAGCTGGCTGGATTGTCAGGAGGATATCAGAGCTTGGTGGTTATGAGAATATTAGTGATTCTGTTAAGGCTGATATATTCGGATTTGATATTGCTGATGTTAGTGGAAGCATATGGTTGTTCTCGGATGTAATGAAAAGGCTGGGGATAAAGCTGGATGGAAACGAAATGTATGAGGAATTCCAGAGAATTTATGATGAGAGTGTTGGTAGAGATGCTGGTAAAGATAAAGCAGAAGATAAGATGTGGAATAGGGGCAGAGGAAGGTAATTCCTCTGCCCCTTCCAGTTATGTATTAGATAGAAAAATATTGATTCACAAATCGAAATATTGGCTATTGAAGGAAGTATAGAAAGTCGCGAGAACGTGCGAAAAAATATTGAGAAAACATTAGATATATGGTATGATGTGATATAGAATTGTTTGAATGAAATTTTATATGGAGGATTAGCAATGGCAGTATCATATAAGCGATTGTGGATAAAATTAGCCGAAAAAGAAATGAGCAGAGCGGATTTGAGAAAAAAAGCAGAAATAGCACCTAATACCATGACAAAGCTTGGAAAAAATGAATATGTTGCTATGCCTATTTTAGATAAAATATGTAAAACATTAGGGACGGATTATGGCGAGATTATGGAGTATGTTCCGGATAAAGAAGAATCAACGGGTGACAGGTAGCGAGTACGGATTATGGGACAAGCAGTTTAATAAGATATGTTATGTAGTTTGGTTTAAATCCGTTTTTTGAGAAAGGGGCACTTTGTATGGATATATTTGAAGGTCTTTCAGAAAGACAGAGAGAAGCGGTTGAAACAATAGACGATGATTTAGAAATTATCGCCTGTGCTGGAGCTGGAAAAACCGGTGTTGTAACAAGAAGAATTGTGAATATTCTTAAGTTAAATCCGGGTGTATTGCCTGAGAATATAGTAGCATTTACGTTTACAAAGAAAGCGGCGGAAGAATTAAAAGGTCGTATTAATGCTTATGGAAAATCTGTATTAGGGCATACAAAAGGATTCGCACATATGTATGTTGGAACAATTCATGGTTTTTGCATAAGAATGTTGCAAGATTACATACCTGAGTTTCAGAAGTTTACTGTATTAGATGAGATACAAACTAAGTTATTTGTAGAGAGATACTATGAAGAATGTGGTATGCAGGATTTGGAGTTGAAGAAGTATGTAGAAACTTCTTTATTTATCTCAGTTATGAGTGTATTGAATGAAAACTGGTTTGAGCAGGATAAGTGGGATGAGAAGACTCGTATTGCTTTTGAGAAATATCGCAATAAAATGTATGAAGAAAAGAAATTTGATTATTCCTTGATTCTTCGAGAGATGATAAATCAACTTGAAACAAACTGTGAATTTGCTGAAGCTATAAAAAATAAAGTGAAGTATTTAACGGTTGATGAATATCAGGACACAAATCCTATACAAGAAAAGTTGATAGAAATATTAAAGGGATTTGGTGCGAATATCTGTGTTGTTGGTGATGATGACCAGACAATTTATCAATTTAGAGGAAGTGATCCTCAAAACATCCTTACATTTAAGGAAAGGTACAATATAAAAAAATACATCGTATTGGATAAGGATTATCGAAGTACGGAAGGCATCGTTGACGTGGCAAGAAGAATAATAGTAAATAATGACAGGCGGTTGCTCAAAACAATGACTTCAGGTTGCAAGACGAAATATGACATAGGAGACATAGCATATGAGGAATATTCGGACATGGAAGATGAATTTACATTTATAGCCCGGAGAATTATGAAACTTCATGAAATAGGTATTCCTTATTCAGAAATCGCAATATTGCTGCGAAAAAGAAAAGTCAGCGGGAAAATTGCCGAAGTATTGGAGGCATATGATATTCCATTTGTTGTAGAAGGTGTGAATGATTTATTTGAGACAAAAGAATGTAACGCAGCAAAGGGAATTTTTGATTATTTAAATGGCGATATTCCTGCAACGGAGCTTTTTGAAAGATGGTTGCAGATAGACTATCCTCTTGATAAAAAAGAGGTAGCAGATGCAATGCAGTATTTGGCAACTATTGATGTAAAAGAAATAAAGCTATATTCTGAATTTAATATACAGGCTATTTATCATGAATTCCTTCGGCGTATTTCTTTAACAGAGGATGGTAGAAATGAAACAGAAGTGATTATGTATAACTTGGGAAAATTTAGTCAGGTTATTGCAGATTATGAGATTATTAATTATACGCTTAAACCAAGAACAAAACTCAATAACTTTTGTTCTTTTCTAAAATATACGGCATCACAATATTATCCAGAAGGATATATGACCAATTCCTACGCAAAACCGGATGCGGTTAGTATTATGACCGTACACCAGTCCAAAGGATTGGAGTTTGCAGCAGTATTTATTCCACAGCTCAATAGAAATTTCTTCCCAGCACAGCGGGTTGGAGGGAAAGGAATCTGGCATGTGATTGATAAATCATGGATAACAAATGCAGATAGATTTGAAGGGGATATCGAAGAGGAGAGAAAACTTTTTTATGTAGCGGTAACCAGGGCAAAGAAATATTTATATTTGACACGTTCGGTGAATGGTCATGATAAATATATTTCTCCATTTTTGGAAGAAGCAAAGGAATCATCCTATTTAGTAAAATATGATGGAAACATACAATATGATCCGGAGCATTTACCAAATATGAAACAGGAAAGCATGCCGATTTCCTTAAACTTTTCTTTGCTAGAGGATTATTTTGAATGTCCTTATCGATTCAAGTTATCTATGTTTTATGGATTTGAACAGCCGATTGTACCGGCACTTGGATACGGAAATGTTTTGCATGAAATTGTGAAAAATATACATATTGCGGCGATGAACGGAGAAGATTTGACCAAAGACGATGTAAAAAGAATGATAGATGAGTCATTTTACTTTCCATATGCGACTCCGAAACTGGAAGAAAATATGTATAAGAGTGTTACAAGAGCAATTAATAACTATGTGGAACATAACCGTAATGATATGGAAAATGTTTATATGGCAGAATCTGATGTTGAAGTAGATATGGGGGATGGTGTCAGGGTAAATGGTCGAATTGATTTAGTAAAGAAACTCAATTCGGATGGTAAAATAGCGATTGTTGATTTCAAAACTGCGAACAAGGAAGTAGTGGAATCAATTAATAAAGAACAATTAAAAATATATGCGTTAGGATATCAGGAGCTAACTGGGGAACAGGCAGATTACATGGAGGTCTATCAGTTGGACTCAGAGAAAAGAATAAAAGAAGAGGTGACAGAAACAGTAATTCATGATGTTCGGAAAGAAATTACCAATGCGGCAGCAAACATAAGAAACAACAATTTGCCGCGAAAATGTAATAAAGAAAACTGTTCAAAATGTCATTTGAACCATTTGTGTTTAAGCAAAACAGAAAAAAAGCAATACGCACTTTAGGAGGAAAATATGGCAAATTTATCACAGATAAAAAGAGAGAAAATGTTGAAATTTTTGGAAACATTGAAGGAGCAGCATAGTGATGATGAATCACTAATTGCGATTAATCAGATAGAGAATGAATTGACATCAAAAAAATATGGACTTGTGTGGGAAGAACATGAAGAAGAAGTGGATGTAAAAATGCGTACACATATTCCAGTGTTTACAGAAGTGGAGGCAAAAGAAATTGTAGGTGCTTCGGAAAGTGAACAGTACAATTTCCTTTTGGAGGGAGATAATCTGCATTCTTTGAAATTACTAGAGAAGACGCATAAGGGAAAGATAGATGTAATATATATTGATCCACCATATAATACGGGAAACAAAGACTTTAAGTATGATGATACATTTGTTGATAAATTAGATTCATACAAGAATAGTAAGTGGTTATCATTTATGTGGTCCAGATTAAAGGTGGCTCATAAGTTATTATCATCAGAGGGAATTATATTTATAAGTATTGATGATAATGAACTTTATCCGCTAAAAATGATTTGCGATGAAATATTTGGAGAGCAATGCTTTGTTACTAATTTGATATGGCAAAAAAAGACTGGAGCATCTGATGCTAAAGGAATTGCAACAATAACGGAATACATTTTAGTATATGTAAAAGATTATGCCGTAATGGATTCTGTTTTTGATAAAAATTATGAAGCATTTGATGCTAAAAGATATAGGTACAAGGATGAATACTTTAATGAGAGAGGACCATTTTATTATGATTCGTTAGATAGAGGAAGTGTTAGATATAGCGATACACTTAATTATAGTATAAAGTCGCCTAATGGTGATGATATATATCCAAATGGACGAAAGAACTTTGAAAATGATGGCTGGACATGGAAATGGAGTAAAGAAAAAGTAGAATGGGGTATAAGGAATGGATTTATTGACATAACTCCATCAAGTAAGAAAGAAAATGGTTGGGCTGTAAGATATAAGATATATTTAAATGTGGATAACGAAAATAGACCTATCGAAAAATCAGCACCCTACAAAAATTTAATAACTACAATTTTGAATGCCAATGCTGCCGCAGATATTAAAAAAATGTTTAATGGTAAAACAGTTTTTCAATATTCCAAGCCAGTAGGTTTGATGGGATTTTTGTTGTCATGTGAAAAAAATAAAAAGGCATTAATACTTGATTTTTTTGCAGGTAGTGGTACGACTGGACAGGCTGTTTTAGAAAAAAATATGGAAGATGGTGGAAATCGACACTTCATTTTATGTACAAATAATGAAAATAATATTTGTGAAGGAGTTACCTACCAGCGTTTGAAGACAGTCATAACAGGAAAATGTGCAGACGGTAGTCAATATTCAGAAGGATTACCAGCCAATCTGAAATATTACAAAACAGATTTCGTAGATAAGGAGAGCGAAGAAATATATGATGACCTTTTGGAACATACGAAGGAAATGATTCAGTTACAGTATGGAGTCAAAGTTGATAATCAAAAGTATATTATGATTATGGATGACGATGAGATGGATGAATTTGAAAAACATTTTGATGAATTCAAGGATATCGAAGTGGTATTTATCAATCAGGATGTATTATTGTCGACATCCCAAGAGAAGTTATTGCAGAATATAAATACAAAGATTATTCCGGATTGCTACTTTGACTTTGAGTTAAGAGAGGTAGGAGAATTATGGTAGGAAAAATAAAAGATTATGAGTTTCAGACGCAATGTGTGGAATACCTGATAGATAAAACTGTTGAAACCAGCAGTAAACAGGTTATTACCGTGAAGGCACCAACCGGTGCGGGAAAAACAATCATTCTTATCAAATATGTAGATGAGTTCCTTAAAAACACAAGCAAAAATACAGCCTTTGTATGGTTGTGTCCGGGAAAAGGAAATCTTGAGGAACAGAGCAAAGAGAGAATGGAACAGTTGGCACCACATATAGATACAAGAAATCTTATGTATTCTATGATGGTAGGATTTGAACCGGGAAGTGTTACTTTTATCAACTGGGAGCTTGTTACGAAAAAAGGAAATACTGCATTAAAGGATAGCGAAAGGTCTAATCTTTTTGAAAAGATTGCAGAAGCCCACAAAGATGGAACGGAATTTGTAGTGATTATCGATGAAGAACACCTGAATAATACGAAAAAGGCAGATGATGTAATCAGTGCATTTGCTGCTAAGAACATTATTCGTGTTTCTGCTACCGCAAATAAAGTCCCGCATCAGGAATACTATGAAATTAGTGAAGAAGATGTTATTGCTGCAGGTTTGATAACCAGAGCAATTTATGTCAATGAGGGTGTGGATGAGCGAAAAGAAATCTTGAATGATTATGAGTATTTACTAGATTTGGCGGACGATAAACGAAAAGAGATTGCGGAGGCATATAATCGATTAGAAGTCAATGTAAGACCGCTTGTATTGATACAGTTTCCTATGGGACAGCCGGAAACAATTAAAGCAGTGGAAGAAAAGCTGGCTAGCATGGGATATACCTACGATAATGGTATGGTCAATATCTGGATGAGTGATGAAAAGATTGTCAGTGATGATTTGACTAAGTTGGATGGTTCACCTGCATTTCTGTTAATGAAGCAGGCAATATCTACTGGATGGGATTGTCCAAGAGCAAAGATTCTCGTGAAATTACGAGAAGGAGGTAGTGAGGACTTTCAGATTCAAACGATAGGTAGAATCCGTCGAATGCCGGAAGGCAAACATTATGGGCTTAATATTCTGGATTATTGTTATATCTATACATTAGATACGCAATACAAGATGGGATTGTTGTCTGCACTTGATAAAGCATATCAGGTACGTAGGTTGTTCCTTCGGGATGAAGCAAAAGACTTTACTCTCACCAAGGAAATGCGAGATTTGGATTTCGATGGTCTTGGAGAACGTGAAACGTTAGAAAAGGTATATGCTTATTTCAAGGAAAAGTATCATTTGGGTTCTGATAAGAAGGTAAATCAGGAAAATCTTGAAGCGGGTGGTTACAACTTTAGCCATGAAATTGATAATAAAATTCTTCAGGGAATATTTAGAACAACAGAAGATCTTGCACGAAGTGATTCTGATGACAAAATCAAAATTAAGACAACCGTGAATACACATACACATGGTATTTACCTGTTACACTCTGTTGATGAGATTAAAAAGGTTACTGGTATGCAATCTCAGAAGGTAAAGAATATTCTAAGAAGAATGTTTTGTAAAGGGAAAAAGAGAAAGTATAAGTTCATCGAATTAGAAAACTCGGATTTTTATGCATTTGTCATTAATAATGTAAAGCAGCTTAAGATGGACTTTAAGAATGTAACAGCTCAAATGGGTGGTAAACAGATGTCTTTTACACTTCATCCAAAAACTTCCGAGTTCCACATTCCGGAAATGGAAATATATAAGTTTAGTGAAGTAAAGAATCGTCAATTACTGCGTATGAATGCATACAAAGAGTACACGAATGAATTTATTACGGATAAGACAAGAAGTCATCCGGAAAGATTATTCGAGCGTTACTGTGAGAAAAATGATTCAGTAGAATGGGTTTATAAAAACGGTGATACTGGTCAGCAATATCTTTCTATCGTGTATACGGATGCTTTTTTAAAGCAATGGCTATTTTATCCGGATTACATTATTCACTTGAAAGATGGTACAGATTGGATTATCGAAACAAAGGGAGGAGAAGCTTCCGGTCACAGTAAAAATATAGATTTACAGATAGGTAACAAATTTAATGCATTTAAAGAGTATGCAAAAAAATATAACATGCACTGGGGATTTGTGCGGGATATTGATGATGAGCTGTATATCAATAATACGGAATTTGTAGATGATATGTCTGATGAGCGGTGGAGACCGTTGGAGGAGATGTTGTAGGCTAGTTGGTTTTATATGGTGAATCTTATGTTTGGACAATATAGAAAATTACTCTTGCTCACAAAATGAAGTTTGAGAGGGATTTTTTGTCACAAATGCAAGCAACATTTTAAAAGGAAAAATTGTGTTGAAGGATTAATTCAGGGAGGTACCGATGCTAGAGGATAGTTATTTAAAATTACCGTATGATTTATCAGGCTCTATGTCAAAAAATCGTTTTCGCAACGAAATGTTGTGGGGACTTGAAAAGATGTTTGAATTATATAAAACGAATCAGGATTTTTTTATGGTATTTGACTATGTGTGCGATATTGAGGCTCACCTGGATGGAAAAATAGAATTTTTTCAAATAAAAACAAACAATGCGGCAAAACCATATTCTATAACTAAAATTGCAAAACCAGATAAGAGCGGCAAATCCATATTGGGTAAATTATATGCAATAAAAACAGCAGATGATAGTGAGGATGGAATTGTAAGTAAATTGGCTATTGTTGTAAATGTACCATTAAAGACATCTGACAATGTTACGCATTCTACAGATAGAGAAATTTCTTTTGATAAAATAGACGAGGTGTCAAAAAGAAAAATTGCTGAATATCTGATTAAAGAATGTAATGTCCAAACAGTAGACTTGTCAGATTGTTACTATTTATATACTTCAATGGATTTATTTAATCCTCATGATAGTTTATTAGGAAAAACAATAAATTTTTTTGTTGATGTGTATGGGGAAGAACCTAAAAGAGCAAAAGTTTTGTTTCAAACTATGACCGACACTATTGAAATGAAAGCTTGTTATGAACAAAGATGTATAAATTATGATGAAGTTATTTTGAAAAAGGGAATATCGAGGAATGAACTTCAAAAGATACTGGAAAAGCATATAGATATTTCTGATGAATCAATTCAGATTGTAAAGCAAGAAATTAAAGAAATCTATCCTGAATTTTCTGTTTGTACAAAAATGAATGCAGCGTTGGTTGCTGTTACAAAGGAATTGAGAACCAATAAAGTATTAATAAAAATAGAACAGAGTATAGTGAAATATATACTTGGTAATTTAGAATTGTTTGATGGAGAAATTGTTGATAGTATATTGCTTTTGGATAATGTTTATAAAAAGGAATTTCCTGTCGAATATACATTTCAAGAAAGGCATTCATTATACATAATGGTAATTGTACGAGTAAGGGAGGGGTATTATGCATAAGTTAGTGGTTAATGGACTGTACCTATTTTCAATAAAAGAAAAAAAGGCGAAGTATGTTTCTTTTGCTGACGGAATAAATGTAATTACGTCAAGTAAAGATAATGGAACAAAACGTGGAAAATCTGTAATTATGAAAAGCATATACCATACGCTTGGTGCTGATTGTATATTTGAGGACAAATGGAATATCAATGACAAGGTAAGTATTTTGGATTTTTCTGTTGATACAAAAGAATATTATATATTAAGATATCAGCGATTGTTTAAGATATATCGTAAAGATAATTTACATCTGTTGTTTAGAACAAATAGCAGAGCAGAATTGGCTGAGTTTTTGGGTGTTTTTTTTGATTTTAAAGTAATGTTACCAAATAAATTTTCCGGGGAAATAGAAGTTACACCACCAGCATACAATTACTTATTGAACTTCATTGATCAAGATGGTATGGATGGAAGTAAGTTTTTATCATTTGCATCATTACAACAATATTCTGACTACAAAGATAAGGTATTATATTATCATTTTGGTGTATATAATGAAGAATATTATTTGCTTGTAAAGTCAATTGAAATAATTGAAAGTAATATGAAAGAAGTTCGCAAGAAAATTGAATTGAATCAGAATATGGTTCAAAGAATAAATATAGATGTAAAAAATGCCGACTATTCTACTAGTCTTCAGGCATTGGAGCAGGAGTTAAAGCTTAATAAAGCGGAGTATACCCGTTATGTATCAGGATTAAGTGAATGTAAGAAAAGACTCATAAAATATCGAAATGCAAAAGAAGATGTTTTAAGTAGTATAGATGAAATATTAACTTATAGCAAAGAGATAGAGGATGATGTTAAGTCAATAATTAAACATAAATGTCCATATTGTCAATCAGAGATTGAGGATAATCTTGATATGCGTATATATAACTATAATTCAATAGAGGATGCTCTGTTTTTAAAGGCGGGTCTTGAAGAAGAATTAACGGACATAGAGCATAAAATCGAATTGGAAGAAAAGAAATACCAGAAGCAATTGGAACAGATAAATGATTACGAAAAAAAACTTACAGCTTATAATGAAGAAATCAGTGATGTTTTAAAATATAAAGGATATATGGAAATGAGAGATTCTTTGATTAAAGAAATAGGAGAACTGGTTTCAACAGAAAATGCATATGAAGATGAACTGAAAAAAGAAAAAAGGAGAAGAAAAAAATTTGATGACTCAAAGAAACAAGTTAACCAGAGATACTATGAGTTGATGACCAGAGATAAACAAAGATTTGGACTGAAGGAGATCTCTGATAAAAAATTAATGGATATAAAATCAAATATTTCAGCAGGTGGAAGCAATAAGCCGATTGCGACAATTATTTGGTACATGAACTTGCTGAGGATAAAGAAGGAGTTTAATCCAAATGCGATTTTATTTCCTATAGTATTTGATAGTCCGAATAATGTGGAAACAGACAATGAGAAAAGAATAGAGTTGTTAAAATATTTGTTTGAGAGTGTTGATACCGATACGCAGTTGATAATATCGAATTTGGGATTTGACAGAAATCAATTTAAAGAAGCTAATATTGAACAGATAATAGAAATTACAAATGATAAATATCAATTACTAAATCAGAAGGATTATGATAATTATAAAGGTCTTTTTATAAGTCTTATGGAAAATGATATTTGAGATCGAAAGTGCAAGCTAAAATGTTAATTTGGAAGGTGATATAATGACAAGTGAATTTATGAGAAATTTGCTTTCAAAAGATGAAAAGATAACAGTAGAATACAAATCCTGTCAGTATGGCATCCAGGAGGATGTATATGAAACGGTGTGTTCCTTTTCCAATCGATATGGTGGATATATTATTATGGGGG
>ERZ838516.4137-NODE-4137-length-11656-cov-7.514352_pt1 | contig 11656 bp, 16 predicted proteins | sample MGYA00519910_ERZ838516 | MGnify/ENA primary metagenome ERZ838516 (study PRJEB31850, sample SAMEA3708837) | human gut metagenome | biome: human gut; feature: human-associated habitat; material: faeces | place: China | collected 2014 ... | reverse complement strand
ATGAAAAAGATGCTTGAGAGCAACAAAGCGATGCAGACGCTTGTGAGCGGTGAGGTAGGTGAGGTCAATGAGTAAAATCATAGACTTTTTCGTGCAGAACGCAAGGACAATCGGGATTGTGTACGTTGTGGGTGCGGTCGTCGTATTTTTGGCGATGACAGTGTTTTACATTTGGGTCGACAGGGTCAGCAAAAAGGAACAGGAACTTTACTATGACGAATATTATTATCCGGATGATGAATTTGCGGAAAGAATGTCGGTGGTAGTATGGTTCATTCTTTCATTGGGATGTGCGATTTTATGGGTCGGTATTCCGTTACTGATTTGCGGGTTGATTGTGTACACAGAACTTGAGGAACATTGTCCGGCACTCATGGGAGACATGACGGACAGGAACACAGAAGAATTTGACAAGGAGGAAAACAAATGATTTCAAATTGCGGACATGATGAAAATAACAGATACAGAGGAGGAAAAGCAGGAGACCAGACAGGTACAGAGTGGAGGGTTATAAATTGGTATAACAGACCGTGGAAATGTGTCCTCCGTCATCCGGATGCAAAGGTCAGAAAAATGATTGCGAGCATGGCAAAGGCAGCAGCAGTCAACAATAAAATCGGATATGACCAGTCAGAGAGATACACATTTTGGGAGCATCTCAAGGCATCGAATTACGACCCTGCACAAATCACGATTGCGTGTGAGGCAGATTGTTCATCCGGTGTCGCTGCAATCGTAAAGGGTGCAGGTTACAGACTGGGAAATGAGAAAATGAAGAATGTGAGCATTTATCTCTATACCGGAAACATGAGAGCAGGTCTCAAGGCAGCAGGATTCGAGGTGTTGACAGACAGCAAATATCTGACATCGGATGCGTATTTGCTTGAGGGAGACATTCTCCTCAACGACAACGCTCACGTTGCGACAAATCTGACAACAGGTTCAAAAGCGTCCGGAACATCAGCACCGAGCAAAAGCATCAATGAAGTAGCAAAAGAGGTCATCAACGGAAAGTGGGGAAACGGTAGCGACAGAACAAACCGCCTCACAGCAGCGGGATATGACGCAAAGGCAGTTCAGAACGCAGTCAACAGAATTTTGAAAGGGAATGCAACGACACCGAGCAAAAGCATCAATGAAGTAGCGAAAGAGGTCATCAACGGAAAGTGGGGAAACGGTAGCGACAGAACAAACCGCCTCACAGCAGCGGGATATGATGCAAAGGTAGTTCAGAACGAAGTCAATAGAATTTTGAGATAGCAGGAGGAATAATCATGTTATACTATTTAGGCAAAGGAACAGAGTTCAAGAAAGAGGACTGCAAAGAGTACAAGACCATTGAGGGAGCAATGAAAGCAGCCGCAAAGGACGAGAGTTTTGTTGTGTGGGATGAAAACGGAAACGTCATCGGCTCACTCACGGACAATGTTCCGGAGGGAGCATTGCAGACAAATCCGGACGGCAGCGTCAACACATACGATGCGGACGGAAACAAGGTCGGAACAGTCGATGCGGAAACCGTTGAGAAAATGACAACATTTGAGAGTGACGAGGATGCAGCAGGGCAGCAGGAGGACGCAGAGGACGGGGAAACAGCCTTAAACGATGCAGAGACAACAAATCCTCCGTCTGAACCGGAAACGGGCGAGAATGGGGCAAATACAGAGCCACAGGAGGCAGAGGACGAACCGGAGGACAAAGTCATCATCCCGCAGGGAAAAATGAAAGTGACGGTCATTTGCGACGGCTCACTCAATATCAGGCGTTCCGCAGCGTGGGGCAATGAGAACATCTGCGGTCGTGCTATCAGAGGACAGTCATATTATGTGAAAGAGATTCATGTTGTGGACGGAAAGAAGATGGTTAGAACAATCGGCGACCTTTACCTCTCCGGAGAATCGGAGCATGTACAATTCGAGCAGTTATAAGAGCATACAGACAAAAAAAGAGGACGGCATCCGGAAACGGGTGTCGTCCTTGTGCTATAATGGATTTATGAACGTGCTTGAATTTTGGCAATCAACGCATCTTGCAAAACTTTTGAATAGTTGATACCGTAATTTTCACATGCAGTATTGAGCCATGCAGGAATACTCAAAGTTTTCTTGACCGCTTTGTCATTGTACGCACGGGCGTATTCGTCGAGGTTGACGCAAATCAAATTGACAAGTGCTGCATCCTCGTCCTTTTCAACTGCATCAAGAGAGGTCGGAGCGGGAAGAACATCACCATCACGCAAGGATGTGAATAAATACTGACCGCAAGCCTCTTGAGCCATTGCGAAAGCGTCCGCAAGGTTATCTCCGTAAGTTGCTAAATCATTGAGGTCGGGGAAAATAACTGAATATTTCCCGTCGCCCTCCGGATAAAAAACAGCAGGATAAATATAATTCATGATAACGCTCCTTTCTTTAATGGGTGGCAGGTCTCATTTGAGACCCGCCTGTTTGAGTATGGAGTTGACAACCCTTTGAGGAATGTCGCCTCGATGATTTGGGATTGTAACTTTTCCCGTTTTGGTTGGGTGTTTGTATTGGTGATGTGAACCTCTCACATCTACTAACTCCCATCCGTCATTGAGGACTATTTTTTCAATTTCTCGAAATCTCATTTGTATTGTTTCCTCCTTACAAGTATATAATAACACGTATTTTACGTAATGTCAATAAAAATATACGTAAAATACGTAAAAAATAACAGAGATTTTCATACTACTAAATTGAACCTACCGACCGGCAACCTTGACAGCAAGACCAGCGCCGAGGTGCTGGGGCTTATCAAGCGCACCAGTGCAGAGTTCCGGCAAACTGTTGTGATGATTACCCACAATGACGACATAGCCCGTCTTGCAGATCGGATTGTCCGCATTGAGGATGGCAAGATTGTGGAGTAAGGAGGTGGCAGACTATGACATGGCCTTTTGAAAATGATACAAGTGCCATTGTAAAAAAATTGGCAGGTAGGAGTATGCAAGCGGATAAGAGAAACAAGGCATTTCTGCTTTTGACAATCGCCATCTCTGTCTGTATGGTTTTTTCGATTCTCCTAATATCAACAGGTACACAAGAGAAATTCAAGAACACACAGAGGAATAAAGCGCAGATTGGCATTTTGGGAGTTACAGACGAACAAACGGCTCAGCTGCATCAAAACGAAAATATTACATGGGTTGGCGAATATTCCGCTATAGGTGTGTTTTATGTTGAAAATAAAACAATCACTGTTGCTTATGGAAATGAAGATTATTTTTTACATCAGGAAGAAAAAACTTTTCAGGGAAGTGTGCCGCAGAAAGCGGATGAGATTATGCTCCCCCAGAACTACCTTGATTTTTTAGGAAAATCCTATCAGACTGGCGATACAATTTCTATTGACCTGACTGGAACAGGACAGAAAGCAGAATATACACTTTCAGGTGTTTTGAATAATACGAAAGAAAGCAACGGATATTTTATTTATGTTAGTAAAGAGCTTGCCCAAGATTTGGCAAAAGATTCTTTTCAGGTTACAGCATATACGCGGTTGAATACAGACGCCATAAGTTCCACGGCTATTCTTAATTTTGCCGGCAAAGCAATACAAAATACAGGCATTGTCGAGGAACAGGTAATGCTTACAGAGTATTCTGCTGTTATGTCGGGTGTGATAACATCGGGTATTCCGATTCCAGTACCACTACTGGCGGCGTTGACGGCTATTTTGGCGGCAACGATTGTCTATGGTGTTTTTTACACAAAGATTGTAAAAAATGTTCAGATGTTTGGGCAACTGCGGACAGTTGGCATGACAAAAAGACAGATTAAACGGATGGCAAGTAAAGAGGGACGTTTATATGCCTTAGCTGGTATTCCTTTGGGGCTTGTCATTGGTGTACTGATTGGATTTATTGGCTGTCCTGATGGATTCCGGCTAAAAACAACAGTTATTTATGCTGTACTGATTGCCGCAGTAGCCTTTGTAACAGTGAATATTGCCATTTTTAAGCCTGTCCGAGTAGCAATGAATACTTCCCCGGTAGAGGGTGCTAAATACCTTGCGTATGCTGGAAAGGCAAAAAGCAGCTCAAAACTGCATCGGAAACTTACGCCGTTTAATCTGGCGAAAATAAATATACAAAGAAACAAACAAAAAGCAGTTCTGACGCTTTTAATGCTTGGAGTAAGCGGAGCTCTTTTACTGGTTACTTCTACGGTTGCTGGTTCTATTGATCCGGCAAAACAGGCAAGTTTCAAATATTATCCTGCCGGTAACATTCTTATACAAATAAGAAATACAGTTGGCAGCTCTTTCGATAACGAAGCGGAGCCATACGGAAGTGCAAAATTGCAACTGGAAGAAAATCCACTTGAAGATCAGGCATTGATGCAGGAATTAGAAAAGGTAGATGGGATAGAAAAGATTACCGCATTTGACAGCGTTTATATGACAGCTACTTTTTCGGGCGAAAGTGGTTCTATCACGAGCATTTCAGACTTCTTTCCAACCTTAAATCGGGAACAGACAGAAGAAAAGCAGGCGGCGTTATCCTCTGGAACAGCAGATTACGATGATATGGTTGAGAAAAATGGAATATTGGTTGCAGAAGATATAGCACAAGTTGGCGATACTTTGAAGATTGAGGGCAGAGCTTTTGATGGTAGAACCTTTGATGTGGAAGCCGTTGTTGTAGGCACATACAATAGATCTGATTTAATGGAGGATAGCCCGGTTGTTCCTGGAAGCCCCTACTTCATTATGACTTATGACACAGCAAAGAAACTGACAGGGATAACGGAACAGACGGGGATTCTGGCGATTAAAAATTCAGAGGGATGTTTTGATGAAGTTTTGACCGCAGTTCAGAAGATTGCGGATAAAAATGAAAAAATAGAAGTAAATACGATTGAACAAACGATTAAAAATATTCAGCATCGATACAGTGCATCTATAAATGCTCTATATATGACTTCTGCTATTCTGTTCGTCTTTGGAAGTATCAGTCTTATGAATATGCTTATGGTTGATTTTCAGAATAGAAAGCGTGAATTCGGTTTGCTTGAAGCTGTTGGAACAACACGGCAACAGTTGAAAGCAATGCTGGATAGGGAGATAGGAATTTACCTCGGAGGTTCATTGGCAATATCTCTTATATGCGGAAGTATTTTTAGTGTAATTGTATGCAGACGATTAGATGCCATCAATCATTGTATTACGTTGAAATTACCGTGGTTTTTCCTGTTGGCACTGATTTGTGTATTATTGGTGATATACCTTGTTTTTTCGATGTATTCCAAAATGGAATTGAAAAAAGCGAGTATTTTATCAGCAATAAAAAGTGAGTAGACTTATTGGATCTTGCTGTATCATAGAACTTCATAAATATTTCCTTAAAAGAGAAAATCTGCCGGACGACGGCAAAAGAAAAAAGCCGTCGTACAGCAGACCTATTAACACGCCTATACTATCTTTTGGCGGCTTTGAGAAATTCAGAGCCGCCGTTTCTTTTTGCCTAAAATAGAAACCCGACGACCCTTATGCAATCAGCTGGGGCGGCATATAAGGAGGATGCCGTCATGTCTGCGTTAGTGGTCCACAATACCCATGAGTTACATCAGTTAAAAAAAGCCTTGCCCCTCCTCTAGGTTATCAGGCTCATTCATCGGTATTATCATGGCAGGTAAAACGGAATAATTATGGCTTATTTTTGCGCGCCAGTATCCCTTTGCGGGGAGCTGGCGTTTTTGCTTGCTGTTTTTTAGATAGACGAGCGGTTTGTTACCGCTGTCGGTCTCCACCTCCATTCGATTCACCCGTTAACCACCCGTGAATCGAAATGGAGGTACATAATGAAGAAAGTCAATCTCCGGGATCTGTATCCCGATGTTTATAAAACCGATCACTTTGTAGAAGTAACAGAAGATGTGCTGGAGACGATCAGAGACTCTGAGCGTGCAGAAGCTGCCTATGACCGGAGGATGTATCGTTATAAGGCGCATTACTCTCTGGACTGTGACAATGGCATTGAAAATGCGATCCGGCTGAAGCCCCAGACACCGGAAACGCTTCTGGAAGAAAAGCAGCTGCGGGAGCAGCTCTATGCCGCTGTAATGGCTCTGCCAGAGAAGCAGGCTAAACGGATCTATGCCAGGTATTACCTGGGTATGCGTGTGAGCGAGATAGCAGTAGCGGAGGGTGTAGACCCAAGCCGTGTCCGTGACAGTATCCGGCGCGGTTTGAAACAGCTGGCAAAGTATTTTTAGGATAGAATAACAAAGGGCGCAAGGTCTCAAAGTGCTTCTGGCACAGGGCCTTGCGCCCCATCTATGCACTTGTATTCTTCGAACAAATGAAATATAATAGAGTAGATTGTCGGAGGTATGAATATGGATTATATGACTCTCAGAGAGGCAAGTGAAAAATGGGGCATTTCCACCCGTCAGATAAACTATTATTGCACGGAGGATCGTATTCTCGGTGCTGTAAAAATGGCCGGTGTCTGGTTGATTCCTAAAACTGCGGGGAAACCACATGACAGGAGAAGAAAAGATGAAAAATGAATACAAGATTTTAATTATAGAAGACGATATGTTGCTCAATGACATGACAAAACGACTTCTAACTCAACATGGCTACTGCGCAACATCTGCATATTCTGGAAGCGAGGCGCTTCTGTTGATTGAGAAAGGCACTTTTGACTTAATTTTACTTGATTTAATGCTGCCCGGCATACCGGGGGAAACAGTATTGGAAAAGATGAAAAGCACGATGGATATTCCGATTATCGGTGTGTCCGCTAAAACGGATATAGACAGCAAAGTGAACCTCATACGAAATGGTGCAGATGATTACATCACAAAGCCATTCGACAATCAAGAGCTTCTGGTGCGGATTGAAGCAGTGCTCCGGCGCTTTCAGAAGTCTACCACCCCCAACAATAGCAAAATACTTCGCTTTAAGGACTTGTCCCTTGATACAGAAGCTATGGAGGCTAAAATCAGGAATACCCCCATTACTTTGACACGGTATGAATACCTGATTTTGCAACTTCTGATGTCCTCGCCCTCAAAGGTATTCACAAAGAACAATATTTTTGAAAGCGTGTGGAATGAAAATTTTATCGGGGACGATAATGCAATCAATGTCCACATTGGAAATCTCCGCAAGAAGTTTGCCAAGGTCAATCCAGAGGAAAAGTATATTCAGACGGTTTGGGGCCTCGGTTTCAAAATGCAGGGCTAATCCTTAGAGAAATCTTATGAAGTTTGCACACCAGTCTGCTACAATAAGACAGCATGGAAAGGGGATGATTATTTTGGAGACTGCTTTGGAAACAGCCGGGTTGACCTATGTTTTCCCGGATGGAAACGGAATTAAAAATATCGCGTTTCAGGTAAAACGCGGAGAAATCTATGCACTGTATGGCGGCCATCACGCCGGGAAATCTGTACTGTTGCAAACCATTATAGGTACACTTAGACCTCAAGCTGGTACGCTCAAATTATTTGGCAATATAGACTATCAGAAGGAGCGCCGCCGGATTGGGTTTGTACCACAAAAGCCTGTGACAATCGGCTCTCTGTCACCTGCTGATATGCTGCGTTATTTTTCTTCCGTTTTTGGAACCACAGAAATCCATATTTTAGATATACTGCATTTGAACCTGAAAGAGAAAAAGGCGGTACGGCGATTGCCATTATCGACCCAGCGTTTAGTGAATTTGGCTGTTGCCCTTTTGGGAAATCCAGATATGATAATTTTGGACGATCCTTTTTCCGGGCTAGATAAGGGAGAATGTGAACACCTGCTTTCTGTTCTGAACTATCTGCATGAAATCAACCATACCACACTTTTAATCTCTGGACAGGATTATACGCTGCTTTCCCGGCTTGCATCCAAATATGGCGTAATGGCAGATGGAAAGCTGCTTTGTGAGCTTACGGCTGGGGAATTGAAAGAGAGCTGCCAGCGGTGCATAAAGATAAGAACTCCACAATTAGAACGGGCTATTACGATTTTAAGCCAGCAGTTCCCGGATTTTGAAGTGTTGGGTCATGACCTGATTAGAATTTTTCATTGTAATGAGCAATCCGGGGAAATCAATACGCTGCTGGTTCATTCCGGGATAGAGGTATCAGAAATCTGGCTTGCCGGTATGGAGCCGACCGACTATCTTTTGAAAATGACAGGAGGTGCAAAGAGTGATTCAGACGATGCAAAGTGAGTTGTTCCGTATCCGCAAAAGCCGCCTGTTTTGGGCCTGCCTCGTATTGGCTGCGTTTTTTGTCTTTGCGCTTGCCCTGACCTTTTATCACAATTCGGTAAATGGTATGCTTCCGGTTATATCACTGGTTTCGTTCACGGAGTTTCTGTTTTCAGATTACAGTCTGATTTTTCCATTGACGCTCTTTTTGTGCCCGTACTTTACAGAAGATTTTCATACCGGCACATACAGTATCACACTTTCTAAAGGTACAAGCAGAGTACACCTATTCTTTGGAAAACTGCTGGCCTCATGGGGTGGCGTTTTATTTTTTCTGTTTGTATGCTTTGGTGTTGCGTATTTGTCAATTCTGATGATGGGAGCATCCCGGTATGACATAAAGTATTCGTTTTCTGCAATCGGAGTCTTTCTTTTGTTTCAATGCCTGTGCTTTTTAGGTTACACTGCATTTCTCAATTTGTTAAGTTACCTGCTCCGGCATCGGATCATTGTTACGATTACCGCATTTTTTATGCTGGGGGTTTTGTATTTATATCTCACAAAGATAAGTACAGCACTGGATATGGATTATTCGCTCTACAAGTATTGGGTTGTAGGGCTATCTCATAGCTTGCAGATCAATACCTTTGGGGAGGATTTAATACCCATTTGTTTGACACTGGTAGTATATCTGTTTTTACCAACAGCCATTTCGCTCTCCCTGTTTCTAAGGTTGGACTTGCGCAATTTGGAAAGGCGGTGATGGCTACATGATGGTGTTATGTATCTTGCTTGCAATGCTTTCCCTGTTTTTGTCCCTGAAACTGATTTATCAGCGAAAGTTGGTTCAGAAAGTAAAAAAACAGATTGACTTTCTGATTGACCGTGATACGCAAACCGAAATTATGGTGGAAAAAACGGGTGGGACAATACAGGATTTGGCTGCAAGTATCAATCATCTTCTGAAAAAATATCGTAGCATGGGGCAGGAAATTGAACGGAGCGATACACTGTTCCGAGATACCATTACCAGTCTTTCCCATGACTTGCGAACGCCGCTGGCAACAGCAAATGGCTATATCCAGCTCTTACAGGAACAGGATTTAACAGGGGAGCAAAAAGAATATGCAACGATTGCGGGAGAAAGAATTTCCGCTGTAAAGCTGCTTCTCGACCAACTGTTTGAATTTGTAAGGATTGAGGCCGACGAACTGAAATTGAATTGTAGAAATACGGATATACACAGTGTACTTCGGGATGTTGTCGCCTCATACTACGGCGATTTTGAACAGAAAAAATGTGTCCCCTATATCGTTATCCCAAATCCACCAGCTATCATTTGGGGCGATCCAGATGCCTTGACCCGGATTTTCTCAAATGTGGTTTATAATGCACTTGTTCACGGGGAGGGAAATTATCAAATCACCGCAGCGATAGAAGAAGCTCAAACGGTCATAACCATTAAAAATGCGTCGAGCAGTATTCAGCAAGAAGATATTCCTCATTTGTTTGACCGTTTTTACACCACCGACCAGTCACGAACAAAAAAGACAACCGGGCTGGGATTGGCAATCGCTCAAAGACTTGTGACCCGCATGGGCGGGCAAATTGTCGCTTCCTTGCAAAACGGTATCTTTGCAATTCAAGTCGTGTTTCCCATTGTCAATTCCTAAAGGGCTGCTTCGGCGGCTCTTTTTTCATCCTTAGACTTTCCTTAGACTTTTCTCAAACAAATCTTAAACCTCTTTGGTAAAGTATGAGCCATAGGAGGTATAAACAAATGGTTAAAGTAGCTTTAGTGGTTTCTATCATCGCTTTGGCGGTGTGCCTGCTCACGGCCTTGCATGGCGTATTGAGCGATGGACTAAAAGGACTAAAACAGAGATCAAAACCCATTAGTATTTCATTTTTGATTTATGCTGTGGCCTTTTTGCTTTTCATTTTTTTTCAATAACGGAGGTATTTCATGCTGCAAATCAAAAATGTAAATTTGAATATTGGAAATACCGCATTGCTGTCCAACATCAACTTGACTTTAGAGCAAGGAAAAATCTATGGTGTACTGGGGCCAAACGGAGCCGGTAAAACAACACTGTTTAAGTCCATGCTGGGTCTGACTGCCTTTTCGGGAGAAATCCTCTCTGATGGACAGCCCGTTTCCAGTAGATGTTTTGGAAGTTTGATTGAATACCCGGCTTTTTACCCCCGGCTCACCGTAGAGGAAAATTTGAAGCTCCACGCACAATATTTAGGTCTGAAAAGACCAAACATCGAAGTGGCGCTCAAACAAGTGAACTTGCTGGATGCCCGAAAAAAGCTGTTCTCTCAACTTTCTTTGGGGATGCGCCAACGACTGGGAATTGCTCGTGCCTTTTTAGGCGATGTTCAATATTTACTGCTGGACGAACCTACCAACGGTCTTGATCCGATGGGGATAAAGGAAATCCGGCTGCTTCTGAAAGAACGCTTAAAATCTCCCCAACACTGTATTTTGGTATCAAGCCATAATCTGACGGAGATTGCTGCTGTCACGGATGTTCTTATTTTCATTCGTGACGGAAAAATCATCAAGATTGTAGAAAACGACTATAACGAAAAGGAACTGGAAGCCCTGTATGAGGATATTATGACTTCCGGCCAGAGGGAGGAAGCATAATGGGAGTGTTGATTAAAAATGAGTTTTACAAGTTGAAGCGGGAATGGTTTATGGTATTTCTTCTGCTGTTGTCGCTTCTTCCCATCATTACCGGCGGAGCAGGAGCAATTTTCAACAGTAGCACAACATCACTTGCTGACCTGTTCTTCTTTATGAATAACCAGTTTTCCATGTTCTTCCCAATGGTGCTCTTCATTTTGATTGGTTCGCTGTTTTATCAGGAATACAAAAACAAAACTTACATCAACTGGATTACCTACGGGTTTTCAAAGAAGAAGCTCTTTCTATCGAAAGTTACTGTCAGCGTCGTTATCGGCATCTGTTTTGCGGCTGTCTTATTTATCGCATTTGGCCTATTGGTGGCGATACTCAATGGAGCTGGCAGGTTGACCGGCGGTATTTCCCTGTTCCTCAAGCTGGCAATCGGGTTTGGAATTGAAGCCGGTGTTGTCGTTTTTGTAACGACCTGTTTAGGGGCAATCGTTATCAATCTGAGCCGCAATATTATTGTAACAAGCGTTGTCGGAGTTATATATGGCTTTGTATCTTGCCTGTTCATCGGTTCGGAAAATGGCTTTGTCATTCCGGGTAGTTTTGCATATCGTGTGTCTATGTCCTTTTTGGATAAAGCCACTTATTATGACGCCCCTGTGCCAGCTACTATCGGCGGATGTATCAGTTTTGTACTTTGCTTTGCGGTGATGTTTTTGGTTGGGTTGCTTGTCTTTTCCCACAAGAAAAAAATAGAAAATTAAATCCTGCCGGACGACGGCAAAAGAAAAAAAGCCGTCGTACAGCAGACACATTTCCACGCGCCTATG
>ERZ838516.4127-NODE-4127-length-11676-cov-2.358833_pt1 | contig 11676 bp, 7 predicted proteins | sample MGYA00519910_ERZ838516 | MGnify/ENA primary metagenome ERZ838516 (study PRJEB31850, sample SAMEA3708837) | human gut metagenome | biome: human gut; feature: human-associated habitat; material: faeces | place: China | collected 2014 ... | reverse complement strand
TGGCAGGCGGAACCGGAGCCTCGGGCTTAGTTACCGTGACTTCGACGGACGCGGACTTGTTCTCGTCAACCGTGGAGGTGGCGGTGATGGTCGCCGTACCTTCGGCAACGGCGGTCACCTTGCCATCCTTGTCCACAGTAGCGACCTTCGCGTCGGAGGACTTCCAGGCCACGGTCTTGGCCGCATCACCGGTCACCTTCACCTCGGCCGACAACTGGGCAGTATCACCAGCGACCAGCGCCAGCTTGCCATCCTTGACACCATCACCGGAGACGGCAACGGAATCCACAGACGGAGTCGGGGTCGGGGTCACGGCTTCGCCCTTGCCGAGATTGATGTTGGCGTAGTCGGACTCATTTCCGGCGGCATCCTGCGCATAGAAGTGCACGTAAGTGTCGTGGTCAGCGGAGAGCTGCACCTTCACCTTGTCCTCGTCGGTGTAGGTGCCCCACATCGTGTTCTCGTTGGACTTCGGGTTGCTGGACGGGCCGGTGGAGTACAGCACACGGGTCACGCCGGAGCCTGCGGCACCGTCATCAGCGGTGAGAGAGACGACCACATCGTTGCCGTTCTTGCTCTCCTGCTTAGCGGTGACCACCGGCACGTTGGTGTCGACCTTGATGGTCTGGGAGACCTCGCGGCTGTTGTCGTTTTCATCGGTGGCACGGGCGGAAATGGTCACGGAACCCTGCGCGGTCACGCTGATCGGGCCCTTGCCACTGGTCCACTCGCCCTTGCCGATCTTGTACTCGATCGTCTTTATCGGCACGGTGGAGACGCCGCGCTGCGCGGTGATGGTGAACTTCGGGGCAGTGGTGTACCAGCCGGAGCCGGGGGCCGCGGAGTCGAAATCGATAGCAACAATCGGCTGGGCTTTCGGGTCGGAAGGCGCGACGACGAAGAACGTGCCTTCCGCCTTGATATTGCCGACACCCTCGATAGAGCCTTCCACGAAGCCGACCTGTTCGGCTTCAGCATACTCGGCGGCCGGGATACTGTCCCAAGTCACTTTGTGACCCGACTCGACCGAGCCGTCAGCGTAGGTCAGCGCCACGGTATCCTGCAATACCGGCTTGACACCGGGAGCGGTGATGGTGGAGACGTACTCCGCGTCGGTCACCTCGGTGTTGAGCTGGTCGTAGACACCAATAGTGGCCGTCGCCTGACCGGCCGCAACTTTGATGTTGTCATAGGTACCGGCAGCAGTAGTGCCCTTGACTTCGGCGGTAGTACCAGCTGTAGCATAAGCGTCGGCCGGAACGGTTTCCCAAGTCACTGGAACCTTAATGCTGGGACCATCTTGAGGTGTCGCCCACACTTCTGCAGGCAACTTCGAGGTCGGGTCCACGCCCGGCGTGGTGCGCACGGCAACTTGCTGCACGTCTAAGAAAGCACCTGGGTCGCCCGGATCCACTGGTAGTGCAGCGCTGGTACCAAACACCTGCCACTCAGTGACGGTAATACCCTTGTTGTCATTGGCCTTCTTGTTCACCACAAGCTTCATGGACTTGGTGGTGACCTGGTCGAAGGTGTAGGTATACGGACCATACACCGGGTTGGTGGCGTCGAGCTCGTCGTCGGCGGGGAATGTCTTGTCCACCTTCAGGTTCGGCACGGTCTCGTACTGGCCGGAATCAGCATTGAGATACTCAATCGAGACATCCTTGGGCAGCGGCACGCCACCATCACCGGTCTTGACGTTCGTCCAGTAGTAGCCCACAGACTTGGACGTGGTCACGGCGCGATTCCATGTGTAAGTGGCAGTTTCGCTGGCACTGGTGTTGCCCCAAGTGCCCCAACCGCCATAGCTGGCGTTGCCGTCCAAGCTATCGTCATTGATGGCAGCAGTGCTGTTCCAGCCAGTGACATAGCTGACCTGAACGTCTGGTGCATTGTCGTTGCCTTTTTCTGCATTGAGCGCAACATTCGTTTCAGCGTCGTCCGCCAGTGCACTCGGCGCGGCCGATACGGAGAAGACACCGCCAGCCAGCAGCGTGGCCGCAGCTACGAACAGTGCGGCGAATCGTTTCGCCACACCGTCCTTCACGGCCGAAGTAGTGCTTTCGATGGTCATAATATTCTTTCTGTTAGGCGTTATGGTTTGTATCACTCATCTCCCGCCGTGTCGTGCACTACGGGAGACGGTTTGGTCGCAGGAAAACGTCAGCTCATCTTGGCGCGAGCGGAGGCAAGCAGAACCACCTGACGATCACGACTGGAAAGCAGCCCCTCGTCTTGATAGGTCTTCGTGACCTCCTGCACCTTCTTGATGAAGGCGGCACGGTCCTTGAACGGCGCGCCCGCCCAGATGTCATCCATCAGCGTGCTCTCGCTACGGTCCTGTGCAGCCGGGCGCTTCGGGTTCAGCACATCGGTGAGCTTGCCTGCGAAGCCCACATACTCGTCCTTGCGCTGGAAGTACATGTGGTACGGGGTGTTGTCGCCGTTGTAGGCGGGCTCGAACTCGTCGCCGTCAATGATGAAGTAGTTCTTCGTGCCTTCCTTCTTCTGTACGCCCAGTTTGATGGTGCCATCCAAGCCGTTGCGCTCGTAGAAGCCGCGTTGGATGAACTTGGTGGATGGGTTGAGCGCGTTGAGCACCGTGGGACCGTAGAACAGCGTCTGGATGTCCTTGCGGTCATCAGTCGACTCGGTGCGCAGCTGCAGCGGGATGGTGACGACGATCTTGTCCCCGACCTTCCAGCTGCCGGCCACGGTGGCGTATTCGCCAGCGGTGACGCCATCTATAGCCTTGCCGTTCACCTCGATCTTCGCACCTTTGCTCCACGCGGGGATGCGGATGCGGAAGGTGACGGCGCTCTTCGGCGCGGCCGTAATGGAAATCGTCGAGGTCTCCTCCTCCGGATAGTTGGTTTCCTGTGCGAGCTTCAGGCCGGTGTCGGTCCAGTCGAGTGTGGAAGCTGTGAACAGATTGACGTACAGTTCCTTGTTGTCCGTCGAGTGGAAGTAGATGGAATCCTGGTACTTCGAGTGGCTTTCCAAAGCGGTGCCGCCACAGCAAGTGCCGATGTTGCCATCACCATATTCCTTCTGCGTAGCCGGATTCACTGGGTACATGTAGCAGTTGCCCGGCGTGAGGGCCGTGCCGGAATCGAGGTCACGGGACTTACCTCCGAGAATATGGTTGAGAATCGTGCGCTCATAATAGTCCATGTAGGCAGGTTTTTGTTCGATAAAGAACAGATAGCGAGCCACCTTGAGCATGTTGTATGCCGCGCAGGATTCCGCGTTGCGCTTGCCGATATCGCCGGCCACAGTATGTGCCGGCCCCCACATCTCACCTTCGCCAGTACCACCGTGAGCATACATACGGCCGGGCACAATCATGCCCCAGTACCCCTCAACGGCCTTGAGATAACGCGCACGAGCATCAGCATCGATATCCGCGTCGCCCATGGCCGCGTCTTTGGCGTAACCGACGAACTGTGGAATGTGCTGGTTGGCGTGCAAGTTGTTGAGGATATCGACACCAGCACCACAGTTGTCAATGAGCTTGTCAGTGTCGAAAAATGCGGAGGCCTTAAGAAATTCGCTACGGTCCTTGTCCTTGGAGACGTTGTACAAATCCACCAGCGAATCATTCATGCCGCCGTATTCACCACCGATGTAGATGTCCCACATCTTCTGCAGCTGGGTTTTGGTGCATTTGCTCAGACGCGCATAGGTCCAATGTCCGATGCCTTCAGCCAGGTCGAGCGCGTCGGCATTACCGGCAAACTCGTAAGCGGCAATCAGACCGGCAAGAATCTTGTGCTCCGTGTACCACGGTGCCCAAATCTCGCCATAGGGAGCATATTCCTCCAATGCCTTGAACTGCCACTCGCCATAGGCGGCAAGGAAGCCGGGGTGGCTGTAGCGGGCTTTGCCGTTATACTTCATCTCGCGCAGGGAATCTCGGCATTCCTTCAGGCCGGAGACGAACTCGTTGATCTTGTTGAGAATCGCTTCCTCCCCCGTTTCGGCATACGCTTGGGAGAGCATGTGCAATGCATGTCCGGCAAAGTGGCCGCGCAACAGACCATCAGCACCGTTCTTGTTCTGGCCACGCGTGTATTCGGCATCGCCCCATTGCTGTTCAACAGCCTTGTCTAGCGAGCCGCTGGGGAAGTTCTCCCAGCCACCGGAAGGCTGCGTCGTGTTGTCCTTAGGCAGCAGGTTCGCCTGCGCACGGAAGCAAACCAGCCAGCGGTCTACCGGATAGTTGCGTGCATAGTCGAGCATCCCTTCCTTAGCACGATCGAACACGCTGTTCGAGGTGATGGCGACGTTCCGCAGAGGGAACGGAGCTACCTTCCAGCCCGGCAGAGCGGGCGCGTCGGTAATGGTCTTCGCGCTTTTCGTGGTGCGCTGCGCTGCGGGAACGGCCACGCCGCCCGCGCCGTTCGCGCCCGTTGCACCTGCCGTGCCAGCGACGGATGGCGCTGCCTGCACCGTTGTCACTCCTGTACCCAATGCACTCGCCACGGCGATGGTGCCGCCGATGGCGGCCGCGCCTGCGAGCACAGCACGGCGAGAGATGCCGTTTGTTGCTTCCGTTGAACTCATCTTGCTCCTTCGTTGGACTGCCGCGCGTTCATTGCGAGGCATGACGGACGAAGACACTCTGCCGCATTCGCAACCATTCAATGCACTTAATCCATTCAATGGCCCGACGACGCAGGTAAGATGCGTCAGTGGATGGCACACACATACTCGGAATCGTCTGGTACTGCCCGTTTTACCATCACATCATTGTGGTGCGTCCCCGTCGTCATGTATGTATGGGAGAGATGACGGTAAAGCAAACAGTTACCATATGCGATTATTCGAGTTTTTGCGCGCCCTCCATGCCGCTTGTCTTCGTTGTGCGCGTTCACAATAACTCAAACAGACGATTCTCACCATGCGTCAAAGAAAGCGACTCACTCATTTTTTCTCTGGTTTTCGTAGCGCACAATACCAATGAAAATCAGTCTTTATCAGCATTTCCAGCCATGCTATTTTCGTAATTTTCCTTTTGTTTTCCTCTTGCGAAAACCAACGAACCCAAACACATATGCTCACCAATAACACAGTAAATGCATTCAAATTAACATGTTCCCGAGCAACTCTCACAAGCAGCTCAAACGCAACACCGCACTTCAACTTGAACAACACACCATTCCTCGCTATACTGATAAATTGGTGCGTTAATGAGGTATACCCTTCCCCTGTCACAACACAGAAATTGGAAGGACATACTATCATGCCTAATCTTCGCCCCACCGAGCTCATTATCATTCTACTTATCATCGTGCTGCTGTTTGGCGCGAAGAAGCTCCCTGAGCTAGCCAAAAGCATTGGCCAATCGATGAAGATTTTCCGTGCCGAGACCAAGACCGATGACCCGGCAACACAACAAACCGTCAATACAGTCAGCGACGCCCCTGCCCCAGCTCCGGCGGCAGCACCGGCTCCCGCTCCCGCCGTACCCCAAGCCGTCACGATGAACGCCACCGCCGCCCCGACTACAGCAACCGGAGCCGAACAGCGATGAGCACGGTTCCCGGAAACCCCGCGCTTCCGGCACCCCTTGCACCGGCGATGCATCCCGGCGATCGGGATACACATCTTGACCTCGACGATCTCATCGATCACTCACACGAGGCCACGCAGCAGGCCAGCGCGGGTGCGCAACACCCTACACGCCGGTGGAAGCGGGGTGTAGGGCGCAAGTCCAAAACGCGCAAGCCCCGCAACCCCGATGCGGTGATGCCTCTGGCCGATCATCTTGTCGAATTTCGCAAACGCTTTGTTCGGGCCATTGCCGGCATCATCATCATGTCGATAGTGGGATGGATGTTCAGCGATCAGGTGTTTCGTATCCTGCAACAACCGTTCCTGACGGCGGCCGGGCAGCAACAGGGACTGATGAGCATCACATTCAATGGCGTGGTCTCCGCATTCAACGTAAAGCTGGAGATTGCGTTCTTCCTTGGTCTGACGGCCTCCTGCCCGTGGTGGTCATACCAAGTGTGGGCATTCATTAATCCAGGGTTGAAGCGCAAAGAGCGCTGGACCGCGGTTACATTCATCGGAGCCTCAGTGCCGCTGTTCCTCACCGGAGCCGGACTGGCATGGTATCTGCTGCCCCAAGCGGTGGCGATCCTTACCGGCTTTGCCCCCGCAAACACCGCCACATTGCTCAGCGCCGACGTCTATTTTGATTTCATTCTGCGCATGACAGTCGCTTTCGGCCTCTCATTCCTGCTACCCGTAGTTATGGCGGCATTGACGATGATGAATGCGGTCGAAACACGAACATGGTTGAAGCAGTGGCGTCTCGCAACGGTCATAGCGTTTATCTTCGCGGCCGTGGCCACGGCGACCCAGGAACATTATGCGCACTCGCTTTGCCCATCATCGCAATCTATTTCGCAGCCATAGCCGTATGCGCAGTATACGAGCACATCCAGCTATGGAAAGTCATGCGCGCGGCGGGCGAAGAACCCAAACTTCTCAAACTTTTACATAAAATGCGCGCCGCGTTACCATTTCGCGCGGCGCGCAAAGCCAAGCGCACCGGCAAACAGGAAGCCCCTGCAACAATAACTGCAGAAGGAGAATAATATGTTGTTCGGCATTTCGGGCACGGAACTCATGGTGATTCTTGTCATCGCTTTAGTGCTGGTAGGCCCCGACAAGCTGCCCGACTACGCACGCAAGGTCGGACGATTTATCCATAGCATGCGCGTACGCGGCCAAGCGTTGAGCGAACAAAGCAACATCGACGTTCACGGCCTTGTACAGGATTCCGGCATCAATGATATTCGCAAAGGTCTGGATGATGCCACGCAAGATGTGAACCGGCTGCTGCCGCCTATCCGGTGACGTTATCAATCCAACGGCAACGTTGACTCGCGTTGGATTAGCTTCACCGGCACACGCTCCACACCATGGTGAGGATGCCCCGCAATCGCATCCAGTAGGCATAGGGCAGCTTGACGCCCCAGCATTTCGTTGTTGTCATCAATAGAAGTAAGCAACGGATGCGCGTACGACACATAATCCGGACTGTTGTCGTGCCCGATAACCGCTACGTCTTGCGGCACGCGACATCCGTTACGTTCCAATTCCTCGATGCAGCCACGAGCCAGCACATCGTTTTGGCATATCACTGCGTCGAATGCAGCACCGTCATTGAGCAGCAGACGGGCAGCGGCGCGCCCCCATTCCGCTTCCCATGGACCGAACCGCGCTTCGCCAGCCAACTGTAATCCAGCATCATGCAAGGCCTTGAGCGCACCCCGCATCCGTTCATGTGTAACCGAGTACTCGGAGTCGCCAGCAATAATCGCAATACGAGTGCGCCCGCAGGAAAGAAGGTGGCGAACGGCCAAACACCCTGATTCCACATTGTCTTGTGCCACGGAACAATCATCGGGATCACGGGACGGGCCATAGGCGTAGACCACAGGTACCGGAGAATCCACGTAGTATGGCACCGGATCCGTACACCTGCTGATAATCAACAGTCCCGACACTCCTTGCACCAACATTCGTTCAATACCACTGTGGAACAATGCCTCATTGCCTGACGCATTGAACAGTAGCGCTGCGGCTGAGCGCGCTTGAAACGCATTCTCCGCTCCAATAAGAATGGTCGGAGAAAAGACGCCTTTCATATCAACGCCAATGATGCCAACGCGAAAATCCTGCATGCCGTGAGAATCCCTGACGCTTAACCTTGCCATCGATGCCATAGCTTCTGCGGCGCTATAACCCAACCTCCGCGCAGCATCAATCACTCGAATACGGGTTTTCTCGCTGACGTGAGGCTTTCCACGCAAGGCCTTGGACGCAGTGGACAGCGATACATTAGCCGCCGATGCCACTTCCTCCAAACGGACTGCGCCCACATTGAGCTCTTCCTCACCCTCTGACATATCGACTCCTCTGGCAAAGGCCTCAATGCCCCTAAATGATGCTGCAAACAGCCTTTAGTCTAATAGACTGCCACCTACGGCACCCGCATCCGGTAAGCACACACAAAATATTGATATCAAATTGTTATATTGCACATAATCCGGATGCGGCTCCAATCAATTCCGGTTTATCTTAATCAGTCCCGATCAATCAAAGCAGTGAGAGCCCAGAGGATGCTCACCACGTCGATGGCCTCCTGGAGGAATGCGCCGACGACGACCGGAATGAGATCGAACGCGGCGGCAATCATGCCGATGGTGGCAAGCACAAGGCCCGCGATTACGGCTTGAAGCATCACGCGCTTGGTGCGGCGTGCAATGGCGATGGCGCGCGGCACGGCGGCGATATTGTCATTCATAATGACCACCTGAGCGCTTTCGGAAGCGGCGGTGGATGTGCCGTCGGTCATGGCCACACCGATATCGGCGACGGCGAGCACCGGGGCATCGTTCACACCATCACCGACCATCATCGTGACGGTTTTGCCGGCTCCTGTAGCGGCCTTGACTGCGGCTACCTTATCCTCCGGGAACAGTTCGGCGTGAACCTCGTCAATGCCGACTTCGCTGGCAATGATATTGGCGGAAGCCCGCTTGTCACCGGTAAGCATGGCGAGCTTGGTGACGCCCAACTCATGCAGTTTGGCGAGCGCTGCCTTGGCGTTGGCGCGCGGCACATCGCGCAGCACGATGCGCGCGATCAGCTGACCATCAACAGACACATACGACGCCATTTCGTCCGGCTGAAGCAGCCCAAATCGTGTGCGCAGGTCATCCTCAGACCGACTGGGGGCGGTCCGATCGACCGCCAAGAATCCTTCCTCCCCGGCGGCCGCGAAAGACAGCCGGCCAACGCGCACCGCATGTCCGTTCACCTCGCCGGAAACGCCTTTGCCGGCATCTTCATTGATATTCTTGATGACCGGATACTCCCGTCCATGGCCGGGCCAGCTGGCCTCCGGCTCGGGGCAGAGCCGCTGACCATCCTCGAACCGCTGGCGCAATCGGGCCATCGCCTCCGTTCCGGCCTTGGCGATGCCTTTGGACAGGATGTGCACCGAGTAGCTTTCCACCACGCCGGCCATCATCAGCACATGGTCTTCGTTGAGACGGGTTGCGGCACCGGGCAGCATCTCGACGCGCACGACCTGCGGCTGCTTGACGGTGAGCGTACCGGTCTTGTCGAAGAACACCTGCGTGACGCGGCCAAGGTTTTCCAGCACGTCCTGCGCTTTGATAAGCACGCCGGCTGCGGCGAGGCGTCCGGTTCCGGCGATGTACGCCACCGGTGCGGCGATGAGCAGCGGGCAGGGCGTGGCCAGCACCAGCACCTGGGCGAATCGCGTCGGCACCCCGGACATCGCCCATGCGATGCCGGCAATCATCAGCGAGAGCACGGTAAAGGGCACAGCCAAGCGGTCGGCGGTTTTTACCACGGCCGGGCGCGACTCCTGCGCGGAGGCCACGAGCTCGAGGATGCGCTGGTACTGCGAATCGGCAGCCACCTGGGTGGCACGCATGGTCAATGCAGTCGAGCCGTTCACCGCGCCGGACATCACGCGGGCGCCGGCGAACACTTCACGCGGCACCGGCTCACCGTTGATATTGCTCAGGTCGAGCGTGGCCGTGCCGGACAGCAGCTCGCCGTCAACCGGCACAGTTTCGCCCGGCAACACCATGAGTACGTCGCCCAGCTGCACCTGCTCGACCGGCACCGTGTCGAAGCGGTGCGCGCCGATGCCAAGCCCACACGCCGGAAGCCATCGGACGAATCGCCCTTATCGGCAGCAAACCCACGCCCCACGCCAGGCAGGTTGACGACGTGCGCGGTTTGCGGCGCGGCCTCCATCAGCGCGGTCAGGCTGCGCTCGGCCTTGGCTTGAGCGTATTCCTCAATGGCCTCGCCGGACGTGATCATCAGCGTCACCGCCCAACTTGCCCAGTATTCGGCGACGGCCACGGTGGAGAGGATCGCGACCACGGCCAGCACATCAACCCCGACCTGCCCGTGGCGCAAATCGTCAATCATGCCGCGCACAGTGTCAATCACGATAATCAGCACCAGTGCGATAACCAGCCACTGGCCGAAACCCGGATTGCCGAGTACCGGAATCGCCATCGCATTGCCCCACGGACGCCAATCGCCTAGTAAAGCCAACGGAATTGCGGCGATGACGACGACCGGAAGCATCGGCACAAGCTTGCAGATGTCGAGAATTTTGGTGAAGAATCTGATGAGTCTGCTCATCATTGCTCCTTACGCTCGTATACGGAGTCGATTGCGGTACGGCAAGCGTGGCCCGCGCAATCGGCGCTACGGTCACGCCTTGTTAACCCACCGGCGGCTTTGCCTGGGGCTTCGCTTTGCTCGGCTCCCGCGCAACCTTCCGATACACGGCGTAAAGAAATGTATTCAGTTTTGTATTGAATTATGCGCTGTGTTCAGGACGTCGCCCGAACTCAGTGCTTGACCTACCCTATCAACGAGCGTTGTGCGACATGCCGGATATCGAAACTACGTTGGCGGCATGGGCGCAGGGCACAATAGCGCATACGAAAGGCCCGTGGCAGGAGTTTGCTCACTGCCACGGGCCTTTGCTTGTCTGACACGGTGTTCAGCGGTTACCGCTCAACACCGTGTGACGTTGTCGAGTCGGCTTTACCACAGGCCGAATGGGTCGGAGAAGCCGCCGCCGTCACCGGTGCCGCCATCGCTGTTGCCATTGCCGTTACCGTTACCGTAACCGTTCTGGCCATTGCCATTCTGGTTGTTCTGCTTATTCTGGCTGTTGCCGTTGGAATCGGAGCTGGACGAACCGTTCACCGACGACTCCTCCTGATCGAGCGTCACGTCCACATCCATGGTCTTGCCATCGCGCACGATGGTCAGCGTCACCTTGTCTCCCAAAGCCGCGGCACGCACGTAGCCGAGCAGCGAGTAGTTGTTGTTCACCGCGTTGCCGTTGAAGGCCACGATGGTGTCGCCCTCCTTGAGGCCGGCCTTGTCGGCCGGGCCGCCGGAGACGACCGCGCTGCCGGTGGCGCTGGACTTGGTGATGGTCGCGCCGCCGCGGGTCACGCCGTCGGCTTCAACCGTGTCGGACTTGATGACCACGCCGAGGGCAACGTGCTTGACCTTGCCGTCCTTGATGATTTCGTCGGCCACACGCTTGACGAGGTTGGACGGGATGGCGAAGCCGATGCCGATCGAACCGGCGGAGTCGGATGAGGTGGCAGTCGAGGCGATGGACGAGTTGATGCCGATCACCTGGCCGGCCGCGTTGAAGGTCGGGCCGCCGGAGTTGCCGGGGTTGATGGCCGCGTCGATCTGGACGGCGTTGGTGACGATCTCGTTGTTGTTATCGTCGGTCACGGTCACCGGGCGGTTCAGGGCGGAGACGATGCCGGTGGTGGCGGTGTCGTCGTAGCCGAGCGGGTTGCCGATGGCCATCACGTTCTCGCCGACGGCGAGCTTGTCGGAATCGGCGAATTTCACGGCCTTGAGGTCGCTCGGCGGGTTGTCGAGCTTGATGACCGCAAGATCGGTGGTGGTGTCGGTGCCGACGAGCGTGGCGGAATACATGTTGCCGTTGGCAAGCGTCACCTGAATCTGCTGGGCGCCGGAGATCACGTGGTTGTTGGTGATGATGTGGCCTTCGGTGTCGATGATGGCGCCGGAGCCCTTGGCGGTGCCGTTGCTCAACGCGGTCTG
>ERZ838516.4125-NODE-4125-length-11681-cov-3.700241_pt1 | contig 11681 bp, 13 predicted proteins | sample MGYA00519910_ERZ838516 | MGnify/ENA primary metagenome ERZ838516 (study PRJEB31850, sample SAMEA3708837) | human gut metagenome | biome: human gut; feature: human-associated habitat; material: faeces | place: China | collected 2014 ... | reverse complement strand
GCTGATGACATTATATCCGTAATAAGTGATTTGCGTATCGTATCATCCATGATAAAAAAATTGGCCCCACAAGAAGAAGGAGGTGAGGTATGAACAAGCATAAAAGAATCAGCAAAAACGGTATATTTGTAACGAGCGAGCGTGATCATTCAGCTACTAATACTGGTGAATATAATTATATGTTGTGGTATAATGGTAACTATATAGCTTGCGATATGTCTGCCGATGAGTTACGTGAAATCATTGCCTGCATGCAAAATGCCCTAAAGGTTAATGAGGAAGGAGGTGAGAAATGAATACCGAAATCAATAACATTGTATTGACCTCCTCCATCAGCGAAACCATCTCGATTTTGCAGAGTGGCGGTGCTTATGCTTTTTGCAATTCCATAGACAAAGCCACTGGATTAATCCTAGACTTAAAAGTCGGTAATAAAGTTAGTGCTGATGACATTATATCCGTAATAAGTGATTTGCGTATCGTATCATCCATGATAAGAAATTTGACTCCGGAAGAAGAGAAAGGAGGCATACAATGAGCAAGAAGATAGGATTCCGTTCTTATCAGGTCGATGAAGAACCGGACAAGCTGGACGAATTAGAGAAGCAACAAGCTGAACGGCAGAAAGCTATGGCTGACTTCCTGGGACAGAGCTATTCACCCATCGGTACCACTTCACAGAAATGTTACAAGACCACCGCTGAACTGGTATATGAACTGTCGAACATCATCGATATTGCTCCGATGGAGCTGGCCAAACAACTGGCTGATGCCGGGTACCATATAGAATATTTGGCGGGACAGCCCTACTGGGTGATGTACGAGAAGCCATAAAAACACTAACCGGACATTTTTTTATTTTTAAAGTCTTTGCTCGTGAGAGTAAGGGCTTTTTTTGTCCTATGATAGCGGATGGCAGAATTCTATCTTTGTGACAAAAAAGAGATATGATACGTTTTTTTACAAAATTCGTCGGTACCTACGGGTACGATTCACTGAAGGAGTTTTTCCTTTCGATAGCTCCGAGCTTCAAGTATAACCTACAACTTCCTGCAATATCCTTCAGTGCCATTACCGCAATAATCAGCGAATACATAGGTATCACTCCTTTTCTGGCAATGACCATGTTGGTGGCGATTGTTTCTGAGATGTGGACGGGTATCCGGGCAAGCAAGGTTCAGGGCATAGGTTTTGAATCTTTCCGCTTTTCCCGGTGTATCATCAAATTGTGTATCTGGCTGGCCATCATTTACATTATCCATTCTTTCTATCTGGAAAGCAAGGCTATGGCGGAAGGTGACGCTGTCATGCTGCTGGCTACCGTATTCTTTTCCATCGCCAAAGTGTTTGTCATGACCTGGTTCTGCGTGGAGCATGTGACCAGCATATTGGAAAACCTTGCCGTTATTGATGGAAAACCGAAGGATACTCTAATCAGACAGGTGGAAATATTATGGGTGACGGTTACGGACAAATTCAAAAGGAAAGGTGATGGGACGGAACGCTAAGTGCATATTCCTATGTGCGGTTATCACACTTCTTGCCGGCTGGACGGGATATTGGTTTGGTTCCCGCTTCCGGAGTATCGTCCGCGTTCCGGAAACGGTTGTCCGCCATGATACGATACGTCCCGAAGTGCCCAAACCGAAAGTGATTGTCAGGGAAATACCTGCTGACGTGGATACGGCAGCTATATTGGCTGACTATTTTGCGGAGAAGCATTATCTAGATACAATCATTGAATATCCTTATCTGCGAGTGGAACTGGCGGATGTAATATCACATAACGCCTTGCTTGACCGAACGGTAGCGGTGGATTATAGGCAGCCGGTTGTTCATAACAATGCTTTGACGGCAAGTATCTTGCTGGGAAGTCATAGTTACATACTTTTGGCAGGATACCGCCGCAAATCCTGGGAGTTTAGAGCCGGATATGATTGGTATAACAAGGCTATGGTAATAGGTATATCTAAAGACATAAAGAAATGGAGATACAGGGATTGGACGATGGAGGAGTGTATTTTTCCGGTAATTTGACCGATGTGGCCATTACCGGTATAAACGAGTATGTTGATATCAGTCTGAGTGTGGCGGGTACCTATATAATGAGTTATGAAAGGTTCTATCCCGTAGCGGGCAAGGTTATCCTGCCAGATTTCGACAAACTGATAAACTGTTATTTCACTCCCGCTGATTTCTCAGCACTGAATGATTTTTATACGGGCGACATACGGAACATCTACATTTATTGCCGGGACAAAAATACAGCCGTGTCTCGCAGTGTAACAGTTTGGTATTCCAGAGGCAGGGTCTCAACCGGCGTGCCTGAACCCGGTATGATTTATAGCCGGTATAAAAGCGTAAATACCGCTATAGGCCGGGAAGAATACTTGCCGTTCTTTGCAGATGCCGCCATGACATTGCATATCGGTGTGGCGCATGTCCGTAATGGAGTGGAGAAATATACCCGAAAATCCGTCGCGCTGGGTGGACGGACCGGCATGCTTGCTTTTCGGGTGTCTCCGGCGAGGATTGCATCGCTTTCCGGGATTTCTGCCGATGCCATACTCTATTATGACGTGACTGTTACAGCCGGTATCGGCAGTGCGGACCAAATCAGGTACTGCATGGACAGGCATTATTACCGGAATACAAGTAATTTTATCTACCTCAACAGCTTCGGATTACCGGAGACTATCGCCTTGACCGGACTTGTGGAGTATAATCCCGAACTGAATGGTGAAATCGTGTCGCTCATGCAGGAAGATATAAGGATAGACCCCGGATTGTCGGATGTCAGAACAGTAAACAGCGGTTATCTCAGTATTGCCAAGTACAAAGCCCTGACAGATATGATAACGTCCGCTGATATCCGTGTATATGATACTGCTGGGCAGAGAAAGATAGTGGTTACGGATGTGGATCTGCTGCACAGGCGGAGCGGAAGCGAGATGTTCAGCGTTACAGTGACATACCGTCCTTCAGAACGCGGTCACATGGGATTTGAACGGATACGCAATGACAAGAAAGGTATTTTTGACCGGACATTCGATTATACATTTAACTGATTCAATATGGAAACAATACGCAGAAATCTGGCTTTGGCCGACATGGATATCCGCACGGACGAACGCGGGCGCCGGCGCATCTTTTCAATCAAGTTCGTCAGCAAGGAAGGCAGGGTGTATTTTATTCCCCAGGCATACGCATGCGGTGCAGGGCGCATGAACATGAAGGAGTACCAGCTCCGGGGCGTACAGCCCTGTGATTGCAAGGGTAATCCCGAAGGACACCCCTACCCTGTGGATATCGACCTGATACTGGAGTATAACAAAATGAAAATCGTATTCTAATGAATATACTGTTTAATTCAAGCGGCATTCCCCTATTGATGCAATCCACATATATATTCGGTGAGACGACGGGGACCCCGCAGAACGAGATGAAGGACCGTGCCCGAATCCTGTCGCCATACGACTTGTCGAATGTCTCCTATATAGACATCGACGGGGTGAAGGTGCGCCCATGGGGAGACGAGAACGATTTTCCGCAGAAAGCGGCCGAGGAAATCGGCAACACCAGCGTGCTCAATACCGGATTGAAGTTTCTCCGTAACCTGACTCTCGGCCAGGGTATTTATCCATGCACAGTGGCCGGTTACGACGATGGCGGCAACGAGATGCTGAAGCCCGTTACGGACAGCCGGGTACAGGCTTTTATTTCATCCCGGAACGTGCGGCGCTACATGGAGAAGGTGCTGCGGGACTATTTGAAGTTCGGCAACGGCGCCGTCCAGTTCGTGCCTTCAGCAACGGTTAACTCTTTTGCCGGAGTCAATCCGGTCAATGCTCTTTATCGACGCTATTCCGAGATGGACGAATACGGTGCCTGCAAGTGTATCGTTTCCGGCTATTGGCCGCAGCGTCCGGACAAGGGGCAATACACCAGGCTGGATGTATTGTCCGAATATGACCCGCAAATGCACGCCGAGGTACTGAAGTTTGCCGGAAAGATGAAGGATGGTTTCATCATGCCGGTGCGTGACAGCTGGAGCAATGATGACCTTTACGGTATGCCTATTTGGTGGCCTGCCTACGTCTGCGGATGGGTGGAGATAGCCCATCTTATCCCCCATTTTCTCAAAAAAGCCTACAAGAACCAGATTACCTGGAAGTGGCATGTACAGATACCGTATTCCTATTGGGAGAAAAAATATCCGTCCAAAGACTATTCGGCCAAGGAACGTGAGGCGGCCATACAGAAGTACATGGACTCTGTGGAGCAGAACCTTTGCGGCCCGGATAATGCGGAAAAACCCATTTTCTCGCATTATGCCGTGAACGAGATGAACGGCAGGATTGAGGAAGAATGGAAAATCAAACCGCTGGAGAATAAATACCAGGGCAGTGATAATCTGCCTGTGTCGGCAGCCGCCAACTCGGAAATCCTATTCGCCCTAATGGTCAATCCCAATGTGCTCGGTGCCGGTATGCCCGGCGGTACATACGCGGGCAACCAGGGCGGTTCCAATATCCGCGAGGCATTCCTCGTAAATATAGCCAATGCGTGGATTGACCGGCAGAATATCCTGGACCCGATAGAACTCTACATAAAGATGAACGGTATGCCGGAATGTGAGTTGCGTTTCCGCAATACTGTTTTAGTAACCCTTGATACCGGCAGCGGTACCAAAAAAACATTGAGCTAATGATATTCAGTGCAGAAAAATGGAACAACGGCAAGGAGTTGAAAGCGGTGATGAAGGTGAACACCGCCATCTCCTTTGACATGATGGAAGCACCGCTTCGGAATGCTTTCCGGCAGTACCTTGTACCGCTATTGGGCGATGCGATGGCGGGTGAAGTGGTTGAGATATACAGATTCGGTCCGAATCCGGATGTACTGGAACAGAATACTGAAGGGGCAACCGAACGGGAGCAGCTGGACAGCCGCCTGCTGGAGATTTGCAAGCGGGCAAACGCAAACCTGGCGTTCTGGAATGACTTTGATGAAATCAGCATGCGAATCACCGATGCAGGCTTCCAGCGACAGAAGTCTGACAACAACGAGTCATTCCAGCAGGTGTACAAGTATCAGGAAGATAACCTGCGGACATCGTTACGGAACAAAGGATTCAATGCGCTTGACGAACTACTTGAGTTCCTGTATACCCATATAGCGGAATATCCGGAGTTCGCGACCTCGCAGGCTTATCAGGACCGTAAATCCGCCATCGTTCGCAGTACCGCGGATGTTAATGACGTCTGTTTTATCAATGGCAGCCGGATTATTTTCCTGCGTTTACAGCCGCATCTGAAGTTTGTCGAGGAAATGCTGCTTCAGCCGGCTATCGGTGACAAACTATACGAACATTTGATTGACGGGCTGGTCAATCCTTCTGAAGATGACGGGCGGCGGAAAGATGTGGAACGTCTGCGCCTGGCCTGTTCCCGCTACATTGTTGCGATGGCGGTCAGACGTCTGTTGATGGAAACGGGCAGCATAACGGACCGGGGACTGTACTTCACTACGGTACAGCCTGGTGAAAAAGGCAATGAGGAAAGGAAACCCGTTGATGCGGAACGAGTAGCTGTACAGATTCAGAACCTGAAGGCGGATGCGGATATGTACATGACGGCTCTGCTACGGGCGGCACGCTGTTATTTTTCAGAGCTATATGCCGGTGATCCCAGGAGGATATTCGACCGGGATAATAACCATAAACGTACATTCTGGACATGAAAGAGCTTCGCATTGAATACTGCAGCCTTGGCATCCGACGTGAAGTGACGCGCCCGGTACCTGAGAAATGGGAAGAACTGACACCGGAACAGTTCCTGCTCGTGTCGCAGCTGTATCTTCAGGAAATGGATGAATCATTATTCCTGAAGAAGTTCTATTCCCTGCCGTCCGGAGCCGGTTCCGATAATTATTACAGGTATAAGTTGGGCGAGCTTGTAGAGTTCATCAGTAACTGTCGTGTCCGGATGGACCATTTCATACTTTCCGATGTAGCGGGGCTCAAGGCGCCGGGTGAACGTCTGAAAGGAATGTGTTTTGAACATTTCATGCACGTGGACACGGCTTTCAACCGATATGTCCGTGACGGCAAGGATTCATCATTGGATATTTTCGTGTCAATGTTATATCTGAAGGGTAACGAGTATATTGTCCTACCGTCAGGCAGAAAAAACGGCTTATTTAGCCGTCAGAAACCCCTGATATTGCAAAAACGGGTAATGAAGGTGGCAAAGATTGACAGGCATATCAAATACGCCATATTCCTGAACTACGTTTTTGTCAAGAGGTGGCTCTCGAAAGCTTTTCCTTTCCTGTTTCCGCTGGATGACGAACGGGAACCGAAGGGCGGGCAAAAGAAGCCGGCTGCACCGTCGGTCAATTGGCTCGACATATTCGATGCCTTTGTCGGTGATGATGTGGCGGTCATGGAGAAATACCAGGCAATGCCGGTGGCAACTGCATTCCGCCTACTTAATAAGAGAATACGTGATGCTCAAAAACAGAAAAAATGACATTTTCAGAGTATATAGAGAAATTGGCCGAAAGGCACATTGACATCCGGCACAAGAAGAACGGTGAGGTGCACTTCCTCTCATCCGAAAGGGAGAAGCATACGGCATTGGACAGTGTGCTCCATTATCCGGCGGTGATTCTGGACCGTGGTTACGGATTCGGTTACGGCGGTGGTCCGGGAGCTTATAAAAAAGACCGGAATTACCTGTTGTTTGTAGTGGAACATGTATCCGACACTTCCGATTACGTTCAGATAGAAACAGTTCTTGAAAAGTGTGAACGTATTCTTGACGAGATATTCAACCAGATACTTGAAGACAAACGGAAGAACCGCCAATGGCTTGCCTTCTCACTCGAAGAGGTGGAAGCGGATTATGTTGTAAATTCCGATAACCAGCTCTACGGAGTCATTGCGGCAATACCGTTGTCCGAGCCTTATAAATCTATAAACTGCCGCAAGGCTTTTTTATTGGATAGAACTTTTGACGAAACTTTTGATAAAACTTATAAATGATATGGCTACACAATCTTATGAACAGTTGATTTCCGGAGCAAATAAAATCAGGCAGAATGAACTTCCGGAATCCAATACGGCCGCACTGGTCGGAGAACAGCTTCTCCAAATGGTAAACAAACAGCAGGAAGAGCATCAGCAGAGGGTAAAAGGAACTACCGAGTACAATATTTCCGTCCAGCATCCGACTTCGGGAATCGACGGAAGCAACAAGTACAGTCTGGAAGGCGCCATCGCCCAAGTCCCGCAAGAACTTAGGAACATCGGACTGAAGGTGTCATTCGTGAACAGTGCCGGTCAGGTAGAAATATGGGAATATCAGGGTGGGGCGTTCACGAATGCCGGGAACTGGATGGCTGTCGGTGGAAAGAAACTGGTCGAGTTAGAAAACTTCATTTATAATTTTTCAGATTACGATTTAACGCCCTTAATTGATGGAGGAAACGCCTCATTCAAAAAGAAAACATATATATCCGAAAACGAATTTGACGGATTTAGTAAGTTTTCTACACAAGACTATAAAAAAGGAACTTTATGGTTTAATCTTTCTACAAAAACAGATGATAACGTTACATTATTAGCGATTAAAGCAAAATGCTATGCTGGTAGCGCAAAAATAGTATTATTTAATTCCGATGAAAAAAAAGTAAAGGTATTACAAGAGGTTGATGTAATTGAAGGAGTCAACATTATTCCATGCAGTATTTCTCTGAAAAATAACGAGTATGTGACAATAACTAATTGTTATGCGAGAAATTCAAAGACAGCAATCAGTGTTCAAACTTTATTTTCAGAAGATGTAGTGTCTAATGAAAATTATAAAGGAAATTTCGAAATTGCATTCCAAGCCTTATATAAGATAGACAAAACAGTTAATGGAATTAATGATATATCCGTCTTACAAGAAGATATCAATAGCAACACTAAAAATATCGCTAACAATAAGCTTTCAATCGAGAGCTTAAAAGATACTGATAGTAATATAATTGAAAATGGTGGAGTAGGAACAATTTACACACGCTATACTAAAACTCTACCAGATGAGTCTTACGCATCCTCATGGCCCAACAAGCTGAAAATGGATGGCGGCAATGGAAATATATTCTTCAATCAGGCTTCTTTAATTACTTCCAACTGTAAGCTATATAATGTGAAGGCTAAAACTAAGGCTGGAGAAATATTATTTTATAAATACAATAACAAAACAAACGAATTTTCAAAGATAGCGACAAAGAACGCAACGACAGATGGAATTAACGAGTTTGATTTTTCAACGGATGAAATCGAGTTAATTGAAGGAGAATATATTTCATGTTCAAATATATATTATAAGCTTAATGTTTCAACAGACAGCATTCAGCTTACGTTTTCTGATGACGGTTCATCTATTACATCTATAAATAAGTCCGCTTCATTCAATTTATTCTTTGAATTTACAACAGATAAGAAAAAAGAGTTCAATAGCTTAATACAATTAAAAGAAGCACAAGATTCCTTATTTGAAAATGTTAAATCCATGACAAGTGGATCTTTTAAGTCATGTACCTTATTTACTGATAATTTTAGCCAAGATGATACAGAAAATTGGGAATACTCAAATTGGTCACTTGTCGAAAATAAGGTTACGGCAACAGGATATGGAGAAAGTTCTAAATTAAAAAGTAAAAGAAAGTATTTCCTTGATAAGAGAAAAATGAAAGCTGCAATCAATCTTGCAAATGACTCATTTGTTAAAATAGACTGCACGGCGTCATGGAATGAAGGTGCAAGTTGCTTCGGAATTGATATACATAATAGGAAATTAATTATATACAAAGCAGGAAGTGGGCTTGATAATCAATCTACATCACAGGGTTATACATCAGAAGAATTAGAATCTTCCGCCATTGAAGAAGATGTTATTAATGCAGATGGCGAGTATACAATTGAGTTGGTAAAAGACTCTACCAATCACACACTTAAGTTAATAAATGATAGAAATGGAAAGTATTCTACTGTTTCGCATAACGGGTGGGGAGCTGGAAGGCAAAATGAGCAATATGGATTTTATGCCATAAGTGGCACATATCCGAAGATAACATTCTTTGGCGTATATGGCATGGAAAACCCGGATGTTGTTTTTACCGGAGACTCGCAGACTGAAGGAGTATATGTTTTTGACAGAAGTAAAAGATATGCTGAACTTTATCGAACACAGAATATTGGATTAAAAGTTGCAATTTCTGCTAAAGGTGGTGCTAAGATACAAGACATTATAGACATGTTCGATTATGAATATAGAATAATCAAGCCGAAGAAGATGTCGTTATTAATTGGAGCTAATGATATAATACATAAAACAGGTACAGAAGTTTTTGAGCAAAAACTAAGAGTGTTAAAGAATTTGTGTGACTCTATCAATTGTCAACTGATCATTAATAGAATTGCCTGCGTTCACGTCAATGGTAAAGATGGGCATATCGAGTATAATGAAATTATTGATAAAGCAGGCAATGAATTTGGATTGTGCAGCGCAAAATTCGATAATGCCACAGCTATCAACAACATTCCTTATGTAGATGAAAGCAATCCTTCACCAAGATATAATTCTGAATTGTATGGAGATAAAGGGCTGCATCCTAATGTCAATGGTAATATTGATATGTACCAGAGATTATTAACAGATATACCAATTTTGTAATTTAAGGTAAAAAGTGTTCATTAAACTCGTAAAATCATGTTATCATCCCGGAACTTCACAGTCCGGGATGAACAATACTCTTAAAACAAGTCACATTTTTATCTTAAGATTAAGGACATTCATTCTTTTTCCATAACTTTGCCAAACCAGAGATGAAAAATAAGGATGCCACCAGCAATATTTCGCACGGCAATACCTCAGACGTAAAGCTCCACACCAAGCATCCTGCAATGTTGACTCTAAAATCAGTGCTCAAGTGTGGTAAGTAGGAGAAGACAGCTATGAAAAAATTTTATCACTTTCTTAAGTTGGTAAAGTTGATGATTGACATAGTACAAGCATTGTACTAAATCCATCTCTAACATTTTGGGTGCGTCACTTGATGGCGCACCTTTTTTATGGTCTTATCGCTCCGGTAAGCTTCAAGGCCTGTATTTCCCGACTATCCTATACAATAAAACAAATCAGGTAAATCAATGGATAACCTTCTGTACATCTCAATTTGTCCAGCCTGATTCGGGTGCAAATTGTACGGTTGGGTGTTTCTGGAAAACAGACTCTCATCCGGAAGTTGTGATTCATCATTCACCGGATTGTTGTCCAGAGCAGTAGCTATGTCGTATCTTGCCCCGATTACACCGTTTTCAGCCGACCAGCTTTCTATCATGGCATTCACATACTGGTGTTTTCTCTCTTCCACCGCACTCGTATAACAGACATTGTAACACAAATACAATTTACATCCAATGGCATCACACCGTTGCTTCAACGTATTGAGCAGTCCCGTACTGTTACCGCCGTTGGCTCCGATATTGACGACCATCCTTTTAGGTCTGTATATGTCAAACTCCGTGCTGAAGCGTTGAAGTATGGCTTCAATCGTGCACCCGCCACGGGCGGCAATCATAACCTTGTGATTGGGATGTTCAGTTCTGAACAGTTCGGCAACCCGATAGCGTAAATCCTCTACGCAGAACCCTTCTGTTATGCTGTCTCCGACGAATACGACATCCGGTTCTTTTAATGTGCAGATGTCGATAGACCGAATAATCGGCATGTCACTGCCTTTATCAAGGTAAACATGTAAAGGCCCGTTCTGAGCACCGACTGACCAGATTGTATCATCACAAATGATTTCAGAGCTTCTGCCGGACAAATAGCTTGTCAACCGGAGAATACTTCTCCTTCCGTTCTTGATGATGTCAATTATATATTCACCTTTTCCAAAGTTATCAGAGAAACCGGTTTCTCCCCAGCTTTCATCGGATACACTTTCCGCATACGCCAACGGGCCCGTCAGCTTATACATACCCAACTTTTGAGTGGACATATCCACATAGAATGTACTCGGTACAACACCTCTCCCTATACCTTTTGAGGCAAACGCAAGCATGAGTCTGTTGTCAGAACCTAAATATAGTTTCATCCGGACATGCCTGATGTCACAGAAATAATCCTTGTCTATCTTGAGGTAATTACCGCTTCCGGTATTGGTAGCCTTGATTCCGTCTGTGTCCTTTATCCAAGTGGTGTTGCTGAAATCAGTCATATCACTGCCGGAGAACAGCTTCACCATATCTTTCAACCCGTAAATGGATTCAAATAAGGATATTTCACTGGTGTTGCTGAGCAACACCCCTTCTGAATGTGAGAGTGGATATACTCTTTTGTCTTCTTGATTTAACTCTATTATTCTCTCCATATCAATGTATCTCTTTAAAAACTGAATAAGACGTTATGTTTCCAAAATTATTTTCCAGCCTGGCAAAGTGAGTCTCGTAACCTTCTACGATTTTGTTTCCAATACAGGAATATTCTATGGGCTTGCCATCAACCTTGCTGTATGAATGAAAACGGACATATCTTGCATTGTCCGGATATTCCGAACGTTCCAAAACAAGTTCCGGGTATTGCCTGACCACACTTTGTCCACCCGGCGAAATCGTCTTTATA
>ERZ838516.4116-NODE-4116-length-11718-cov-12.819686_pt1 | contig 11718 bp, 9 predicted proteins | sample MGYA00519910_ERZ838516 | MGnify/ENA primary metagenome ERZ838516 (study PRJEB31850, sample SAMEA3708837) | human gut metagenome | biome: human gut; feature: human-associated habitat; material: faeces | place: China | collected 2014 ... | reverse complement strand
TCAGGTTGGGCAGACCGCTCTCCATGATGTTGTAGGTATCCAGCAGCAGGCTGACCGAGTCCGGGTAGGTGTCAGCAAATGCCTTGAAGGCGTCGAATTCCGTCGGGAAGAACTCGATGAAGCTGTGTGCCACGGTGCCCACGGCCTTGACGTCCGAGCCGAACTTCATCTCAGCCAGACAGTTGGCCGTACCCACGCAGCCGCCCAGGACCGCCGCATAGGCACCATCGTTGCCGGCGCTCTCGCCCTGTGCACGGCGGGTGCCGAACTCCATGACACTGCGAGGGGTGTGGGTGTTCAGGCCCGTGACCCGGGTAGCCTTGGTGGCGATGAGGCTGTGGAAGTTCATCGTCTGCAGCAAGTAGGTCTCAATGAGGATGGCGCCCACCAGATCGCACTCAATGCGCACCATCTGCACATGGGGATAGCACACAGTGCCCTCCGGCAGGGCATACATGTCGCCCTTCCAGCGGTAGGTGCGCAGATACTCGCAGAATTCCTCGCTCATACCCTTGGTGCGCAGCCACCAGATGTCCTGTGCGTTGAAATGGTAATTCAACAGAAAGCGGGTCAGCTTGCGCTGACCGGCGCTGATGGAATAGCCCTGATTGTCCGGGTTCTTGCGGAAGAACATGTCAAACACCAGCGTGGTGTCCTTGAATCCGTGCAGGAACAGGCAGTTTGCCATCGTAAATTCATAAAAATCCACGACCATTGCGGGGTTGTCGTAGTCCTCATCCGGAATATAAGGCACAACCTTGATTTCGTCCATGAATGTTTCCTCTCTTCTTCTCAACGGCACAGCCCGCGGGCCGCTGCCGTTTCCCAGTTCCCGGCCGGAGTACAGAACCCCGGCGGAAAGCCCTCGCCCTGTCTTGACAGGGTGTTTCTAACATGATAACACCAATCGCAGGCCCGCGCAAGGGTTTTGCGATATTTTCTGGGATTGCGATCGAACTGAAGAACAACCCTCTCAGTCATCGCTTACACGATGCCAGCTCTCCCGAAGGGCGAGTTTTTATCGAGAAGGGAAACTTTCCGATTCAACGAAAAAGCTCCCCCTTTTGGGGGAGCTGGATGCGAGTGAAATGAGCAGACTGAGAGGGTTTTGTTCTTTAGCCGTTGATGATGTTGGGGGTAGCGTTCTTCAGCACGACGTCATGGCTGCCGCCCTCCACGATGGAGGTAGAGGACACGACGGTCAGCTTGGCCTTCTGCTGCAGCTCCGGGATGGACAGAGCGCCGCAGTTGCACATGGTGCTCTTGACCTTGTACAGGGTGGTCTGCACGCCGTCGGCCAGCGGGCCGGCATACGGGACGTAGCTGTCCACGCCTTCCTCAAAGCTCAGCTTGGTGGAGCCGCCCAGGTCGTAGCGCTGCCAGTTGCGGGCACGGTTGGAGCCCTCGCCCCAGTACTCCTTCATATACTGGCCGTTGATGCGCACCTTGTTCGTGGGGCTCTCGTCGAAGCGGGCGAAGTAGCGGCCCAGCATGACGAAGTCGGCACCCATGGCCAGTGCCAGGGTGATGTGGTAGTCGTGGACGATGCCGCCGTCGGAGCAGATGGGCACATAGATGCCGGTCTCCTTGAAGTACTCGTCACGAGCCTTGGCCACCTCGATGACAGCCGTTGCCTGACCGCGGCCGATGCCTTTGGTCTCGCGGGTGATGCAGATGGAACCGCCGCCGATGCCGATCTTCACGAAGTCGGCACCCTGCTCGGCCAGGAAGCGGAAGCCCTCGGCATCCACCACGTTGCCGGCACCCACCTTCACCTTGTCGCCATAGTGCTCGCGGATCCAGCCGATGGTGCGGGCCTGCCACTCGGAGTAGCCCTCGGAAGAGTCGATGCACAGCACATCCACACCGGCCTCCACCAGAGCGGGCACGCGCTCAGCGTAGTCGCGGGTGTTGATACCGGCACCCACCACATAACTCTTGTTGGCGTCCAGCAGCTCGTTGGCGTTCTTCTTGTGGGAGTCGTAGTCCTTGCGGAACACCATATACTTCAGGTTGCCCTCGGCATCCACCAGAGGCAGGGTGTTGATCTTGTTGTCCCAGATGATGTTGTTGCAGTCATGCAGGGAGGTGTTCTCCGGGGCAGTGACCAGCTTTTCCAGCGGGGTCATGAAGGTGGTAACGGGAGCGTCATCCGGGGTGTGGTTGACGCGGTAGTCGCGGGAGGCCACGATGCCCAGCAGCTTGCCGTTGGGGGTGCCGTCAGCGGTGACCGCGATGGTGGAGTGGCCGGTGCGGGCCTTGAGCTCCAGCACATCGTGCAGGGTAGCGGTGGGGGCCAGATTGGAGTCGGACACGACATAGCCGGCCTTGTAGCTCTTGACGCGGCGCACCATGGCAGCCTCGTTCTCGATGCTCTGGGAGCCATAGATGAAGGAGACGCCGCCCTGACGAGCCAGTGCAATGGCCAGCTTATCGCCGGAGACCGACTGCATGATGGCGCTGATCATGGGGATGTTCATTTCCAACGGGCACTCTTCCTGACCCTTGCGGTACTTGACCAGCGGGGTCTTGAGGCTGACAGCAGTGGGAACATTTTCCGCAGAGGAATAGCCGGGCACCAGCAGATACTCGCCAAAGGTGCGGGAGGGTTCTTCATAGAAATAAGCCATAGTCAAACTCCTTTTCTCTTATCGCAGCATGAAGCATTCTACAACAAAATCATTCATGTTTGAGCCATCTAAATTGATTGTATATACTTTACCACACTCGGCCTCAGAATACAAACCCCTGCCGCGCCAAACTTTGAAACTGTCCTTTTGAGAAAAACAGGCAAAATGCCCACCAAAACCGCGCAAGGTCATACTTTTTGACGATTCCGGCGGTTTTCGGCATGCAAAAAAGCTCGTCCGGGTCACGGACGAGCTTTTTTGCACACGAAGCGGGACATCGCCTGTGCGGCACACGGAGCACAGACTGTGAAGGAGTTCCAGTCGGAGGAGGAGGCCCGGTGCCCGATATCCCAAAAACAAGAAGAAAAAGATTTCACACACAGCCAGGGGATCTCGGCCCTTGCTGTAACCATATTGTAACTCTTTTGATACTATTTTGCAATAGGGTTTTGTCATTTTTCTGTAACTTATTTTGTGAACTTTTTATGACCCGATCTTCAGATAGCACTCAAAGCTGGTGTGGCCGTCGTGGCGGCCCTGCACATACCACCCCTCTTCCGAGGGTGCATACAGCAGTTCCACCGTGTCCCCCATGGGGATCTCCCGGTGGTAGTTCACGGCGGCAAAGGTCACCGGGCCCGCCTGCAGCACCTCCGGCGGCAGAGCGTCGCAGGCAAGGTCCAGATAATAGGCGTTGTTGATGTGGCCGTTCAGGTCGCACAGCGAGTAGCTGGCCCTGCACTCCCCTGCCGACGTCAGCTCTTTGCACCGGTGGGTGTGCAGGGACAGCTCCCCTTCCACCGTCTCATTCCAGAAATTTTCCACGGTCCAGTTCGGTTCCCGCATGATGTGGCCGCTGGTCCGATCCACCAGGATCCAGCGGCAGTCCACCGTGGCCACCAGCTTCCCGGCGGCATCCGTGACCGTAGTGATGCGCTTGATGGCACCCCGGCGGCTGTGCTCGGCGCGGGTGGTCAGGGTGAGCGCCTCGGTGCGGCGGGGCACCCGCACAAACTGCAGGGCCTGCTTGCCCACCAGAAACGCCACGTTGTGGTCCCGGAAAAACTTGTCATCCATGCCAAAGGCACGGGCGTGGTCGGCAGATACCTGCTCCACATAGCGCAGCAGGGCGCTGGGCTTGAGCAGGCTGCGGAAATCCGCATCCGCATTGAGCACCGCTGCGGTCTCGGTGTAAAAATTGGGCTCCATAATGTTCCTTTCCCATCCAAAATGATTTCAAAAAGGCCCCGCTCTCTCCATCGTCTGCGGCAGCAGCAGATCCGAGAGGGCGGGGCCGTCTGTTTAATACTGGTTGCGGCTCTTTTTGCGCAGTTTGCGCCAGATGTTGAAGCAGGCCAGCGCCACCATGGCGGCCAGCAGCGACAGGAACAGCAGGCTGCTGCCGCCCTCGTCGTAGCTCTTCATCTCGCTCCACTTCACGTCCAGCTCGCTGTTCACGTCATCGCTCAGAGCGGTGAACACCCGTTCCTTCGCGGCAAGTTCTTCTGGTGGATAAGCGATCTCGCTGTCGCGCAGGTCCTCGTCCAGCACCTCCCGCACCGACTCCATGGGAGTGGTGTAGCCGATGTACTCGGCGTTTGCCTTGCCGATGTCCGTCTCACACATGAAGTTGATGAACATTTCGGCGGCTTCCTGGTGCTCACTCGTGGCGGGGATGGCCATGCAGTCCACCGACAGCACACTGCCCTCCTCCGGGAACACCCAGGCAAGGTCGGGGTTATCGTCGATCATGGTGATGGCGTCGCCGGAGTAGTACACGCCGATGGCTGCCTCACCGCCGATCATTTTATCAAAGATCTCATCCATGACGTAGGCCTGCACCAGCGGCTTCTGAGCCTTGAGCTCTTTCACCACCTCGTCCACTTCTTCCGTGGACTGGGGGTTGATGTCATGGCCGCTCTTGAAGGCCGCAATGGCGTAGGCGTCGCGGCTGTTGTTGAACATCAGGATGTTGCCGGCATACTGTTCATCCCACAGGTCCGCCCAGCTGGTGGGTGCCTTGTCCACCATCGTGGTGTTGTAGATGATGCCGGTGGTGCACAGCATGTAGGGCACCGTATAGGCGTTCTGGGGGTCGTAATCCGGGTTGCGGTATTCCGCGTCGATCTTCTGGAAGTTGGGGATGTTGTCGTAGTTGAGGGGCTTAAGCATCCCTTCTGCGATCATCTTGGCCACCATGTAATCCGACGGGATCACCACATCGTAGTCTGCCGCACCGGATTTCAGCTTGGCGTACATGGACTCGTTGGAATCGAAGGTGGTGTAGTTCACCTTGATGCCGGTCAGGTCCTCAAAGGCGGACACCACGTCCAGGCTGTCGTCCGAGCCGTTGGAGATGTACTCGCCCCAGTTGTAGACGTTCAGAGTCATGTTCTGGCCCTTGAAGCGGGTCCAGTCGTAATCGCCGGACACCGAAACGTCCTCATTCACCTCAATGGTATCTGCCGCAAAGGCCGGCAGCGTGCAGCACACCGCCAGCGCCAGCGTGAGCAGCAGAACGGCAAAACGTTTCATCACACGCCCTCCCCTCTCAGCGCCTTCTGGTCGCGGCGGTAGCTGCGGCTTTCCATGGCGTTGGAAATCAGAATGATGCACAGGATCACCACAAACATGATGGTGGACAGTGCGTAGATCTCCGGGCTGACCTTCTTGCGGGTCATGGAGTAGATGGCGATGGGCAGCGTTTCCACGGTGCCGCAGTTGAAGTAGGAGATCATGAAATCGTCGATGGAGTAGGTCAGGCAGATCAGGAAGGCCGACAGGATGGCCGGGCTGATCTCCGGCAGGATGACCTTGAAGAAGGCCTGCTTGGGGTTGCAGCCCAGATCCAGAGCCGCCTCATACAGCTTGATGTCCAGCTGCTTGAGCTTGGGGCTCACGTTGAAGATGACATACGGCACATTGAAGGCAATGTGGGCGATGAGCAGCGTCGGGAAACCCATGATGGTGTCCGGCAGCCAGGAGACGCCCTCGGCAAAGCGCTGGTAAGCCACGAACAGCAGCATGAGCGAAATGCCGGTGATGATCTCCGGGTTGACCACCGGGATGTAGGTGATGTTGGTCACCAGCAGGCGGCTGCGGCGGCTCATGGACGCGATGCCCAGGCTGGCCGCCGTGCCCAGCACCGTGGCGATGACGGCGGACAGCAGTGCCACCTCAATGGACACCCACAGTGCATGCAGGATGGACGAATTGTGGAACAGGCTGCTGTACCACTTTAAGGTAAAGCCGGTGAACAGCGAATAGCCCTTGCTCTGGTTGAAGCTGAACACGATCATGTAGGCAATGGGCAGATACATGAAGCAGAAGAACAGGATGACGTAGGCACGCTGCATCAGGCGGAGATGTTTTGTTTTCATCAGGACACACCCTCCATCTCGTCCTCGTCAAAGCTGGACGTAAAGCTCATGCACAGCAGCACGATGATCATCAGCACAAGGCTCATGGCGGAGCCCACGTTCAGGTTGTAGCTGTTGCCAAGGAACTGCATTTCGATCAGGTCGCCGATCAGCAGGTTGGAACCGCCGCCCAGCATCCGGCTGATGACGAAGGTGGACACTGCCGGCACGAATACCATGGTGATGCCGGTGCTGATGCCGGGCACGCTCATGGGGATGAGCACCCGCAGCAGGGTCTTGGTGGTGTTGGCCCCCAGGTCCTGGGCTGCCTCCACAAGGCTCTGGTCGATCTTGGTCATGCTGGTGTACAGCGGCAGGATCATATAGGGCACATAGTTGTACACCATGCCCAGCACCACAGCGCCGGAGGTGTTCAGCATAGTATAGGGTCCCAGGCCGAAGAAGCCCAGAATGGCATTCACCGGGCCGTTCACGCTGAGCAGGCCCATCCATGCGTAGGTGCGCAGCAGAAAGTTCATCCACATGGGCAGCATCACCAGCATGAGCATGATGTGCTGCTTGTTCACCCGCAGGCGGGACAGAAAATAGCCGATGGGGAACGCCAGCACCAGGCAGATGACCGTGGCGATGAGGGCCAGCAGCAGGCTGCGGGCAAACACCGAACCGTAACCGCTGATGGAAGCCAGATTTTCCATGGTGAACGCGCCGTTGCCGTCGGTAAAGGCGTAATACACCACAATGAGCAGCGGCACCACCGTGAACAGGGTCATCCATACAAAGTACGGATAGGCCAGCTTCTTGTCATAAATCTTCATGGCGCATCACCCCTCGCTCCGTGCCATGATGTGGATCTCGTTGGGGCCGATGCGCATGCCGATGGTCTCGCCGGGGGTGCAGGCGCGGGTGGAATGGATCAGCCACTCGCGGCCCTCGCACTCCACATGCATTTCAAAGTGCACGCCCTTGAAGATGACGTCGTTGACCACGCCCACCAGCTGGCCTTCCACCGGGGAGACCACCTCGATGTCCTCGGGGCGCACCACGACCTGCACGCTCTGCTCCCGGGCAAAGCCGCGGTCCACACAGGGGAAGTCCACGCCGGAGAAGGACACCAGGAAGTCCTTGTGCATCACACCGTCCACGATGTTGGAATCGCCGATGAAGTCCGCCACAAAAGCGTTCTTCGGCTCGTTATAGATGTCCTCCGGGGTGCCGATCTGCTGCACCTTGCCGCCGTTCATGACCACAACGGTATCGGACATGGTCAGGGCTTCTTCCTGATCGTGGGTGACATAAATAAAGGTAATGTTCATTTCGCGCTGCAGGCGCTTGAGCTCCAGCTGCATTTCCTTGCGCAGCTTGAGGTCCAGTGCGCCCAAAGGCTCGTCCAGCAGCAGGATCTCCGGTTCGTTGACCAGGCTGCGGGCGATGGCCACGCGCTGCTGCTGGCCGCCGGACATCTGGCTGATGCTGCGGCGCTCAAAGCCCTTCAGGCCCACGACCTCCAGCATGTTGCGCACCTTGCGGCGGATGGTCTCTTCGTCCATCTTCTTCAGGCGCAGGCCGAAGGCCACGTTCTCGAACACGTTCAGGTGCGGGAACAGCGCGTACTTCTGGAAAACGGTATTCACCGGGCGTTTGTAGGGCGGCACACCGGTAATGTCCTGGCCCTTGAGCAACACCTTGCCGGAGTTGGGCTCCAGAAAGCCTGCGATCAGGCGAAGGGTGGTGGTTTTGCCGCAGCCGGAGGAGCCCAGCAGCGTCACAAACTCTTTGTCATGGATGTCGAGGTTCAGCCCATCCAGAATGCGCTGACCATCAAATTCCACCACGATATCCCGCAGTGAAACGATCACCGAGTTGTCCATTTTTTTACAATATCCTCCTTATAACTCAGATACGAAAAAAGACAGGGCCTGTGCCCCATCCTTCTCCCGCATCAGGGTGACCCAGCCCTGCACAACATCCATGACGACCGTAATATTGCGCAGTTATTCTGCCCTGTCATGGCTTATCATAAACAATCCGGGGGCAAATGTCAATCACTCTGTCGAGGTTTGCCGAAACTTTACAGAGCCCATAAAAAAATCCTGCGCCGCAGCGGTTTTTTCGCCGGGCACAGGATGGATTTTTTCCGCCGTTCAGGCCGCTGTCAGCGCGTCGGCCGTCTGGGTCACGGCCTGTACGATGCTGCCGTCCACTGCATAGATGGAATCATCGCCTTCCACCATCAGGTAATCCCCATCGGTGCCGCCGGCATAGGTGAGGGTCTTTGTTCCGTCGGCCGTGGTCACCTGTACCACGGCCAACGGGGCATCAAAGCCGCAGGCCGCCGGGTCCGCGCCGTCGGCGGGGGTGATCTGGCCGGACACATAGCTGCTCAGGGCCGAGAGCATGCTCTGCACCTTGTCCTGATCCAGGTCCGTGTCGGCATCTCCGGCAAAGCGCCACACCGTCTCGTAGGAAGCCGAATCCGCTTCGTCTCCGTCCCCTGCCAGCTCGGAACCGGCAGTCAGCGAGACTTTTTCCCCGCTGGCCAGCGTATACGCCACCTGCTCCACATCCGACGCGGCAAAGCCCGCCGGGCTGAAGCTGCCGAACAGCCCGGCCTTATCGTAGGCAAAGCAGGCCGTCCGGCTGGCGTCCACGGTATACAGGGCGGTGTCTCCGTCCTTCTGCACATAGCGGTCGCCGGTGACGGTGTTGCTGCTGCCAAAGGTCAGGGTGGTGGTCTGCCCGGCCGCCGTGACTGTTACAGTCAACTCCGGCGCGTCAAAGCCGTAGTCCTCCCCGGCCTGCGCGTCCAGCTGCCGCTTTGCATGGAGGGACGAAAGCGCTGTGACCATGGTATTGCAGGCGCTCTCGTCCAGATGGTAGTCCGGGTCCTCCGCCAGCGTCCAGCTGCCGTCCGCATCGTCCAGCGTGAGGGTCTGCCCGTTGTAGGTGTAGGTGATGCGGCTCAGGTCAGCGGTAGAGAAAGAGCACAGCGGGATGGTACCATCGGCCGCCGCACTGGAAGCGGCTTCCTCTGCGGCAGTGCTGCGGTTCAGGGCCCAGAGCGCCAGCCCCAGCACTGCGATCACCGCCGCAAGCACCGCAAGGGTGCGTCGTTTTGCGTTCATGGCAGCCTCCTTATCGGCGGCGGCGCAGCAGCACCACCACGGCACCTGCTACGAGCACGGCGGCAGGCAGGACGAACACGAACACCAACCCCAGGGTCGTGGCCTGCGAAGCTGCCACCGTGATAGGCTCGGCTTCCAGCGCCTTGGTGTCGATGAGCAGGCCGCTGTCATCCCCGGCCAGCGAAACGGCACAGCCCTGCAGGAAGGTGCGGTTGCCGGGAATGGACTGATACACCTGTTCGTTGTCCACATTCGGGCAGCCGATCCAGATCACTTCCGCCCCGGTGTTGTCGCTGCATGCCCAGGCGGCCAGTGTAAAGGGGCCGTCGGTGTCGCCGCTCTCCTTTTCGGTGGTTGCAGCGTTGTTGACGTCCTGCTTGCTGTAGGACTGCTCCGAGGTGTTGAGCAGGGGTTCCGCGGTCACATCCTCCGTCTCGGTCAGCACAAGACCCTGTGCCACCGAGAGCATCACATGGGTGTCCTTGTTCACGCCGTTCAGGGCCGCGCTCTCCTCCGTGGCGCCGTAATCCGGGAACAGGGAGTACGGGTAGCCGTACAGCGAATGGCCGGAGTCACCTTCCACCACGATGCCCGGCTCCCGCGACAGGCCGAACTCTGCCATCAGGGCGTCCAGATTGGGGGTCTCGTCGTAGATGTTGGTGGTCAGCAGCACCTTACCGCCCTCGTTCAGGTAGTTCTGCAGCATGGACACCTCGTCCACCAGTCCGTCATCCGACGCAAGATCCGACGTGGGTGCGTTGATGATCAGCAGGCTGCAGTCCTCCGGGATCTCGCTGGTCAGCAGGTCCAGCGGCTGCAGGGTGATGTTCTGGGCGTTCAGCGCCTCGGTGAGGGAGCTGGTCAGGGCCTGTTCCCCATGGTTTGTGGTATAGTAGGCCACCCGGGCGTCGCCGCTGGTGAGTTTATAGATGGCGGCTGTGATCTGCTTCTCGCCGCCAAAGGTCACATTGGCACTGCCGGTGGTGTAATAGTCGGAGTAGTCATACTCGTACAGATCGGCGGCATCCAGCACCACGCTGTCCTCCCCGCTGGTCACGATCAGGCTTCCGGTGGATGCATTTTCGGCCCCGTACTGCGCCGCAAAGGTCGGGTAAAGGGTCGGGTCCTTCTGCTCCCAATGGATATGGCTGCTTTCGGCGGCGTAATGGTCCAACAGCTTCGTGATGATGGCATCTTCGCTGCCCGTCTCACACAGATAATAAATGGTCACATCCTGCTGCAGGCTTTGTGCCAGCTGCACCGAGCTGTCGCCCAGGGTGTACATTTTGGCCTCCGAAAGGTCAAACTCCGTGTATTTGGACGGAAGTGCCCGCACCACCAGATTGACCAGCACCGCCAGCAGGATGGCAGCCGCCAGAATGGCGGTGGAGTACACCCCGCTGCGGAATACCTTGCCGTTGACCGGCCGGTTCTTTCTGTTTTTCATTGTTGTGCCCTCCCCTCAGTTCCAGCGGCGTTTTTCCAGTTCCTGCACGGTAAAAAACAGGAACAGCACCGTCACGGTGAGATAGTACACCAGTGTGGGGATGGAAAAGTTGCTGTTGGCGAATTCCTCAAAGGGAGCAAACAGGCACAGTGCGCTCAGCACGGCGCTGAAGCCCTCGGTCAGCCAGCTGCTGCGCAGCAGGAACAACACCGTGAGCGCCGCACAGCACCCGGCAAAGGTCAAACACCCCAGCGTGAAGCTGCGGCTGCGCAGGCCCGCCACCACACTGAGCACCGCGGCCAGTGCGGTGAACAATGCCAGCGCCACGGCACTGCCGGTGGTGAACATCCTGCGCAGGCTGGGCATCAGATAGGCCAGCAGCAGCGCCGCCGCTCCGGCCACCGCCGCTATGATCTGGTTTTCGGTCAGGCTGGACAGGAACACCCCGATGGCAATGGCGGCGCAGCCCAGCAGATAGTAGCACAGCAGCGCCGCAAAATTGGCCAGCGTACTGGCAGCGGTCGCCCCCAGCGCCTGCAGCGTCAGGATCATGACCGCGTCCACCACGCAGGGCAGCGCAAACACCACGCACAGGGCAAAGAACTTGCCCAGCACGATGCCCGGCACCGGCACCGGACTGGTGAGCAGGAGCTGGTCGGTACGGGTGCGGCGTTCCTCCGCAAAGGAGCGCATGGTCAGCACCGGAAAATAAAACAGCAGCATAAAAATGGTGTTGTACAGCGTATAGTAGCCAAAGTCCGGCAGGCCGTAGCCCAGGTTCAGCGCCACAAAATAGATGGCCGATGCCACCAGCAGAAAGGCGGTGAGCACATAGCCGATCATTCCATGGAAGCAGCTGCGGACTTCCCGTTTGAAAATTGCGAACATCGGTCATTCTCCTTTCGGTTCGGTTTCCGGCTCTTCCGGCACATCGGCGGTTTCCCCGGTCAGAGCCAGGAACACTTCCTCCAAGCTGCGGTTCTCCGCCGTCAGCTCCAGCACCGTGCACCCCGCCTCCGAAAGGGCGTGGGACACCTCGGCGCGGCGGTCGATGGTGTCGGCAGTCTCCGCAGTAAAGGTCACCTCGCCGTCTGCTTCGCTGACCAGCTGCACCCCGGTGATACCCGGCACCGCTTCCA
>ERZ838516.4114-NODE-4114-length-11720-cov-2.558423_pt1 | contig 11720 bp, 9 predicted proteins | sample MGYA00519910_ERZ838516 | MGnify/ENA primary metagenome ERZ838516 (study PRJEB31850, sample SAMEA3708837) | human gut metagenome | biome: human gut; feature: human-associated habitat; material: faeces | place: China | collected 2014 ... | reverse complement strand
TGATACAAACCACGAATATCTGGATTTGCTTTTTCAATGTGAATCAAAGCAATTCTGTCATTGAGAAGCTCACCGATACTAAAGGCTTCGACACGGCCGAATAGTTTAATAGCACCGCCCTTAAGTCCCAACACATCCCAGTTATCAAACAACAAATTGATGGCTACCAATTCATCTTCGATACCTTCTTCATGATGCGTTTCTACCCAAGATGCTGCCGTTTCACGACATAATGGGATGATATCATCTGTAATTGGCACATATTCATAGTTAGAATATTGCATGCGGAATTGATTTAAATGGTTTTTCTTTTGACGGAATTTCTTACCAGACAAGTTGATAAGATCTTCGGACTTGTAAATGTATTCGTAGTTGTCGCGGTCAGGTGTAAATGCATAGCGACCAGGACATAGGTCTTCCATGCGTTCTTTTACATCTTTGCTAACGCCTTTAAAACGGAACGGCAATTTATTTTCTACGAACCATTCTTTAGCACGCAACAAACCATCAAGGAACTTTGCATCTTTACCAGCAAATGGAGGCAATAGGAATGGTTCACGCTTACCGCCACCTTGAATGTACAACACGCCATTTTCTTCAGCCCAACGGATACCGTACGGATCTTGCCACATGAACAATGTAGTGAAACAGTTATCAGATGCTTCATAATGATGTTGTTCAAAATACTTATCGATTAATGGTTTATCTCTTAATTCAAAACGTTTAAATTCTAAAATAATAATCCCTCCTATCAGATTCCTCTTACGAGGTTGCTTTCACAGTGTGTGAAAGTTTTCTTGCCATCATGCATTCAACATATATTAAAACTTTAGTATAGAACCTTACGGTTCGTAATTACAATTTTACAGATTCGCCTAACACAAAGGTTCCATCAGTGGTGATAACCTTGTCACCTGCGTTTAGACCAGAAATAATAGCTACATCATCGCCTTCTGTGATGCCTACCTCTACGACGCGTACGTCCACTGTATTATTTTCAGTCAATACATAGACATATTTGCCGTCAGAGTTTTCACGAACTGCCTTAGATGGAACGGTCAACATTTTTGCTTTCACATTAGATTCGATAATGAGTGTATAGAATTCGCCAGCCTTAATGAGACCTTTGTCATTGTTGAAAGTTGCTTTCACCAATACACTAGGCACTGTTTCAGGTTGTGTAATATCTACGTAAGTCAATTCACCTGGTAATTCTTGATCACCCACCTTGAGGAGAACTTTCATGCCGTTTTTCGCCTCCGGAGTGCCCAGTTTCATCGCCGCATCACGAGGGATGCTGAGAGATGCTACCATCGGTGTGGTTTGTTGTATCATCATAAACGGACGATCTGCAATCGCCATTTGACGGTCTTCGTTATAGATAGCCGTCACCGTACCTGCTATAGGAGCTACAATTGTGGATGCAGCCATTTGTGCCGATACTTGAGCGATTTGTGCTTCGATAGCTGCTACATTAGCGCCACCGCCACCACCGCCAGTTGTTACTGTCGTAGTTTGTGGTTGAGATCGTTCCACAATGCGATCATATTCTTTTTGTGTAATCATGCCCGCTTCGCGCATTTTCTGTGCCTGTGCTAATTGAGCACTATCTACAGAGGCTGCCGTCGTCGTAGTCACCGCCGTAGCATATGATTGCGATTGAGCTTGGGCTAACTGACCTTGTAAGGATGCCAGCTGTTGTTGTAAAGCCGACGTATCTACAGTGGCCAAGGTTTGGCCTTGCTGTACCTGGTCGCCTACTTTCACAGCATATACGACCTGCCCTGTTAAGGTCGGCGTCACTGTTGCCTTGTTAAGGGCAGTTACATTGGCGTCATTATGTATCTGCAGCGGCATATCCTTGTATGTTACATCAGCAACGGATACGGTTTTTGTACCGCAACCAGCAATGGCCAAGGCCATCATTACAACACCAAGCATAGCAATTACAGAACATAAACGATTGATTTTCATTCTGTCACTTCCTATCATATTGATTTTTATCAATACCTTAGTATATCATAAAATCAATTAGAATTATATGAAAGCTAACTTCTTTAATTTATGGATATTACGGAGGTTCTCATGGAAGAACGGATGGACTTTAGAATATTAAATAACGGCAGCTTTATCCCCTCTATCGGTTATGGCACTTACAAAACTGGCACCGAAGGCGAAACAGAGCAAGCCGTTGCTAATGCACTTAGCGTAGGTTATCGCTTGCTCGATACGGCGGCTTACTACGGCAACGAAGAAGCCGTTGGCAGAGGTATCAAAGCATCTGGCGTTAATCGTACAGATATCATTATTACTACAAAAATTTGGCACACCGATTCAGGCTATGATAATACAATGCGTGCTGTTGAAAGCTCTCTAAAAAAATTAGACACTGATTATATCGACATCATGCTCGTTCACCAACCGTTAGGCGATTACTACGGCTCTTGGCGCGCTATGGAGGAGTTATACGACCAAAACGTATTGCGTGGTCTAGGTCTCTCTAACTTCTACGAAGATCGCCTCATCGACTTGCTGTACCACTGTAATGTAAAACCTGTGGTGAACCAAATCGAGTGCCACCCGTTTAACCAACGTCAGTCCTTATTACAATTAATGCGTAAACATCAAGTAGTAGGCATGGCGTGGTCTCCATTTACTCGTGATCGCCAACCAATTTTCGACCATCCAATCATTAAAAGCTTGGCTGAAAAATACGGCGTTAGTAAACACCAAATCATCTTGCGTTGGCATATCCAACGAGGCATTATTCCATTGCCAAAGGCAAATAATATAAGCCATATGGAAGCTAACTTTGATGTATTCGACTTCAAACTCACTAACATCGACATGGACGTTATGGAATTGTTAGATCAACAAGACTTCTTAGAAGATCACCACACCGCACCAGGTCTTGAAAGACTATTACAACTTAAATAGAGTATAAAAGCAAAACCACTTATATCCTTTCCTTTAGGAATAGATATAAGTGGTTTATTTTAGTGCAGTTTATTTTAGTGTAGCTTATTTTAGTGTGCTTTATCTTATTTAGGCACATTAAATACGGCTTGAACAAGTATCATATACGCTACAGTGCCTGCTCCAATAGACATGAACATATTTCGTTTCCATACATGCATACCAACAGTCACTAATAAAGCAATAAGTTCCGGTACTCCATATGGATAGGAAAGCACAATTGTATCTTTAAAGGTATACACAACAAGCATTCCCATAACAGCTGCAGGTAATGCCTTGCCTAAATACTGTACAAAATCTGGGGCCTTCTTACCAGGTGGGAAAATAAGAAAAGCAGAGAAACGTGTAAGTAATGTGCCTGCTACAACAATGGCAACAGTAATGACCATTTCAAAACTAGTCAAGATGTACACCTCCCCACTTATACGCTATATAACATACTACGAGCATACACCCCATAGAAGCAAGCATAAATAAGGATTTTCCCGTTAATAGAAGCATCGCTAGGGCTACAACGGCTCCAACAGCACCAAAACCTCGAATATTATTACTTTTAGCATTAAATAACATTTCAAGGAATATGACAATAAATAAGCCAGGTAATACAAAACCAATACCTCGCAAATCTACAGATGCTAATAAATCACCGAACAAGCCCCCTACAAAGGTACTCGCCACCCAAAAGGTATAATTAAGCCACGATACATGGAAGTAGAACCATTTTTCATCTACATCATCGGGTAACTTCGTAGATACATTAATTGCAAAGCTTTCATCACACATCCACGCAACTGTAGGAAACCATTTCCAGCCCATATTCACATATCGCTGTAGTGCAGATAAACCATAGAAGAAATGGCGCCCATTGACAAACAAGGTCAACATAAAAGCATTTACCGGATCAAAGCCTGCCATCAACAGTCCAATAGTTACGAACTCCATAGAGCCTGCAAAGATTGTACTAGCTAAAACAGGAGCGGTCCACCAAGGGAACCCCTGACTGGTGGCATACAAACCAAAGCCTAATCCAAGGAAGAAGAAACTAAGCCCCATGGGAATCATAATGGGAAGTGCAACAGAAAATGCACTTCGATGTTTTATTGCATTCAAGGGATTTCCTCCTTCCGAAATCATACATTACATATTATGTAAAGGATAGTCAAAACTAATTTTAGACCGCTTCCAGATGCTAAAAATTAATTTGAACAATAATAAGACCAATAATAATAAAAGACACCATGCGGTGTCTTTTATGTAAGCTATTATATTATACATTATTGTATATAATTAGTGTCAAATTTTGATAGATTTAACCAAATGTATTATAAAGCACGCGTTAAAATTTCACGAGCTACTTCTGGTGTTACATCGCCTTTTTCACCAAGTTGTATCATGCCATGCTCTTCCAATTGTTTTACAATTTTATCAACTGCTTCAACGCCTAGACCATAGTCTTTCAAATGCGTAGATACACCGAGGGACTCGAAGAATTCACGAGTTTTAGCGATAGCCTTATCTGCTTTTTCTTCTTTTGTACCTTCTGTAATATGCCATACACGTGTAGCATATTGTGCCAATTTTTCAAGCTTGTCTGCTTTTTTCACTTCTAACAATGCAGGCAATACGATAGCTAATGTAATACCGTGGTCAAGATGATACGCCGCAGTTAACTCATGACCGATAAGATGTGTTGCCCAATCTTGTGGTACGCCAGCACCGATCAAGCCATTTAATGCCAAGGTAGAAGCCCACACGTGGTTAGCACGAATGTCGTAGTTTTCTGGATTTTCTACTGTTTCTTTGCCGATTTCAATCATAGTTTTCAAAATACCTTCGCTGAAACGATCTTGAATACGGCCTTCTACAGGATATGTTAAATATTGCTCTGTGGTATGCACAAAGGTATCAATAACGCCATTCTTAACTTGTTTTTCAGGCAATGTGAAAGTCAATGTTGGATCAAGCATGGAGAACTTAGGGAATACTAAGCTACTGAATACAGGGTATTTACCGTCACCATAAGTAATAACCGCACCATTGTTCATTTCGGAACCAGTTGCAGGTAGTGTCATAACTGTGCCAAATGGTAATGGATTTGGTACCATGTCTACCGGAACCTCTGGCACACCAGCTTTCATAACCTCAATAACAGGGCCATCATAAGTAGCGCCCATAACGATAAGTTTTGTAGCGTCTACTACAGAACCGCCGCCTACAGCGAGAACGAAATCTACTCCATGTTCTTTAATGAAAGCTACCGCACGTTCACAAGTTTCAAGAGATGGGTTTGGCTCAATACCGCCGAATTGCTCTACCTTACGGTTACCAAGGGCTTTCACAATACGATCAATAAGACCACTGCGAACAGCAGATCCACCGCCGTAAGTAATGAGCACCTTTGCATCCTTTGGTACCAATGTATCTAATTCATCCAAACGGTCTTTACCAAATACGATATGGGTTGGATTATAAAAATCAAAGTTAAACATGGTAGCCTCCTATATATACCTAGATCTACTGTTAAATCAATCGTAATACTTATATTCAAATGTAATACTTATATTTAAATGTAATACTTATATTAAATTGTAATGAATATATTAAACGTGATATTTAAATTAAGTTCTATAAAACGACGTTTAAATTAAGTTGTATAAAATTTATTAGTTGTATTATACCATTTTTCGAGATTTTTAGATATGCTAAAGCATATAACTTTAATCTATAGCTAACTTATAGATATTTCTCTATATACAAAATCCAACTCACATGATAGGATATTTACATTACATATGTTGTAGAAAGGGATGTTATTATGAAATTCAAAAAATTTATTGCCCCTCTCCTCGTTGGTGTACTTGCATTCGCCATCGCTGGTTGCGGCAACAATACTAATCAAGCAGGCCAAACGCCTAAAGAAGTAAAAATCGGTGCCACTGCAGGTCCTCATGCTCAAGTAGCTGAAGCAGTTGCAAAAGAGGCTAAAAAACAAGGTATCGACCTTAAAGTGGTAGAGTTCTCCGATTATGTAACACCAGATAAAGCTCTCGCTGATGGTGATATTCAATTAAATGCGTACCAACACGTACCATTTATGGAAAACTTTAACAAACAAAATGGTTCCAAATTAGTAGCTATTGGCAAAACTATTTTGATGCCAATGGGTTTATACAGTAACTCTGTACACAGTGCGGCTGACGTTCCAGAAGGCGCCATCGTAGCGATTCCAAATGACCCAACTAATGGTGGTCGTGGTCTTGCACTACTTGCTAAAGCGGGTCTTATTACTTTGAAAGACGGCGTTGGCTTCAAAGCAACTGTAGCAGATATTACATCTAACCCTAAAAATCTTCAAATTCAAGAATTAGAAGCAGCACAATTACCTCGTAGCTTAGATGACGTTGTAGTAGCTGCAATTCCTATGAACTACGTTCAAAGCGCTGGTCTTAATGTAGAAAAACAAGGTTTCTTCTTAGAACCTAAAGACGAACCTTTAGCGGTTATGATCCTTGCTGTTCGTGAACAAGACAAAGACAACGAAACATACAAAAAAATTGCAGACATCTACAAATCTGATGCAATTAAACAATTCATCAATGATACTTTCAAAGGTACCATTACATCTGCAAACTAAATAAAAGATAGAGTCTATAATGCCAAAAAGCGATACCCTAATCAATATTAGAGTATCGCTTTTATTTTATTCTTCCGTATCGAAGGTAACATCGAGTGGTTGACGTTCCACAATATTGCGATAACGAACGCGTGGATAGCCCATCAAGATTGCACCAGCAATAATCTTATCCTCTGGTACACCTAAAAGCTCCAACAATGGTTTGTATTCTGCTTCGCCTGCATGTTCAAAGAAGCCTGCCCAACAAGTACCAAGACCTAATGTTGGTGCATAAAGCTCTGCATAAGACAAGCAAGAGTGCCCGCTATCATGAGTACGATGAATATCTTTTTTAGAACCGATTGCCACTACGAGAGCTGGAGCATCGCGTAAGATATATTCCTTGCCTTTATCTACTTCCGCTTGAGCAGCACGAGCATAAAGGCGCATAATAGGTGCTGTTTTTGCAGCTAAGTGCATCCACTCAAGAACGAGATCAGCAATGCGACACAATTTTTGTTTATCACGCACTACAATATACGAAATACCTTGTGTATTAGTTGCTGTTGGCGCCATTCTTGCAACGTTTAATACTTTGCGAATGAGCTCAGCAGGAACTGGTTTATTTTGATAGTTACGAATAGAGCGACGGCTGCGTAAAAACAACTCAGCTTGCTCTGGCGTTAACTTAGGTTCCTGTGTAATATCGATTTGCTCCTTACGCGGTGTCATATCGCTATCGAGAGCAAGTGTGGGACATACGGAAATACAATGCCCACAGGAGATACAACCTCCCTTGCCAGTTACAGGTCCATCATCGGACATCACCAGCAACCCGGTCGGACAGTCAGCTACGCAAAGGCCGCATCGTGTACAGACTTCTGTATTGACGGTAAATAACATCTGATAAATCCTCCAAAAACTACTATAAAGCCTATTATAACATACAAAATCAAGTCATATCTAGTTTTAAACAATTATTCTAATTGTAATGGAGCTAATCCCTGTTCCTATATTTGCCTTTTGGATGGGGCCCCGTTTCATTAATACAACTTGGTAAAAAAAGTAAGAATACGCTTGCTTGCTCCGTTCTTCGCAAAGTCGCTGCACAAGTATATTCGTACTTTTTTATAACTATATTTATAAAGGCGTCCCATCAAAATAGAACTACACACTATAAGTATATAATACCTAGATACCCCGATTGATTTATATAAAAAGGCTTTAGAGTAGTGGCGCCACGCCCACCGTTTGGGAAGGACTAGCCAAAGGCTAGTCTTTTCCTTCCCCATCACACAAAAGCATATTGAGTAAATATCATATGTAGCTTGTGATGGGGTGTCAGCAATATATGGAGGGAACTTAGTCACTTGCTATGGGACTATTTCACAACAGGTGTTATAAAAATAAAACTAGATATCTCTGCAGCGACTTTACGAAGGACGGAGCAAGGAGATACCTAGTTTTCTAAACGCTTTCCCCATCATATAAAAGCAGATTGAGTAAATATCTACTGTAGCTTGTGATGGGACTAGTTAATAGCAGACGCTCAAATAATAAAAAGAGTTCCCTATGCAGCGACTTTGCGAAGAACGGAGCAAAGAGGGAACTCTTTTTATTATTTATTGAGTTGTCGCAATTTAACAGGGCCCCATCACAAGCGGAGAAAGCATTTACTCAAATGCTTTTATAAGTTCCATGTATTGCGCTTTGTGTGTGAGTCTCCAGGTCCCAAAGTCAGGTTCTGTGGCTTCGTTTAGTTTATTGGCTAGTGCTTCCATAAATTCAGGGATTTTTGTAGCCACAATGTGCCCTGCCATTTTACCGAAGTTTTCGGAGCCCATGTGTTCGGATCCGCCATCAACTAGCATAAAGGATGTGGTAGGCTTCTTATCTACTAGTTTAACAGAGCCGTGGAATCCGATTTCACCTATTTGGTGTGTACCACAGGAGTGCGGGCAACCAGAGATGTGTAAACGAGGGAGTTTTCTGGTGTCTATGCCCTTCTCTTCAAGGTGTGTAAAGATAGCTTTTAATAGACCATTGGAGTCTTGAATCCCGATTTGGCATACTGTAGAGCCCACACAGGATACGGAGCGACGGAATTCGTTGATAGCACTATCGTCTGTCAAATTTGCAATCTTACGTGCTTCATCAGCAGTGAGATTAATAAAATACAGTGATTGATCAGGGGCAATACGAGCTTCAACTTGATCTAAGGTTACTGCATAATCAAGGGCAGCTAAAAGGTTTGCAACGTTTGCATCTCCACCTACAGGATGGTATTCCACATAGTAAAGGCCTTCTTGTTTTTGCCGATGAATGCGATGGTTCACAACAGAATCATCACGTTTGCCTGTTTTTGTAATTTCATAGGCGTAATCAGCAGGATTTATGGTTAGCTGTTCTACCTCTTTTACCATAGCCAAGGTTTCTTCATAGGTTTTGATGAAAGCTTCGGCTCCACCCATTTCAGCCGGCATGTAACGTGTACGAGCTTTACCACGGTTCTTAAAATTACCGTGATTAGCAAATACCATAAGCATAGCTTTCACATAATACAATACATCCTCAGGTTGCACATCGTGAGCCACAGGAATACCCATGCGAGGGTTTGGTCCTAGTCCACCACAAGCATAGACATCAAAGGTATTATATTTGGTTAAATTAAATCCAAGATCTTTAAATGTAGTGTGCGGCGTACTGTCAAAACCATTGTCGATAGCCATTTTAAATTTACGGGGAAGCTTGATATAAAACATTTGCTCCATGAGGAACTCGCTAATAGCCGCCGCATAAGGCGTAATATCTAGGGTTTCTCGAGGATCAATGCCCCTTAGAATACTGGCTACCACATTTGGGTTATCACCACCAGCACCACGATTATAAATACCATGTTCATGACACTCTTTAAAAAGATTGAGTATTGTATCACCATCAAGACCATGCATTTGTAAGCATTGACCAGTCGTAAAGTGCACATGCTGTATGTTGTATTTACGAATGGAGTCCGCCAAAAACTGCATATGCTCACGCGTCATGCGCCCTCCATTAAAACGCCAACGGCTCATACTAGAGTTAGCCCCGCGTTCCGCGTAGCTACCAAAGGCACCAGATTCACCCTTATAATCAGCGATAGACATTTCTTTTTTATAAAACTTATGCGTCATATCTTCAAACTTTGGATAATCTGCAATTAATCGATCTTTCAACTCTTGTGTAATCATACTATTACCCTCTTGGCTTATATCTATTAAGCATAATTTATAACTTTGTAAGGGTTAGTATACCATACACGAATAGGTATGTTTGTAGCTAAGCTCACAAGTTTAAATACCAAATACTAATACCATAGTTTACAATCTGTAATAATTATTACTTTTAATATTAATATCTCTAGAACATTAAAAACAAAAAAAGAACAGCCCGAAAGCTGTTCTCTTATGTTAAGTTCTGAAATTATAGTAACGGTACTAGATTAACTAGTTCAGGTCATATCCTACACTTGAGGATTATACGCGACCTTCGTTAGGATTATCATAAGCCTCTTTATCGATAGTACCCATGATTTTATCTACTACGAGAGCATTTGTTAAGGAACCGGATACGTTCAAGCATGTACGGCCCATATCGATCAATGGATCGATAGCAAGGATTGGGCTGATAGATGTGAAGTACGCCCCAAGGCCTGTACCACTAAGGGATACGGATGCAGCCATTGTAGCAGTACCAGGAACACCTGCGATACCAACGGAACCGATTGCGATAACGATAACACTCATGATGTACATAGTCATATCGAATGGAATATTCGCTACGTTAGAAATGTACACTACAACAAGTGCTGGGAATACGCCGGCACAACCTTGCATGCCTGCAGTAGTACCGAAGGATGCTACTGTATTAGCCGTTGTTGCATTTACGCCAAGACGTTTTGTCAATGTTTCAACAGTCAACGGCAATACGCCCATAGAGGAACGGGATGTGAAAGCCAACAATAATGGAGCTTTCGCTTTCTTGAAGTATGTAATCGGGTTGTAGCCAAAGCTAGCAATCAAGATAGCTTGAACAACGAACATAATCAAAAGGCCAACATAAAGTAACACTACGAATAAGCCCATATCAAGGATAGCTTGTAGGCCACGAGTTGCCAATGTAGATGCTAACAATGCAACGACGCCGTATGGCATAAGGCCGATGATGAAGTCTGCTACCCAAGAGATCAATTGGTGAAGCTCATCAAATAGTTTCGTGAATATCTCCATGGAGTTTGTGCCAGTTTGTTTTAATAGACGAGCTACGCTACCTAAGATAATAGCGAACACTACGATACCGATAACATTTGTTTCAGCAGCCGCTTGAATTGGGTTGCTTGGAATCAAAGCACGGAATGTATCAACCATCGGTTTAATTTCACGAATCTTTTTACCAGATTCAACGATATCAAAGCCTTGACCTAAACCAAAGGCGTTACCTAAGATAAGGCCAACCACAGCAGCCACTGCTACCATGCCGAGGTTTGTAGAAACCATTGCCACTACTAATTTCTTAAGATTAGCACCTGCTTCCATGTGCAAGATAACGTGTATAATGGAGATAAAAACGATAGGAATAACAAGCATGCGGATTAAGTCAATGAAGCCACCACCTACTAGGGAGAACCACTTCGTACTTTCCTTGATATAAACAACTTTAGTTGGATCATCAGGGAATCCTGCAATAACTTGAACTGCTATACCAAGTACGGCACCCACAATAGTACCAATAATAACGAGATTACCGAAGGATGTGCCCTTGCGTTGCAATACATAAATACCTATTAACACGAGCACGAACACCGCGATAATACCAATACTTAGTGGATTGCTTAACATGAGGTAATCTGTAAAGAATGGAATATTCATAATACACCTCTTTAATTCATATCACAATAATAGGTTATGAACTTAGTATAGCATATATCGAAAAAAATACAAGTACAATATTTAATTTTTGATAACATTTAATGTATTCTGTAATATATGCACCAAAAGGCGATTTTCTAAAAGAAAATCGCCTTTAGTAAATCTAGCTATTATATTATCTATTAACTAAGATATAGGTTACTTGGATAGGACCATGAGCACCATCT
>ERZ838516.4108-NODE-4108-length-11739-cov-3.703783_pt1 | contig 11739 bp, 9 predicted proteins | sample MGYA00519910_ERZ838516 | MGnify/ENA primary metagenome ERZ838516 (study PRJEB31850, sample SAMEA3708837) | human gut metagenome | biome: human gut; feature: human-associated habitat; material: faeces | place: China | collected 2014 ... | reverse complement strand
AGTCCTGTCCCTGCCAGTTGGTGAAGCGTTCCTCGATCACCTTTGCCATGGCCTGGTACCGCGGTACCAAGGTAAACGGAATCGTCCCCCTTGTGGATGTTACAAGCGGGGCACAGGTATTGCTGGCCGAAGCAGGCAAAAACAAGGACCGCTCCTGGACTCATGACCTGCCGACTGTAACCTACAATAACAGAGCATATTATCTGTTGAATAAGGCCGGAACTTACAAAGGGGTATGGCTGAGCGGTGATGGTGACAATGCCGGTACATATACCTATGCCGATGAAATCACAGTCGCCGGTGAGGCAAGCTCCTGGACAAACACGATCCGGCTGTACACCACGGCGGATCAGACGGAAAATACCAGCAATGACCATGCGCAGAGCTTTTACTACCTCACGCGGGTATATTCCAACACGGTGCCCCAATATTCGATAAATGGCATCGTATGGGCCGGTGACCACCAGACCCACCGCCTGACAACCTATTATAATCGTAGAGTGCTGAACTTTGATTTGACCAAGGAGATCGTGCCTGAAGCGACAACGAAGGCGACCGGCAAAAAGGCCTGTGCTGTCAGCAGCGGTGAAAAAGTCATTTACCGCATTACACTGCAGGCGCGGGATGGACTGACCGGGCAGATCAAGCTGCAGGGCAAGGATATAAAGGACCTGCTGCCTGCCAGTCTGACAGGTTTCCGATGGACAAAGGGTGAAAACATTGCCGTCAGCTATGACTTTGGGACAGGCGAAGGCGCCGGTATGATAACTGGCAGCCAGGATGATTGGAAGATTACGGTGCCGGATGCTCAAAAGCCAAACCAGCAGGCTATTACCTGGGGTGATGGTTTCAGTATCTCCTTTGGCAGCCAGCCGGTGTATATCTATGTAGAGCTTACCTACCCGCAAGGCGATGCCTGGGATGCCTATGTGGACGCCTACAGCAGCACTGGTGTGGTCAACACGTTCCAAGCCATGGGTATGGACGACAGTGTCAGCCACAACCTGAAAATGACGGGAAAAGGCGTCCTGCAAAAGGGCGTATACAATACGGCGGTTGTGAGATTGACTAATAACTTTGATGTTACAACAGGTTACTTTATAAGTAACAAGGGGACAAATTCCAGAAATATCTACGGCACTACGGGAACACATCCGTTCGCTACGCAGTACTATATTACTATCGCCAATGAGGGAAAAGGCCGGTTGTATCTGGAAGATGTTCAGGACATTCTGCCGGACGGCATGACCCTGAAAAATTTGCAGAGTGACCCTGCGAGATATTATTATGATTTTAGCAGAACGGTACAGACAATAACAACCGCCAACAGCTTTCCTTTTGCAGAGTGTACTACAAGCGGTAAAAATTTTACAGCGGTAAGGGTGCAGGTTGCAGCCAGCACAGCTGACTTGCAGGATGGACGGCAAAAAGTGACGTTCACCTTTACCCCCGGCGGGTCAGGTACTGTAAAGTATGATGCAGAATCAGGCAAGTGCTATCTTGAATCTGGGCAGGCAATACAGTTCGGATATTTCTGCTACTCTGGGTCAAAGACGCAGTCAAAAGATATGGCCGTTAATACTGCCGTAATGCCCTATTGCGATTATAATGGCGGTGGGATAGAGGTTGGAACGAGCCGCTTTGCCGTGAAGGACAGTTCTCAGATGGAAGCTGTGCTGCCAAACGATGATACGAATCCGACCATCAATGAAAATGCATGGGCAGCTGACTGTGGGTTTGCGGTGGACTCGGCGGACGAAACAACAAAATGGCTGACATCCACGGTTACACAGCATTTAGGCAAGGTGGAAATTGGACTGAGCAAGACAGTGTATGGTTCCACAAAATCACCAAATACAAAACCCAATGCAGTAGGCAACGAGGAAGAGGTTTGCTGGAGCGTGCTGGTTGAAAATAAAGGCACGACTGCACTGGAAGATTATGTTATCAGTGATGAAATACAGGAACCATATAGAATAACGAGTGTTTATGCCTACTTTGGTACTACAGAAGCTGAGTTAAAAAGTGGTAATACATATGCGTTTTTGTGCTCGATCAGGGATTATGACAAAGCAAGTGACACATTCCTGGTGGCGAACCAGCGGCTCAAAGTAAATGGCGATCCAATAAAAATACAGGCAGATACACATGGCGGAACCTATCGTAGTCACCCTGTTGTAGAAAAAGATCCTTCGTTCTACATTGCGATTGTTCGGGATACGGTATCTGGAAAACTCCGCGTGAATGTACGGCTGGCTGGTCCCACATGGGCAGTTCAGAGCGGAACCTATACAGATTTTCGGTTTTGGACCGAAAAGCCGGATGATTCTCGGCTGGTCAACAAGACCTACACCAACACCGCCTGGCTGACCCCGCTGCGGGACGACCTGGGCTGGGATGGTACGGCTACCAGGGGCGTGATCGATGAAAAATTGTCCACCCCGTATTGGGGCAAGGGCGAGACCCGCACATCCATCCGCAGCAGTGCGAATGTAATGGTGTCCTACGGTTACTCTACCAGCTCGTCGATTGCCGTCTCCCAAAAGGACCCGGCAGATCATACAGTTTACTCGACCAGCTCCGACGAGGCAGATACCACGACCGTCCTGCCGGATAAGAATGCCAGCGTCCATTATACCCTGACAGTGGACAATACGGTCTATGCCACCCCGCAGGCCCTGACCAAACTGGTGCTTATCAATAACCTGCCGCAAGAGGGAGATCATAACCCCTTCCAGGACGACGATATGCGCGGCAGTGAATACCAGATGAGCCTGACAGAGGGCAATACATTCACCGTAAAGGCCAGCATCCGTCAAAATGATGGTACATTTGAGACAAAGGTAATCGACCCTAAGTACATTAAAATACAGTACAGCAAGGACGTTAGCTTTGATGGGGATGACTGGAACGGTAAGGAATCCGTTAAATGGACGACGAACCCGGAGGGGGCACGATCTTTCCGCATTATTATCGATGACCCGTCTGGTGCAGCCATGCCTGCACACAGCAAAGTTACCGTGGAGTACGACGCCAAAGCAGATACCCCGGACAGCATCGAACCCGGCCAGACCGCTTACAACAGTTTTGGTTACCACTATGAGGTGAATGGCGGAACTGCACTGGAAGCTGCCCCCTCGGGCGTTGGCCTGCGTACCCCGTATGTGCCCACCCTGCAAAAGCGCCTGGAGACCCCGGATGGTGAGGCTATGGCTGCCGGTGCAGATGCAAAATTCAATTTTGTCATCTATGACGGTGCCGCAGTGACCTTGAAGGATGACTTTACCGAAGCCGACCTGGCCAAAGCCTTGCAAGGGCGTACCTACACGTATGTGGCAAAGAAGGTTGACCCCGGCCAGATGGAATCCGATGCCCCATGGCTGAAAGACCTGAAGCAGTACAGCTATGCAAACGGCACCTGGACCGCAACTGATACGGCTTGGACATGGAAGAACGGGAGCACCTATCATGTGATCGAGTTGCCGATTACAGGTGACTACCGCTATGGTTCCATTAACCGCAGCACGGCACGCAGCTATAGCTTTACTTACAACTATGCCAATAAAAACACGCTGCAATGTGTAAACATTGGCACCAGTTGGGCAGCGAAGCTGACCAAGATCGAGGAAAACAAGCCTGAGATCAAGCTGCAGGATGCTTACTTTGCCCTGTACAGCCCGGTTGAAGCGGACCAGATGACGAAAGATGCCTGCAGTGCATTGCTCGTTACCAAGAAGCCAGACCTGACGTACGAGGACGAAAATGGCACAAAATGGTACCTGAAGTCTGTGGTCAAGACCGATGCTAATGGCACCCTGACTTGGGCAGGGCTTTCCGAAAGCGAGTACCGGTATGTCGAGGTGCAGGCCCCCAACGGCTATAACCTTGACAGCACAGTGCGCAAGGTGACCCGCCCCACAGGCGGTGGAACAGCATCTGTTTCTGTGACTAACCGACCCGGCTACAACCTGCCGGAAACCGGCGGCATCGGCACTTGGCCGTTTATGACGGCTGGTCTGCTGCTGGCCGGCACCGCCCTGGCCCTGCTGCTGAAAAAGCGCAAGACCAACAACTAAAATCATCCCCCGCAGAGCGACCCATCGTAAGGTCCTCTGCGGGGGATTTTTGGTTAAATACACTTTGAGTCCAAAGGTATGAAGGTAACCGTCTAATAATTGACGTCCAGTGGAAATTACCACTTGACCCTTGTCTCAACAACCTTGCCAATTATAAATAGATAGTCAAGCAAATTACTTTTGGCTACGAAATCTTCTCGCGTAGAATTAAAAAAGTGCAAAACTATTGATGACCCTACTTGCTTATACTGCGCAATGAAGCCGACTGGATAAGGATTATAGATAAAAAGGCCGATATCTCCATCGCAAAGACGCTGCTGATAATGAATCAACGCGGTATCACCAGCCAGTATACGAGGTGCCATTGCATCATCGTCAAGGACATAGTAAATATGGTCATTCGGGTTTGGTACGTATGCCCATGCGGAACCATATTGTTCGTCGAAAATATACGACTTTCCGTATGGTCTGATTTTCCCAACAGCAGGGATGGAATACTCGGCGGGAGCATCAAGGAAATCGTGACCAACGGGGGAGATGTCCTTGGCACCTTTGAGGAGTACATCAGTAGATATACCCAAGATGTCCGAGAGTTTAGAAATTGAGGTAGGGGAAGGAGTGGATACTCCCGTTTCCCATTTGGCAATGGCTTGCTGTGTGACACCCAGCTTTGAAGCAATTTCCGCCTGACTATAGTGCATGGATTGCCGGGCGCGTTTTAGCTATTCTGCAAACATTTGTACTCCTTTTGTGTAGTCGGATTCCCCCGGCGGATCAAAAAGAATTATTGAACAGGCACCTCGACCTCAACATACCATTTCCCAATTGTATTACCAGAAATATTGGAAGAACGCTCAAAAAACAGGTAACGTTCCTGGCCGCAGACGGCGATGGTATAGCGGTCACCCTGACCGCCAGCTTTGGCAGCGGCGGCCTGACGGCGGCAGATAACTTTGTCGATTATAAAGTGTCGACCATCCGGCCATTTAATGATCCGCGGACGCATTACGCCATCCGATTGAATAATGCAATCCACATCTATATAAACGCGCTGCCATTGTGTCATGGTGGGTACCTCTTTAAAAGTCAATTTCCTAGAAAATCTCCATGTGCCTCAAACGGAAGTCGTAGCTCGGAGTATCCCTTGCATAAGAGTAATTTGACCTTAAGCACAATCAACTCTACAGGATATCCGAGTGAGCAAGCTATTTGCTGGACGCTGTATCCATCGTGACAAAGCGCGAGGATATCATTATCATTTATTAAGTATTCAGCAGCAAAAAGGCTGGCCTCATATTCAGTTGTGGAGGTGTTGTCTAACGAAAGACTTGTGAAAGATCTCGCATCTGCAGAATAGGGGTGGAGAATACAATGCCCTAATTCATGTGCAAGACACACCTGCTGCATTACTTCATCTTGGTCGAGATTCAGGGTTACATGAAGTTTTCCGTGAAGTTGGATGGCAAATCCCCGAAAGGATTCTTGTATATTACCATAATGCTGTGCATCAACAAGGATACCCTTTGAGTGGGCGAGGGCCATGGGAGAAATATCGCCATATTCTTGCTTGAGAAAAGCAACGGCATCAATAATATACTCAATTGCCATAAGTCACACCCTCCCTTCGGGTTACTATTTGGATACGGCAAAAAGGTATAATTGGAGAGCCTATCTCTATTTTACCAGATGGAGAGTCCAATAGTCTGTACTTCAATTCTCGGAGTCCTTCTTTTCGGACTCGGCTGCGCCACGACAATCGAGATATGCCTGTGTGAGCGCACGGTAGTAGGCATCTTTGGCGGCCTGTGAAAGTTTGCCACCAGCAAAGAGACCGACATTTTTGGCGAATAACTCATTTACTTCTTCTGCACCCTGATCGCCATAGAGTTCTTTGACTTGGTCGAGCTGAGAAATGGGGGCCTCGTTTTGATTGCTTCTCAAAGCGGAAGGAGTCGTATGCAGTGCCTCAGCAATATGCTGTAAGGTAGTATCCCTTGGAGTGCTTTGTCCGGTCTCAATTTTATAGATGCTCACACGAGAAACACCGGATAGCTTTCCGAGTTCTTCTTGTGTGAGTTTTTGGCTTTCCCTAAGTTTTGCAATATTGGTTCCCAATGTGTTGGTCATCGTAAAACCACCTTTCCGAAATTAAAGTTAGCATTTTATGAAAACTTGTTGACTTTAAGATTGCTCGCTGTTATCATAAGTACAAGAAAAGATAACTTATAAATAGAAATGATAACTTACAAGCTAACTATAACACGGCGGCATAGAAAATGCAATACCCTTTTTCGGAAAGGATGAAAAAAAGTGAAGCGGGTTATTATTCATAGCGATATAAACAATTGCTATGCATCAATCGAACGGCAACTAAATCCCTCACTTGTAGGTAAGCCAATTGCGGTTTGTGGTGCTGCAGAAGAACGGCACGGAATAGTTCTTGCAAAAAGTTATGAAGCAAAGGCGTTTGGAGTTCAAACAGGAGAGGCCATTTGGCAGGCAAAGAACAAATGCCACAATTTGATTATTGTGTCGCCACACTATGACAAGTATGTTCAGTATTCGAGACTTGCACATGAAATTTATAAGAAATATACGCCTCTGATTGAGCCGTATGGACTGGATGAGTGCTGGCTTGATGTTTCAGGCAGTGTGGAACTGTTTGGGTCAGGTGAAGAAATTGCAGCAGAAATCCACAGGAGGTTTAAAGAAGAACTTGGATTGACCGTTTCTTGCGGTGTGGCGTCAAACAAGATATTTGCGAAACTTGGATCGGATATGAAAAAACCAGATGCAACAACGGTAATTCCGGAAGAAGGATTTCAAGAACTCGTCTGGCCACTGCCGGTATCGGACTTGTGGGGTGTGGGTAGACAAACAACAAAGAAGTTGGATTCTTATTGTATCAATACGATAGGTGCTTTGGCCAAAACCAATCTCCAATTTTTACAGGAACGATTTGGCGTTGCGGGAACTCAACTATGGCTGTACGCAAATGGCCGCGACACATCAAGAGTCGCCAGATATGGGTACATTGCACCAATAAAGAGTATCGGTCATGGAGCAACTACGGCAAAGGATATGGAATCGGATGAGGAAGTGTGGCGTACAATTTTAGATCTCACGCAGGAAATTGGCTATAAACTGAAGAAAAATCATTTGGCTGCAAGAGGAATTCAGATAAATGTCAGAGATAAAAATTTTTTTAGCTGCCAGTATCAGATGAAGTTGGAGTATATAACGCAGAGTACGCTGTTTTTGGCACAGGCGGCCAAATTGCTCTTCTTCAAAAAACATCGGTTTACTACGCCTTTACGATCGATTACGGTACGAGCAATTGATTTAGTCCCAGAGGACACACCACAGCAACTTAATTTGTTTGCAGGTTATGATAAACAAGATGACATTGTTCGATTGGAATCAGCAGTGGATCGCTTGAGGGAGCGATTTGGCAATAAGATAGTCGTGCCAGCATCACTAATGGAAAAATCGTGCAGACCAACACTCAGCACTGATTTCCCCAAGATGCCTGCGCCAATGTACCATTAAAGCGCATTTGTTCAGAAAAGGAGGAACCACAGTATCATGAGAAAAACAGGAATCACTGGAGAAGTGATAAAAATGTACGAAAATGCAGGGCTTGATGTGAATACAATCTACGCCAAAAGCCAGTTGCTGTTGTGCAGCTATCGCAGAATCTGTTGGAGTGTTCAAAATGATGCGTACTATCTTATGGATGAATCCTGCCACTATGGTGAGGATTATACTGCTGCGTTGGCGTACCTTATGGAATTTGCTCCAGATGTCCAACGAGAAAAATTTGAATACAGAATTCAGAACCTTATGGAATCTGAACATTGGATTCAACTCATCGATCTTGCGATTGAACGAGTGCGTACTTTTTACAAGCGGGGAGACCTGTATGCGGAACTTCTTTCAAAAAATTATCTGACGGGAGTGGTGTACAGAGTAGATGAAATCATTGAGAGTCTGGGCTTGGAGCGAAGCGTGTACTATAATCGACGTCAAGAAGCGGTGCTTTTGTTTGGATACGCATTGTGGGCCATCGTGATTCCAAGAGAAAAGGTAAATGCAAGAACAGAAAGTGGTGGATAAACAAAACTACGACATAAATACTACACAGTGACAATGAAATGTCATCAAAAAGACAAGAAAATAACTATATAACGCCTAATGAACAGTCGACATTAAAAATGTAGAATGGGTATGCTGGCAGAGAGCATACCTTTATAAGCACCCCATCGCATAAGCGATGGGGCTCTTTTTTTGTTGCCAGCCAATACGGTAGCAAGGCCGGGACGATTTAAATCGTCCCGGCCTTTTTGCTGACCTCTTTTGGGAAGGACTGGCAATGGAGAATCTGCATTTTGACCTGTCGAGATGCCGTTCGCCTCCAGACCTCCATCGGTTTGAAACTTTTTCAATCTGACGGAGGTACAAAATGGCTTATAACAAGGCAAGGGCCGAAATGGAATGGCTCAAATGGAAAAATAAGGAAGAGAATATGGAATATCAGCAATTCTTGGAAATCACAGAAGAACAGAAACTTATACCGCTGATTAGTGCGTAAAAGAAAATTGACCAGCGCCATACAAAAACGGTGCTGGTTAATGACTTTGCATAGGACATATTTAGTGATTTTGATCGTTAGAAGAGTGCTTTTTATTACAACAGCATACACCATGAGTGTGAGCAACTAAGGAGAGCAACTGACTCTTAATCAGTGGGTCCTGGGTTCGAGTCCCCGATGGTGCACCAAAGAATGCCTTACACGAAAGTGTAGGGCGTTTTTTTGTTGCTCTATTTTAAGAAGGCACGATCTGGTGCAGCGTCGGAGATACTCGAACAGGGCGGCGGCACGCAGGTGCCGTAAGGAACGCCACAGTGCGGCGTTCCTTAGCCCGCGGGAGAGTCCCCGATGGTGCACCAAGAAAAGCCGCAACGAATGTTGCGGCTTTTTTGTTGCACCATTTCCTTCGGGACGGACTCGCACTTCGCGCAAGCACTCGTGTTCGTCTCGCGGGGACTGGTCGCTAAAAATGGTTGCGGGTTTGTGAGCAGGGGCCACGATTGAGCGTGAGCGAAAGCGGGGAGCGAACAATGTACGCCGCGCGCGGCGTACAACCGCACGAGCGGTTTTGCGAAGCAAAATGGAGGCCTTACAGGCCGACAAGCGGACCGGACTGAATTCTTAACGCGCCCACTGATGGTGCACCAAAGAATGCCTTACACGAAAGTGTGAGGCGTTTTTTTGTTGATCTATATACTAAAGGCAGAAATAGTCAACGACGGCAGAAAGGGGGCGGAGCGCACAAACAGCAAGGTGCAGGAAGCTTTTCCGGCAGAGCAGTGGTTTCAAGATGCGCATCGATTTCCGTGATGCTTTTCCCGCTGATTTATTGCTCCGTCACTTGCAGCACACAGGCACAATAGCCGGGTTCGGGCTGATAGCAATGGATGATAAGATTTTTGTTTATCTCGGGACTGTAATCACGGAGGGTGTGCTTTGTTCCGTTTAACGCCACATCTGCATTCGCAATGAACCTGTATATTTGTGGCATGTCAGGGCTGGCTTGGTCTGGCAGTCCCGACCGACAAAACGCTTTGAGGGCAAACAAACTGCTCCACCCCGCATTTGCTGTGTATGGTTGTATGTGCTATACTAAAAACAATCGATGGTGCAGCTGAAAAGTCGAAAATATCGTCTGTTTCTACAAACGCAGCGGGATTTTGCGTTAAAAGCCTTGGAATCCACAAAGGATTCCTGCGGCTCTTTGCCTTAAATTCTGCTTGTGTTTGCGAAATATCCGTCATTTTCTTTGTTTTCAGATACACCTTAAGAAGCTGCACCAGATGTGGACTGTGCGGGGCCGCAGTGTGATGTTGAGAAAGGGGAACAGCAGATGACCCGGATTGCGATTGTGGAGGACGAGGCGGCGGTGCGGGAACAGCTGGCGGGGTATGTGCAGCGGTACACCCGGCAGTACGGCACGCCGTTTGAGGTAACGGAGTTTGCGGATGGGATGGAAATTCTGGAAGATTACCGCTCGCAGTTCGACATCATCCTTCTGGATGTGGAGATGAAGCACCTGGACGGCATGGAGACCGCCCGCCGCATCCGGGAGCGGGACGGCGGGGTGCTGATCGTGTTCATTACCAACATGGCGCAGTATGCCATCCGCGGATATGCTGTTGGGGCGCTGGATTATGTGCTGAAACCGGTGCCTTACTTTGCGTTTTCGCAGCAGCTGCAAAAGGCGCTGGGACAGCTGGAAAAGCGGGAGCGGCATTATCTGGCTGTGGCGGTGGACGGCGGCATGCGGCGGCTGGACGCGGCGGAAATCTATTACCTGGAAAGTGAAGGCCACAAGGTACATTTTTACACCGAAAAAGAAGATTTTGTGGTGCCGGGCACCCTGAAAAACTATGAGGAAAAGCTGGTGGGCCGGGCGTTTGCACGGTGCAACAGCGGGTATCTGGTCAATCTGGCGCAGGTTTCCGGCGTGCAGCAGGATATGGTGCAGGTTGGTCCGTATACGCTGCAGATCAGCCGCCCGCGGCGCAAGGCCTTTATGGCGGGGCTGGCGGATTATATTGGGGGTGCGGGACAGTGACGACATTGCCGGATATCCCCCGCCTGTACACCGCATTGGCGGAAGTGCTGGCGGTGCTGCTGTATGCGCACAGACTGCCGCCGCGGATGAACCAGCGCGTGATCTGGGGCGTAGAAGCCGGTTGGGCGGTGCTGCTGGGGGCGTTTTTGCAGGCCACGGGGGAAGTTCCGCTGGCGTGGTGGATCCCCTGCATGGCAATGGCAATTCTTTCTATGCTGCTGTTTTTGTGGGTCACACGCAGCATTACGCTGCTGGAAGCGGGCTATGTGTGCGCGCGGGCCTTTATTTTGGCGGAGCTGGCGGCCAGCGTGGAATGGCAGCTGCACTGCGTGCTGTGGCCGCAGCGCGGCGGGGCGGAGCCACTTTCGTTGCTGCTGTTGGCGGTGGTGTACGGCGGCATTTTTACCGCCATGCTGTTTGTGGAGAACCGCCGCCCCGGCCCGGCCGGGAAGCTGAAAATAACGCTCGCAGGAACTTTTGTGGCGGTGGTCATGGCGCTGACCGCATTTGCCGTGAGCAATTTGAGCTTTGCCAACGGCAGCGAAGCCAACATGAACATGTTTTACATCCGCACGCTGGTGGACCTGGCCGGGGTGCTGATTTTGACGGTGCAGCACGAGCAGCTGCGCGAAGCCGCCCTGCACAGCGAGCTGGCGGAGCTGGACGGCGTTTTGCACCGCCAGTACGAGCAGTACAAGCAGAGCAAGGAGAACATCCGCCTGATCAACCGGCGTTACCACGAGCTGAAAATGCAGATTGCGGCCATCCGGGCGGAGCGGGACCACGCCAAGCAGGATGTGGCGCTGGCGGCCATGGAAAGCGGCATCCGCCAGTACGAGGCGGAGAACAAGACCGGCAACCCGGTGCTGGACACCCTGCTGACGGCCAAAAGCCTGTACTGCCAGCAGCACCACATCACGATGACCTGCGTGGCGGACGGGCATTTGCTGGACTTTTTGGAAACAGGGGAAATCTGCACGATTGTGGGTACGGCGCTGGACAATGCGACCGAGAGCGTAGAGACCGAG
>ERZ838516.4106-NODE-4106-length-11744-cov-4.196424_pt1 | contig 11744 bp, 10 predicted proteins | sample MGYA00519910_ERZ838516 | MGnify/ENA primary metagenome ERZ838516 (study PRJEB31850, sample SAMEA3708837) | human gut metagenome | biome: human gut; feature: human-associated habitat; material: faeces | place: China | collected 2014 ... | reverse complement strand
CGGAAATGTTCTCATTAAGCAGTAATTATATTTTTGAGCAATTAGGTCACGAAGAAGCTGCAATGATATACTTTGTCAATAACAAAATGAATTTATTAGGAAATGGGGTTATATCAAAGCTAGATGAAATTGAGTCTATTTTGAGACAAAGTATTCAATCTGAGGTGGTTTATACTGATGATAAGTATTTAGATGATAAAGAATACTATATTAAAATTTTGAAAGATAATCATAGAATGGCACATATATATTTATTGGATAAATTTGATATTAATGAATTCTATGTTCCACCCTTTCTTACGCAGAGGGAAGAAAAGATACAGGGGTTAAATTTCAGATATATACGAAATAATCCAATGTATAGAATCAGTATGCAGGAAAAATTACATAATGAAGTTGATTTTGATGATTGGAAGTATATTTTTGAAAGAAGTAACATAGTATATGTTACAGGGGGAGCCGGTTACGGAAAATCTTTATTTATGAAGAAATTGATTGGGGAATATGAAAAGTTAAATATTGTTGATGCTGATGAATATATGGTTATTTATGGTGAATTGAAGAATTTCTTTATAAATAATACAAGTAATCCTATGTCAGTCGTTGATTTTTTACAGAATAGTATGAAAAGAGAGACGCTTATTGAAGATTCTAGGGTATCTAAAGAATTAATAAATTATTATTTAAAGAGAGGGAGATGCATTATATTACTTGATGCATTGGATGAAGTAGATAAAGAGAGAAGGCAAGAATTGCATAGTCATGTGATTCATTATTTTAAAAATCAAAATCCTAATAATAAAGTGTGTATTACATCGAGAGCAAGAGGTTTTTTACCAGAAAAGAATATTGAAGTATTTGAAATAGAACCATTGGATAGGGTTCAAATACAAACATATGTTGATAATATTATTAAATTAGGTAAATTTGACAAAAGTGATAGAGAATCTTTTTTACAGCAAACACAGATATTGGTTGATAAAGGTTTTTTAAACAGTTTTTTAGTATTATCTCTTTTGATTAATATATATAAGGCAGAAAGAGAATTACCAGAAAATAAGTTGGAGTTATATCAAAAGTGTTTTGAGTATATTTCAAATAAGCGAGAGAAAGAAAAATCACAAGAAAAGTACGATTGGGCACTTATTTCAACATTAATGAAAGATAATACATTCATGGAATTAGCAAATCTTTGCTTGCCTAATAATAGTGATGTGAGTAAGGATATAATAAAAGAACGATTAACTCAGATTTATAAGACAAAATATGTTTCAGAAAATCAAACGGAGTTGGCAATTGACCAGTTTTTAATATTTTGTTCTGATCGAACTGAACTTTTTGTCCCAGCTTCTGGTGAGGATTGTTTTAAATTTTTTCATCGTTCATTTTTTGAATATTTTTATTCACAATATATTTTTACAAGAATGTCGAGTGTTGAAGAAATATATGATGCATGGAGAACATTTGATGTAGATTCGGAAATTTTTGAATTAACATTGGCTATGTTTAAGCAGAAAAATGAGAGCAAATACCAAGAAATTGTTGAGTTTCTTTTGAAAAAATTGGAAAAAGCATTTAGCAATAATATTGAAAGAATTAATGTAATGAATATGCTTGTTTTATGTATGCAGGTAATAGATGATGAATTATATAAAAAGCAATTTGTTAATTTTATTGTTGATAACGTAGAGTTCTGTAATAAAAATATTCAAGAAATTCATAATCAAGGATTTATTATTAACGTTATAAATTCTAATAATGATTATAAGGATATGGTTATTAATAGATATGGAGATATTGCAATATATGAGAGTGTGATTGCTTTCTTGAAGGTATATCCTGAGGCAGAACAATTTCTTAAACAAAATAGCAAACGTAGTGATTTTAACCAACAAGTTGAGGTATTTAAATTTAGATTTGAGCATTTTTATAACTTTAATTTTTATTCACAAATGTATTTTTCAAATATTGCTATAAATAAAGTTTTTGAGAATCTGTCAAGTACAGATATAGTCACATTAGGAAAGAAAACGGGAGCAACAACTAAAGAAATTAATAAAACACAGGCTAAATATAAAAAGTATTTGGCTTTAAAACCTGAAATAAAAGAAAATGTAGATAAATTGTTGTTGCAGAGATGATGGAAAATGTTTGGGTACAATTTGGGTACAGCAACTTTGAAACCACATTAACAAGATACAAAATCGTATCAAAATGATACGGTTTTGAAACGCAATAACAATTAAGTAACATGAAAAATCAAACCCGAAAAAGAGTTTGAGTGATGTGAAAACAGCGGGAAGCCAGTATTTATGCGGCTTCCCGTTTTCTGTGCTTGCAAAATGCTTGCAGTTTCTTGATATAATTAAATAGTAGAATAAGGAATATATCTATAGAAATAAGGTAAGCGCAAAAAACTCAGGCGTACATTCTAAAATAACTTAGCATAAATATTATTTTACTCTTTATGCTAAGTTATTTTTTGTCTTTATCTATCTTTCGATTTTACACATTTCAAAAACTTTATCATTCCATGGTAACAGCTTTTCTAATTCACTGTCTGCCATTTCTTCAGTAGGTCGTTTCTCTAATACATATGTTATATATTTATATACATTTAATCCATTCGCTAATGCTGTTTCGGCTATACTGTATGATATGGCACTTGCCTCTGCACCTTCAGGACTGTCACTGAAAAGCCATCCTTTTCTACCTATAACATATGATTTCATTTTCTGTTCACTTAAATTATTGCTCAGACTGCAGCGACCATCTTCGAGATATGTCATCATATGTTCTTTTCTATTTAATGCATATGTAACTGCTGTGGCAAATTTACTGCCTTTAATGGGTTTCTGCTTTTCAAGCCATGACAAAAAAGCCTCAATTAACGGTTTTTCTTTCTTGAGACGACCATTTTTTATCTGTTTGTATGAATAACCTTTTTCTTTAAAATGTCTTTCATATGCAAACAGATTATCACAATACTCTACGCCTTGCACCGCCGGACAACTGATATCACGATTTTTCCCTTTGGGTATGGCATCAAAGAAATATCTTCTTATGTGTGCAAAACAGCAGCAGCGTTTTATATCCTGCACCTTGTTATAGCCTGTATAACCATCTGCCATAAGATATCCATTAAATCCTTTTAGAAATTCTTTTGCAACATTTCCGCTGTGCGTTGATGCATATTTATACAAAACTATCGGTCGTGTATCATCTTCGCCGCTTCTAAACAGCCACATATATGATTTTGCCGTCGCTTCACGTCCTTCCTCTTTCAAGACCTGTATAGGGCTTTCATCTGCCATAGCAAACCCTCTGCTTAACAGCAGTCTGTGGTAAAATTCGTACAATACACGCAGATACTTATCGGTACATTCTATAACCCAGTTCGCCATTGTTGCACGGCTAAGTTCAAAACCATACTGCAGCCAGTCTTTTTCCTGGCGGTACAATGACATCCCATTAACATATTTTGAGTAAATCACCCATGCAACAATTGATGGCGATGCATAACTTCTGAGTAGTGCCGGTGGGACAGGAGCATATATTATATTTGGTTTTTCCTCATCTGTTTTACATTTTGGACAACCATAATGTACACTGACATATTCCACAACTTTTAAAGTTGCAGGTATGTATTCAAGTTCCTTGCGCACAGTCTCTTTTCCTATAACTTCTAAGTGTGTACCGCATATGGAGCAAATCTGTTCTTCTTCTGGTAAAGTAATCTCTCTGATTTCAACCGGAAGATTTTTGGTTTTCTCAGCAAAAGTAACTTTTTTCTTTCTTGTATGCTTTTTTACGACTATCTCTTCTTCAGCTGCCGGTAATTCTTCAATTGTTTCATCTACTTCATCAGAAAGATTAAATGATAATTGTCCATTTGTCTGCTGCTCCATTTTTTCACGTGATGAACCAAACAGTTTTCTTTTCATGTAATCAATCTGTTCATTAAGAAGTTTGACCTGAACAGTCAACTCCTGAACCTGAATATTACTGATATTTAAAGCTGACTGGAGAGTTTTGTTTAACTCTCTCTGTTCATTAAGTGAATCTTTTAATTCCCTTATCAATATATCTTTTGCACCAACAGACATCAGATTTTCCTCCACGATTTGATACAATTATTATAACATATCTTAGAGTAAAAAGATAGCTGTAATGCCTGTTTTTATGGGGTTAATTCATTTTTTGACAAGTGGTTTTATCGCTTTTGGCTGTTCTATTTCAAGACCATCCATAAGCCACTCAAACTGTTTCCATGTTAGACTTTTTACTTCATTTTGATTGCGTGGCCATTTATAATTGCCTGAACCTGTAAGTCGTTTATATAATAAAACTATGCCATCTTTTTCACGATATATTGCTTTTATGCGGTCTTTTTTTCTGCCACAAAATAAAAAGATGCTGTTCTCATGTGGATTCATTTTAAGTTGTTCTTCTATTATTGCGCATAAGCCATCGATCTGTTTTCTCATATCTGTTCTGCCACATTATCCTAACATTAGAATAATGTGGCTTATCCTCAGCATATTTTTATCCTCAGCTTTTCATTTATTCCCCATAATTATTGCGAAAATACTCTCAAAGCTGAGGATAATTATTATCTTATTCCACAGATCCTAGCTAATTCTTCCTCATCATCTAGCCATTCAGCTGTTTCAGATACATCAACACTATTGTTTTCCATGGCCTTTTTCAGCATTTCAATCGATGGAGATGCGTATATACGGGTCGTTTGAGTGGAAGTATGTCCCAGTATTCTGGATACAAGTTCAAGTTCAACTCCATTTTGATACAGTCCACAAGCCCTGGTTCTTCGGAGCATATGTGGATACAGCTTTTGCGGAAGTCCAGGATGATCAGGTCTTATTTTTTCTGCATACTTGTTCAGTATTCTTTCTACATTTCCGGTTGACATAGCAGACAGATTTCCTTTGATCACTGTATAAAACAGGGGATAATCACCGTTTGTTTCCGGATGATAGAGCTTTATGTATCTTTTTAAGTGCTCGACAGTTTTGTCTGTTATTGATACAATTCTTTCCTTATCGCCTTTTCCATGAACTCGGATATAAGGTATCGTTTCATTTAGCTTCAAAGATTCAAGAGTTAACTCCCGCAGTTCAGATACTCTTATGGTCGAATCATACAGAAGAATTAGTATTGTCTTATCTCGTATCCCTATTTTTGATCTGTCGGAAGGGGCAGCTAGCAAGGCTGCAAGATCATCTGGGTTTATTGTATCATTCACCTTTTGTGTTCCTTTTATAAACGGAACCTTTGAAGCCCCAAGAGCGATTGACTGCATCGATATTTCGCCATCAGCTACATACCATAAATAAGATCTAATCGCAGCTAACCTGTTATTACAGGTACCGGCGGCACATCCTTTATCTTTGAGATACATCATATATTCCAAGAGAAAATCATGAGTACATTCTTCAAATCTAAACTTTCTTATGGATACTTTCTTCTCTTCTGCCAGATATTTTCTGAATACCGTAAGACCATCTCTGTATGTATTAACAGTATTATTGCTTTTCATTGCCTGCTTTGGAAGATATAAATTTAGGAAGTCGTTTGTTCTTGAAAAAAATAGTTCTTTACTCAACTGGTTATTCTTCATTGGACACCTCCGGAATAATACGATCCGATAGCTGGTCCTTCTGGCGTACTATCTTAAATGTACTTTCTATCTGATGGTAATAATAATACGTGTTCTCAACACTTTCATGTCCGAGATATTTACTTAGATATGGCATCATGGCAGTAAGATTTTCTCCCTTTTCCATCCAAAGATTCATTCTTGTGACTACAAAACTATATCTCAGGGAATGCACTGTAGGATATTTTGAATCGGAAGCACCCGATGTTTTCTTCCAGAATTCCCGAAATTTTTTGTTTATAGATGCCACCTGCAACGGGGTATTGGGATCAGATGATGGAAACAGATATTCTGAGTAAAAATGATACTTATCATGCAATAAATCCAGCATATCCAGACACATTTTGCATACATCATCTGCGATATAGATCAACCGATCCTTATCCCCTTTTGAGCGTAGTATCAGAGCTGTTTTTCTTTCAAAATCTATATCTTCCAGTTTTAATTTACGTGCTTCTGATACACGTAATCCACAGCAATAAATAAAGCGAAACAGTACTTTATATTCCTCCGCCAGTATATTAAAACGATCGGCATTCACTTTTGGAGCGTAATCATCTGCTACTGTAAATAGTTCTTTAATTTCACGTTCATTCATAACATATGGCACCCGATAACTCTTCGCGGAAAATTTTGAGGGAATGTAGCATTCATTCCCCTGTGAATTCATGTACTGTGCCAGTTGCCGCAGCACACTCATACGGCTTGCACGGCGCGATTTTGCTTCATCTGCATGATAAGACTGCCATGTGTCCGATAATTCTTTTGTTATGATTGCCCTATCGATATGATTCTCTACACAAAACTTGTCAAATTGTATAAGGATGTATTTCGCTGAATCATAGATGTAACCCGATTGCTTTTTCTGCTCAATTAGTCCCTGTATATCATTCAAAAAACAACTGGTAAAAATATATTCTTCAAGAATCATTTGGCTGCACCTCCCATCGGAATAGACATCTCGTCAAGAGAGAGCGCACATTTTCTCATATGCAATTCATCGTATGTAAGATATACATTTACTGTTGTTGGATCCTGGTGACCCAATGCATCTATAACACGCTCTATGCCAGCATTGTTTTTCAAAATACTTGTTGCAAATGTTTTTCTTAATGTATGAAATTTAACGAATGAACCGTCGGTAACAGCACTCAAAATGCGATTCAAGGCATTTGAACATATCTTTCCTGAAAGAATTCCGTATGGAGCCTTATGTCTAACAAATACATGCGGGTTATCACATTCAGGTCTCCCGTATTTCAGATATCTGAAAACTGCATTTCCAACATCAACACTTAAGGGCAGAGAGATAGGGACTTTCGTTTTGTATTGTGTGATGGATATCTTTTTATTCACCCAGTCTATATCCGAAAGCTTCAGATTGATAACATCAGAGCTTCTAAATCCAAGTTTCAGTCCTATCATAACCATTGCAGCATCTCTAAGTTCGATTGGTGAATTACATGTTTTACGGTATTCATTTATATGTGATATCTGCTCATCTGACAATACTGTAATGATTTTTCTGGGGTGAGCAAGCTTTGCCGGTATTACACCATGTATTGTTCGATCAGCAAGATAATTATTATCTTCCAAAAATGTTATGAATTGACGTAAAACGCTATTTCTTCCAGAGGTGTCATTTACCGTGCTATGCAGATCAATCCTAAGAAATTCATTTATCAGATTTCGATCTAATTCTTCAAAGGAATTCAACTTTTTTTGCAAAAGGAAATCACAAAAATTGTATACAACGTATTTATAGGACCTAATGGTACCTTCACTATTGAAGCTTCTCCTAAGCCAGTCCAAATAAGTATTGACTGCTAAAGAGCACCATAGCGGATACTTCCAATCACGTGCCTTTCGAAAAGAATAATTCTTTAAAGGATCAAATTTTTTCCTCTGAATATAGAAATCAAAAAGATTTATGATTCTGATCCATGCGTGATACGAACTTCCGACTAAAGACTCTATTCTCTGATACCATAATTCAGCTATCCCGATATTGTAATGCAGGTTGTTTACTGACAAAAACGCATATAGACATTTCGTGATATGAGCCGCATTGTGTTTTGCTGTATCTTTATAGCCCAGATTTTCAAATTCCTGAACAAAGAAATCAATCACATCATAAACTTCACGTGCTTTACAGACACATGTCTCTTGCAAAGCAGTAAAAGCTCTTAAATTATCTTCTTCAAGAAGTATGGCGTATTTGTGTATGTCTTCTTCCAGCAGTAAGGGAATGACGGGCTCGCACTTGCCCATGTCCACATAATACTGTAAAAGCAAACGTGAATTGCTAAGAATTACATACCTTTCATCTGGATTTATTGGCATTTCATATTCAAAAAATTTGCACACTATATCACATGAAATCTTACAAACTGAATTAATCCCATGTGACTGTAAAAAAATAAGAAACTTAGAACAATGTATTTTTAACAATTCATTCGTTCTTTTTGTATACTTTTCTTCACATGATTTTATATACATATCTAATTCGGCTCTCAAAGATTCTGAAAGCTTTTGATAATTCGATTTCGTCAGCAGCAGATTATCTTGCAATACTGTTCCCGTATTTATCAGTTCCTCTAACTGATCTACATAATTCCATTTTGCTATAAAACCAGCTGACGATTCCTGCTTTTTCACCACCTCCCTTAACCATTTTCTTGCTTCATCGTAGGAATAGCATTTATTAGTAGCTAATAAATACTACCTAAGCTCCTGATAACATTTTTCATGAGCCTTTCGACTGTGCAAGCAAACATTTCGTTCTTTTAACAGCATGCTCATCTTGGTAATTGCATCATCATATCTTGTCATAATAGACCACCTCCTATGGTTCTATTATGATTCAGTGGAATATTTTTATCCTTATCTTTTTTGCCAGAAATGCTGAAATAACAGACTAAAAGGTAAAAGTTGAGGATAAAAATATGCTGAGGATAAGCCACAGACTATGTAAACATTGTCCAGAGCAGATATATCCCCTAACATGAGACCTCCTGTAATACAGTGAGAAGTCTTTTTAATGTGTGTTCATTAAAATCATCCTGTAATGTTATGCTTGCATTTTTATATTTAAACATAATAGGTGCCATCTGTGTATCATTTTCATCCGCAAACAATGTTATGTTTTCTGCTGCTTCTGGTAACACATTTACACAGACAACATCCTGTTTTTCAGTAACTATATTAGTGTTACACTTGAAACTGTGTTCCGGTATCTCATAGCAGGCCTGTTGTCTGAGCTTTTTAATCCACCAATAAAATGTACTTGGTGCAATATCATTATTAATACACCATTGCTTATCTGACAAACCGCTCTTACGGCACTGCATGACAAGACCATAAATTTTATCATAGTATAACTTTTTATCTGCCATATATTTTCTCCTCACTTTTTGTAATGTTGTAGTAAACGGATCCAATATTGAATAAGAAACTTCAAGATTACTGGAGTGAACGTTTCCAATTTTGAAACAATCTAATTATGGCATAGTATTTTTTTATGTGCTATCCGTGGGAATATTTTGCGCTTACTAATATTCAACTCTGGATGTTCTCTCACAAAAGCCACATTTAAAGCTGTTTTACAACCTGTACTTAAATTATTGACTGAAGTTAAACCCATTGGTGTCTTAACCAACCCAGTATTCTCATCAAGTAATTTTGCGTTATCAATTAACTCAATAATTTCCGCAGCTTCTGTGATCTCACATACTCGCACAAAACATCTGAAAAACTTTCATTATCGTTAATATATTTATGTTTTATATTTTTCTTATCTGTAATAATATTTATCACATCTACTACCTCCTAAACTGAAAAGGGAGTGCAATTCACACTTCTACATAACTCTTCTTTTTTCTCTATTCTCCGCTATTCTCCTTTAAAAATAAATAGAAGATGTAACCTTAGTTACACCTTCTATCATTTCGATTTCTAAAAACTATATCTGGATTAAATCCCAATTCTTGAATGGTCTTTGGTACAAAACCTTCCTTGTAATGCCAGAAGGCTTCGCTCCTTTCTGATGTTTTAGCATAAGGTAAATTTTCAAACCTTAGTCCAGGAATAAACTCGATCCAAATTTGATCTTTACAGCAGGCACCTTGATTCTTCTTTAAAATCTCAATAGGGTCATATTCACTCAGACCCAATTCCCGCAACAGCTCATCTGCATTCATTCTTGTTTTAGGAAACACACGCCTTTTGACCCATTCCCTAGTTTCTTTGTCTTCCAAAACTCCGTCATGTTCATACTGTGAAAAATACAGAAAACGAATGTCATACAAATTCTCCATTACTAAGGAACCGAGCTCAATCCGTACAGTTCTTTTCGGGTTGTATTCTTCTATAAACTTACCTATTTCAAAAGTCCTATAATACATTGTCCACTCATTATGTGAGTAATGAAAGTTCAAAATAATCCTCCACCTTTCGGAAATTATTTACTAAGTATCGTGTTATTAACTTAGCGCGCTTTTTGTCTAAAAACTCTTCTACTAATTCCTTCAGCCAAGTCTGACTAACTGAGTTAAAAGTGCAAGTTTCAATCAGCTTTATCTGGTTACCAACAGTGTCGTAAAATGGTCTGCATTTGTGAAAATTAAAGGAGATATCAATGGCATTTTTCAGCACATTTGTTGGTACAGAACCACACAATCCTGCACCATTGTCAAACAAAAGAAAACTCCCAGTTTCAACATCAAAAGCAACATTATGTAAATGTCTGTCAGTATTACCTATCAAAATATCAAACAACATTAAATCTTGTAAACTTTTTACAGCACTTGGGTTGAACTCGGTAACAGCATCCCATTTTCCTTCTCCAACCAGTTGTGCTACTCCAGGAATCGCATCATCATAGTAAATAATATTATCTTCATCAAACTCTTTACTATAGCAAACCTTAATTTTATCTCCAGTATTTTTTTGTAGCGTTCCCATGTCATAATATAATACATTATCAAGACCAAGTTGCTCTGCCAATCGACAGGCAATACACTCACTTTCGCACTCAAACATCTCCTCACCGGTACGAGAGAAGGACGACGACTTTAACCAATAAATAAAGCCACTACAATCCACACGCCACTTTTCCAAATTACCATCTGAAGAATGATGTGAAATATGTTCTAGCAAGTTGGCAGAACCTAAAGGCCATAGTGTATCACTCTTTCTTTCATCAAAGAAGCTCATACTTTTCAACAAACCACTCCCTTCAATACTATCCTACACCATAAGGCTAAAGACCACAATACTTTTACATTCACCAAAACAAAATATTAATCATTCTAGAGAGAGTATCCTTTTCAAGCACTCTCCCCAACCACCATATGTCCATCAATCTTTGCTTTCCACATATGGATTTCATTTCATCCATTTATTCACAGGCAAATCAATCTCCCCATCAATAACCATCTTCTTAATCTTATTAAAATTCTCGTCATCATGAGGTACAACCGTGTATGGTTTATACTCTGAGTAAGTATTTTTAGCATCAGGACCACCCATCACCACAACTTGGGTTGTGCCCCAGGCGCAAGCACGAAGTGTATTAGAATCCCCCACAAACATTCTATGTTCATCTTCTGTATATTCTAAAATATAACTCCCTAACTTCCAAAAATCTCTCACAACAATAAATCTATTTGGTTTCATATCCAATCACAGCCTTTCTAAAATCTTCTCTAGTGTACTACCAAAACAACATCAGTAGAGAACTTAACTATCTCTTCCTGGATACTGCTGTAAACCCCTATTAAGAATCTTTAATAAACACTTGGAGTTAAAAACTCTACACAGCATAATCAAAACTTTAGACCCGTTGCTGTAAAAGGAGAAACTTAAAATAAATCCATGTTGAAAGTACCCCGTTCAAATTGATTTACGGCTAGCTATATTTACTTAAAATGAAATTCTGTCATTCCCTATGCTCAAACAGACCATCCTACTAGGGTGGATTAGGGACTTTTACCTCCCATCAATCAGCACTTCTTTTCCCTTAAATGCAAAACCATAATGATGTATATTTTCTTTTTTTACACCTCTT
>ERZ838516.4081-NODE-4081-length-11791-cov-4.055385_pt1 | contig 11791 bp, 9 predicted proteins | sample MGYA00519910_ERZ838516 | MGnify/ENA primary metagenome ERZ838516 (study PRJEB31850, sample SAMEA3708837) | human gut metagenome | biome: human gut; feature: human-associated habitat; material: faeces | place: China | collected 2014 ... | reverse complement strand
AAAAAATCACAATTTCAAAAGAAATAAGATACTGCAAACCATTGATTTTAAAGGGATTGCAAAAAAAATCTCAAAAAATTAGCACTCACCTCTTGACAGTGCTAATAATTGGTGTTATATTCTCAATATAACAAAGAAATATATAACATCTGGCAAACAGGAGGTGTTTTTATGAATATCAGTAAATTTACACAGAAGTCCATCGAGGCAGTGAACAGCCTTGAGAAACTGGCATATGAATATGGCAATCAGGAGATCGAGCAGGAGCATCTGCTTTATGCCCTGTTAAAACAGGAAGACAGTCTCATCCTCAAGATGATCGAGAAGATGGAGATTGATAAAACGTATTTTACCGAGGCGGTAGAATCTGCACTTGAGAAACGTACCAAGGTTTCCGGCGGACAGGTTTATATCGGTCAGTATTTAAATAAAGTACTTGTTCAGGCAGAGGACGAGGCAAAAGCTATGGGAGATGAATATGTTTCCGTAGAGCATCTGTTCCTGTCGATGATAAAAAATCCAAGTCCGGAGATCAAAAAGCTTTTCCAGGAGTTTGGCATTACAAGAGAACGCTTCCTGCAGGCACTTTCCACCGTACGCGGCAATCAGCGTGTGACGACGGACAATCCGGAGGCAACCTATGATACGTTAAATAAATATGGCCAGGATCTGGTGGAAAAAGCAAGAAATCAGAAACTGGATCCGGTGATCGGACGAGATGCGGAAATCCGCAATGTGATCCGTATTCTTTCCAGAAAAACGAAAAACAATCCGGTGCTGATAGGTGAACCTGGTGTTGGTAAAACGGCAGCTGTAGAGGGGCTGGCACAGCGTATTGTCCGAGGTGATGTGCCGGAAGGACTGAAAGATAAAAAAATTTTCTCACTGGATATGGGATCACTGGTAGCAGGTGCCAAATACCGCGGCGAGTTTGAAGAACGACTGAAAGCTGTTCTGGAAGAGGTCAAAAAGAGCGAAGGTCAGATCATCCTCTTTATCGATGAGCTGCATCTGATCGTCGGGGCCGGAAAGACAGACGGAGCGATGGATGCCGGCAATATGTTAAAACCAATGCTGGCACGAGGTGAGCTGCACTGCATCGGTGCGACAACACTGGATGAGTACCGTCAGTACATTGAAAAGGATGCCGCACTGGAGCGGAGATTCCAGCCGGTTATGGTAGATGAACCGAGCGTGGAAGATACGATTTCCATTCTGCGTGGATTGAAAGACCGTTATGAAGTTTATCATGGTGTAAAGATCACAGACAGTGCACTGGTAGCAGCAGCAACCCTTTCCCATCGTTATATTTCCGACCGTTTCCTGCCGGATAAAGCCATTGACCTGGTGGATGAAGCATGTGCCCTGATTAAGACCGAGCTGGATTCCATGCCAACGGAGCTGGATGAACAGCGAAGAAAAATCATGCAGATGGAGATTGAGGAAGCAGCACTGAAAAAGGAAACCGATAAATTAAGTGCGGAGCGTCTGGAAAATCTGCAGAAAGAGCTGGCAGAGCAGAGAGAATCTTTTGCGGGCAAAAAAGCTCAGTGGGACAATGAAAAACATTCTGTAGAGAATCTGTCCGTGCTGCGTGAAAAGATTGAAAATATGAACAAAGAGATCGAAAAAGCACAGAGAAGTTATGATCTGAACAGGGCAGCAGAACTGCAGTACGGCGAACTGCCGAAACTTCAGAAACAGCTGGAGATTGAAGAGGAAAAGGTAAAAAGCAAAGATTTGTCGCTGGTACATGACCGTGTAACAGACGAAGAGATTGCAAGGATCATTTCCAGATGGACCGGCATCCCGGTCGCAAAACTGACCGAAGGTGAGCGTACCAAGATCCTGCATTTGGATGATGAGCTGCACAAACGTGTCATTGGACAGGAAGATGGTGTCAGAAAAGTGACCGATGCGATCATCCGTTCCAAAGCCGGAATCAAAGATCCGACCAAGCCGATCGGTTCGTTCCTTTTCCTTGGTCCTACCGGCGTCGGCAAGACAGAGCTGGCAAAAGCACTGGCAGCAAGTATGTTTGATGATGAGCAGAATATGGTGCGTATTGATATGAGTGAATACATGGAGAAATATTCTGTGTCCCGTCTGATAGGAGCACCTCCAGGATATGTAGGATATGAAGAAGGTGGACAGCTGACAGAAGCAGTCAGAAGAAAACCGTACTCAGTTGTACTGTTTGATGAGATCGAGAAAGCACATCCGGATGTCTTTAACGTATTGCTTCAGGTACTGGATGACGGACGTATCACCGATTCCCAGGGCAGAACCGTAGACTTTAAGAATACGATTCTGATCATGACTTCTAACATTGGTTCGTCTTATCTGCTGGATGGCATTGAGCCGGACGGAAGTATCCGTCAGGAGAGCCAGGATCTGGTCATGAACGACCTGCGGGCACATTTCAGACCGGAGTTTTTAAACCGTCTGGATGAAATCATCATGTTCAAGCCGCTGACAAAAGAAAACATCGGCAATATCGTTGATCTGATGATGGCAGATCTGAACCGCAGACTCGCAGACCAGGAGATCAGGCTGGAGTTGACGGATGAAGCAAAAAGCTATATCATAGACGGTGGTTATGATCCGGTCTATGGTGCGAGACCTCTGAAACGTTTCCTCCAGAAAAATGTGGAGACACTGGCAGCAAGGATGATCCTTTCTGGAAATGTACAGACAGAAGACACCATCGTGATCGGTCTCAAAGACGGAAAACTGGCAGCGGAAGTAATGAAAGTCGAATGATGTGATAACGGGACAGAGATGTCAGGCTGGCACAGAGATTGGAAGTGACGCTCCGGAATTCCATAAGTATGCAAAAAGGAGTAAAGTATGATTCCAAAAGATCCGATGATATTGTTGAGCTATGTAAACACACAGCTGCGTGATTATTATGAATCACTGGAGGCACTGTGTACCTGCCGCGGACTGAACCGGCAGAAACTTCTGGAGAAAATGGACAGCATAGATTATCACTACGATGAAAAAACAAACCAGTTCATCTGAAAATTGCGAGAGTTACTTTGTGACGGAGCAATTCGTGGGCATCTCTTTAGTATTACAAAGGAAAATAAATGAAAAAATCAATGGCAATTTTCGCACTGTTCCTGGCGGCCTTCACCTGGGGCAGTGCCTTTTGCGTGTTAAAAGACACGCTGGAGAATGTCTCTCCGATCTGGCTTCTGGCCTTTCGTTTTCTGCTGGCGGGTATCATTATGACTCTGGTCTGTATCCCAAGAATGAAAAAAATGAGCATCCGCACGTTAAAGCGTGGCATCATCATGGGCATTGTCCTGTATTTTGAATTTCTGTTCTTTACGGTCGGACTGCAGTACACGACCTCTTCCAAATCTTCCTTTATTATAGGATCTTATGTGGCGATCCTGCCGCTTATTTACTGGGTGATCCGCGGGAAAAAGCCGCAGAGGGCGGATATTCTGGCGGCACTTGTCTGTATTGTAGGACTTGGATTTATTTTGCTTGGAAGTTTTGACGGGGTCAACAAAGGAGATCTAATCTCGCTGCTCTCGGCAGTGTGTTATGCGATCCATATTGTTGTGACCGGGATTTTTGCAAGGGAAGAGGACGGCTTTCTGTTAAATATGCTTCAGATCGGGACGGGCGGCATTTTGGGACTTGTGGCAGCGATGATCCTGGAGCCACATCCGGCAGCCATGTCCGGCATGAACATCGGAAGCATCGCTTATCTGGCGGTCTTCTGCACGGTTGTGCCATATCTGCTCAGTGTGTTTGGACAGAAATATGTGAAAACTTCCACAAGCGGCGTGATCCTTTCTTTTGAGAGCGTATTTGGATGTATTCTCTCAATCCTGATTCTTGGAGAACATCCGGGTGTGCGGTTTGTGATCGGTGCAATGCTGATGATGTGTTCCTTTTTGATCGTGGAAAAAATTTCCCTTCCATTGCCGAAAAGAGTAGCGGTGAAAGCAGAAAAATGATATAATGAGTCAAAGGGTCAAATGGACACAAAACGGATGCTTGCATACGTGTTTGTGTCTATGGGGACCGCAAAAACATGAGAAAGCAGCCATTTTTGTAAAAAAATGAGCGGATTTCGAATGTTTTCGTGATTTTGAGAGTGCAAGGCACGGAAAAATCACGTATGACTCATTGAGTTAATTTTAAAAAAATTCAGAACCCAAAACCACAACACAGGGCAAAGGAGGAACAAACAATATGATAAAAAAAGGAAAAAAACTTAGTATGATGCTTCTTACGGCAATGATTCTGACAGCAGGAAGTGTCGGAACTGTAGCAGGAACCGGAGCGAAACAGGTACAGGCAGCAGAGAATGCATATTATTATGTGTCACTGGGGAATCTTCAGCAGACAGCCATGACTAAAAACAGTGCAAGTATCACTTGGGAACAGACGTATGCAAGCTCTATGAATACACTTACAACAGAAGGATATAATATTTATCTTGGAGAAAGTTACAGTGATATGAAGCTGGTTGGAAAATCCAAGACACCATCCTATACACTGACCGGACTGAAAGATGGTAAGCGTTACAATGTGCGTGTAGAAGCTTACACATCAAATGGAACAAAAACAAGTTCACCGGTAAGCGGACAGGTTGAGACAATCCCGGCAGCCGTCCATAATTTCAGACAGGAGCGTTGGTGGTACTTTATCAACAAGCTGGAAGTAACCTGGGATAAAGTTGAGACTGCAGATCGGGTGGAAGTGACCCTGTATAACAGCAAAGGCAGACGTGTCGGCAAGACACAGAAACTGAACAGCTATGCTTACAGTGCATATTTCGATAAGATGAAAGATGAAGTTTACACGGTAACCATTCAGGCTTTCAAGACGGTAAATGGAAAGACTTATGCTACACCGAAGGCAAAGATCCAGTGTTTCAACCAGGCACGTATCAAAGAGACAAGCATCAAGGTGAAAAAAGGCAGCCTGAGCTTCCAGTGGGGAAAAGTCGGCGGAGCAAGTGGATATGATGTGTATATCTCCACAAAGCCGAAAAAAGGTTATAAAAAAGTAAAATCGGTCGGCAAGAACACCACAAAGCTGACCATCCGTAAATTTAAAGGCAAAAAGATCAACCCGAAGAAGACTTACTATATGTATGTAGAAACCAAAAAGAAAAACGGCTCCAAGGTCAATAAATCCGGAAGACTCTACTATTGGAATACAAAGAGCAAAAACTTTGGTTATTTCTAAGAAATCGTATAACCGTTCCATAACTTCACAGTCAGGAAATCTTGACAGAAAAACTGTCGTATGTTACGGTAGAAATAAGCGTTAAAAGCTGAATAAGCAAAAAGTACAGGAAAGCTGCCAGACGCAGTTTTCCTGTATTATTATGATGCCAGGGTTACTTTGTAACGGAGCAATTCGCAGGCATCAGTTGGGGGCAAAAACTTGCTCCCAACATCTTATTATACAGGAGGCAGAAATGGATAAAAAGAAATTTTATATGACAACTGCGATTGCCTATACATCCGGCAAACCGCATATCGGAAACACTTACGAGATCGTCCTGGCAGACAGCATTGCCCGTTTTAAGAGAGAGCAGGGATATGATGTGTTCTTCCAGACCGGAACCGATGAACACGGTCAGAAGATTGAGCTGAAAGCAGAAGAAAAAGGTGTGACACCGAAGGATTTTGTGGATGAAGTTTCCACAGAGATCAGAAGAATCTGGGATCTGATGAACACATCTTACGATAAATTTATCCGTACAACGGATGCAGACCACGAAAAACAGGTACAGAAGATCTTTAGAAAACTGTACGATAAGGGAGATATTTACAAGGGACATTATGAAGGTATGTACTGTACACCTTGCGAGTCTTTTTTTACCGAGTCTCAGCTGGTGGACGGCAAATGTCCGGACTGCGGACGTGAAGTGCAGCCTGCAAAAGAAGAAGCTTATTTCTTCCGTATGAGCAAATATGCAGACCGTCTGATTGAGCATATCAACACCCATCCGGAATTTATCCAGCCGGTTTCCAGAAAAAATGAGATGATGAACAACTTCCTTCTTCCGGGACTTCAGGATCTGTGCGTATCCCGTACTTCCTTTAAATGGGGTATTCCGGTAGATTTCGATCCGAAACATGTCGTTTATGTATGGCTGGATGCACTGACCAACTACATTACCGGTATCGGTTATGACTGTGACGGAAACAGTAGCGAGCAGTTCAAGAAAGACTGGCCGGCAGATCTGCATTTGATCGGTAAGGATATCATCCGTTTCCATACCATTTACTGGCCGATCTTTCTGATGGCACTGGATCTGCCGCTTCCGAAACAGGTATTCGGACATCCGTGGCTGCTGCAGGGCGACGGCAAGATGAGCAAATCCAAAGGAAATGTCCTGTATGCCGATGAGCTGGTTGATTTCTTTGGCGTGGATGCCGTGCGTTATTTCGTTCTGCATGAGATGCCATTTGAAAACGACGGTGTGATCTCCTGGGAGCTGATGGTAGAGCGTATGAATTCTGACCTGGCAAATACCCTCGGAAACCTGGTAAACCGTACGGTTTCCATGTCCAATAAATATTTCGGCGGCGTGGTAGAAAATAAGAATGTAAACGAGCCGGTGGATGAAGAATTAAAGAAAGTCGTTCTGGAAACACCGAACAAAGTCATTGCAAAAATGGAAGAGCTGCGTGTGGCAGATGCGATCACCGAAATCTTTACACTGTTTAAACGCTGCAACAAATACATCGACGAGACAATGCCGTGGGCACTTGCAAAAGAAGAGGCTAAGAAAGACCGTCTGGAGACAGTGCTCTATAATCTGATCGAGAGCATCAAAACAGGCGCAAGACTTCTGGAGTCCTTCATGCCAGAAACATCTGAGAAGATTCTTGCACAACTTGGTGACGGAAAAGTGACAGAAAAGCCGGAAATTCTTTTCGCAAGATTAGACGTAGAAGAAGTAATGAAGAAAGTAGAAGAACTTCACCCACAGATGACAGCAGAAGAGAAAGAGAATCAGGCAGATGGTGAAGAAGAGACAGTAATCGATATTGATGCAAAACCAGAAATTACATTTGACGACTTCGGAAAAATGCAGTTTCAGGTAGGTGAGATCATCTCATGCGAGGCAGTCCCGAAATCTAAGAAATTACTGTGCTCACAGGTAAAAATCGGAAGTCAGGTAAAACAGATTGTATCCGGAATCCGCAAACACTATACACCAGAAGAAATGGTCGGCAAGAAAGTTATGGTACTTGTGAACCTGAAGCCGGCAAAACTTGCAGGAGTACTTTCAGAAGGAATGCTTCTGTGCGCAGAAGATGCAGAAGGAAATCTGGCCCTGATGACACCGGAAAAAGCAATGCCGGCAGGAGCAGAGATTTGCTAATATACAGAGCTTAAAAATTTTGTGTACGGTGAAGCACAATTCAAAAAGGGACAGGTTAACAATCGCTGTAAGAAGCGGAAAAAGGCAGTTTAAATAATTACACAATTTAATTGGGGACGGGGTTTTTTTGAAAAAACCCCGTCCCCAAAGGAGGAAATATGAGTAAGATTAGAATTGGTATTGTAGGTTATGGTAATATTGGCCGTGGCGTTGAGCAGGCAATTAAGAGAAATGAGGACATGGAGTTGGCGGCAGTTTTTACAAGAAGAGATCCTGCGTCTGTCAAAGTTGCGACTGAGGGTGCGAAAGTAGTGCACATGGATGATATGTTATCTATGAAGGGTGACGTGGATGTAATGGTTCTGTGCGGTGGTTCTGCAACGGATCTTCCGGTCATGGGTCCAGAGATTGCAGCGAATTTTAACACAATTGACAGTTTTGATACACATGCCAAGATCCCAGAGTATTTTGCAAATGTGGACAAAGCTGCAAAAGAGGGAAATAATATCAGTATTATTTCTGTTGGCTGGGATCCGGGAATGTTCTCTTTGAACCGTCTCTATGCGGAGTCTATTCTTGTCCAGGGAAGCACATATACATTCTGGGGCAAGTGTGTAAGCCAGGGACATTCTGATGCTATCCGCCGTATTCCGGGTGTGAAGAATGCGATCCAGTATACAGTTCCTGTTGACGAGGCTGTTGATCAGGTGAGAAGTGGAAGTGAGCCAAAGCTGACTACAAGAGACAAACATACGCGTGAGTGCTATGTCGTAGCGCAAGAGGGTGCCAACAAAGCTGAGATTGAAAATGCGATCAAGACTATGCCGAATTATTTTGATGAATACAACACGACCGTTCATTTTATTTCTGAGGAAGAGCTGAAGAGAGACCACAGCAAGATGCCTCATGGTGGATTCGTGATCCGCACAGGTGAAACTGGAGAAGAGGGCAACAAGCATGTGATTGAGTATTCTCTGAAGCTGGATTCTAATCCAGAGTTCACAGCGAGCGTTCTGATTGCTTATGCAAGAGCAGCTTACCGCCTGAATCAGAAGGGCGAGAACGGAGCAAGAAGTGTATTTGATATTGCGCCTGCATTGTTATCTATGAAGACACCAGAGCAGCTCAGAAAAGAGATTCTGTAATATGATTATCGATACACATGGACATTACGATGACGAACAGTTCGATGTGGACCGGGAAATGTTGCTGACGAACTTAAAGGAGCGTGGGCTGAAAGCAATTGTGACGGTGGGTGCTTCTATGCAGACAAGTGAAAATGCACTTGCGCTGGCACATCAGTATCCGGCAGTTTATGCGGCTGTCGGTGTCCATCCGGACGAGGTCGGCGAGTTGAACGATGATGCGCTGGCGCGTCTGGAGGAAATGTGTCACGATCCGAAAGTGGTTGCTGTCGGTGAGATCGGTCTTGATTACCACTGGGATGTGGAGCCGAGAGAGGTTCAACAGAAGTGGTTCATCAGACAGCTTGATCTGGCGAGAAAGGTCGGGCTTCCGGTAAATATCCACAGTCGTGATGCGTCGGAAGATACATTTCGTATTATAAAGGAGCACGCATCGGATCTGACCGGAATTATTCACTGTTTTTCCGGTTCAAAAGAGATGGCGGCTGAGTATGTGAAACTGGGATATTATATCGGAGTCGGTGGTGTCGTCACTTTTAAAAATGGAAAGAAACTAAAAAGTGTCGTGGAAGCAATACCACTGACATCGATTGTACTGGAAACGGATTGCCCGTACCTGGCACCGGAGCCGAACCGCGGCAAGCGAAATGAATCTGCATATATCCAGTATGTGGCAGAGGAGATCGCCCGGCTGAAAGGAATTTCTGTGGAGGAGGTTCTTACACAGACTGAGATAAATGCGAAGCAGGTATATCAGCTGCGGGCAGTATCATAAATTAAAAATATGTGAAGTGATATGTCGGAAATTTCATACAATCTTAATAACATTTTTTATCGACATAGTGTATAATATCTTTAATGGCAACAGTGCCGGTACGAGGAGGACAATCCTTCCAGTACCGGCACTTGAGCCAAATGAACATAAATTGCTGTTTGTTCATCTGGCTTATGGTTTGATGGAATGAAGGAGTAATAGAAAGAAGTATGAGTAAACCAACACTTGGAAATCCACAAAATACAATTGAAATATTGCAAAAGTATCATTTTAATTTTCAGAAGAAATTCGGACAGAATTTCCTGATTGACACGCATGTGCTTGAGAAGATCATCAGTGCGGCCGGAATTACAAAAGATGACATGGTTCTGGAGATTGGACCGGGAATCGGTACCATGACCCAATATCTGGCTGAGGCGGCAGGAAAGGTAGCTGCCGTGGAGATTGATAAGAATCTGATCCCGATTTTGGAAGATACCCTCAGCGAGTATGACAATGTCATGGTGATCAATGATGATGTACTGAAAGTAGATATCCGTGGTCTTGTGGAGAAGGAGAACGGCGGACGTCCGGTGAAGGTGGTTGCGAATCTTCCATATTACATTACGACTCCGATCATTATGGGGCTGTTCGAAGGAAATGTTCCGGTTGAAAGTATTACGGTCATGGTGCAGAAGGAAGTTGCAGACCGTATGCAGACCGGACCGGGAAACAAGGATTACGGAGCATTGTCACTGGCCGTCCAGTACTATGCAGATCCGTATATAGTGGCAAATGTACCTCCGAACTGCTTTATGCCACGACCGAAGGTTGGTTCCGCAGTCATTCGTCTTACAAGACATGCGGCTCCTCCGGTGAAAGTGGACAATGAGAAGTGGATGTTTGATATTATCCGAGCATCCTTCAACCAGAGAAGAAAGACACTGGCAAATGGATTGTCTAATTCTGACAAGATTGATTTGCCGAAAGATGTGATTACAGAAGCAATCGCAAAGCTTGGCAAAGGAGAAAGTGTTCGCGGTGAATCATTATCGCTGGAAGAATTTGCTGCGCTTAGCAACGACTTGTGGGAAAAGAAAGGGAGATGATTTATGGTAGGAAAGACAGTGAATAAAAGCGTAGACCGTGCATTATTTGAGATTACTCCGGAGATTCAGCATTTTGCAGGATTGTGTGAGAAGAATAATGCCATTGATAAAGAGCTGTATACTAAGTACGAAGTAAAAAGAGGGCTCCGTGACCTGAACGGAAAAGGTGTGCTTGCAGGATTGACCAATATTTCTGATGTATGTGCCAAGAAGATTGTGAATGGCGAAGAGGTTCCATGTGCCGGCAATCTTTATTACAGGGGTTACAATATCAAAGATCTGGTTGGCGGTTTCTTGAAAGAAGATCATTTTGGATTCGAAGAGATTGCTTATCTGCTTTTATTTGGTGAACTTCCGAATAGTTCTGAACTTGAGATGTTCCATGAAACTCTGGTGGAGAGAAGAACGCTTCCGCCGAATTTTGTGCGTGACGTTATCATGAAGGCTCCGAGCGGCGACATGATGAACAGTCTGTCCAGAGAAATCCTGAATCTCTATTCCTACGATGATAAAGCAGACGATACGACCATCTCGAACGTACTGAGACAGTGTCTGAACCTGATCAGCCAGTTCCCGATGCTGATGGTCTATAGTTATCATGCATATAACTTCCGCATGGGAGAAGACCTGTATATTTATGCACCACAGCCGAATCTGTCCACAGCTGAGAACATTCTGATGATGCTCCGCGAGGATAAGAAATATACGAAGCTTGAGGCAAGGATCCTGGACATGGCACTGGTGCTCCACATGGATCACGGCGGTGGTAATAACTCAACATTTACCACTCACGTAGTTACGTCCTCAGGAACAGATACGTACTCTACAATGTCCGCAGCGATGGCATCTCTTAAGGGACCGAAGCATGGCGGTGCCAATATCAAAGTAACGCAGATGTTTGCAGACATGAAGGAAAAAATTTCCGACTGGACGGACGAAGACGAAGTACATCAGTATCTGGAAGACCTTTTGGATAAGAAAGCATTTGACCAGAAAGGGCTGATTTATGGCATGGGTCATGCGATTTATTCTGTATCCGATCCGCGTGCGGAGATTTTCAAGCAATTCGTAGAGCAGCTTGCGAAAGAAAAAGGACGGGAAGAAGAGTACGCACTGTATGCCATGGTAGAGCGCATGGCTCCACAGGTCATCGGCGAAAAGCGTAAAATTTACAAAGGTGTAAATGCAAATGTGGACTTTTACAGTGGTCTTGTGTATAGTATGCTGGATCTTCCGGCATCTCTTTACACTCCGATTTTTGCGGCGGCCCGTATTGTAGGCTGGAGCGCCCACAGACTGGAAGAGCTCAAGAATGTAGATAAGATTATCCGACCGGCTTATAAGCCGTTGTCTCCATACCGTGAGTATGTGAAGATGGAAGATCGTTAGTCTCCGGTAAAAAAATAAAACC
>ERZ838516.4078-NODE-4078-length-11800-cov-11.555811_pt1 | contig 11800 bp, 8 predicted proteins | sample MGYA00519910_ERZ838516 | MGnify/ENA primary metagenome ERZ838516 (study PRJEB31850, sample SAMEA3708837) | human gut metagenome | biome: human gut; feature: human-associated habitat; material: faeces | place: China | collected 2014 ... | reverse complement strand
AATTTTTAAGCTCGATTTTCGGAAACAAATCCACACGAGACATGAAAGAAATCAAGCCCTGGGTGGAGAAGATTAAAGCTGCCTACCCGGAGGTTGAGAAACTGGATAACGACGCACTCCGCGCAAAAACGGAAGAACTCAAAAAATATATCCGCGAATCAGCAACCGCCGAACGTGCGAAAGTGGAAGAACTGAAAGCGAGTATCGAAAGCCTTGAACTGGAAGACCGCGAAGAAGTATTTGCGCAAATAGACAAGATAGAAAAAGAAATTCTAGAGAAATATGAAAAAGCATTGGACGAAGTATTGCCCGTTGCTTTCTCCATCGTTAAGGCAACTGCCAAACGTTTTGCCGAAAATGAAGAAATTGTAGTGACTGCCACGGAATTCGACCGCCAGCTCGCTGCAACAAAGGATTTTGTACGCATCGAGGGAGACAAAGCCATTTATCAGAATCACTGGATAGCCGGTGGTAACGACACAGTGTGGAACATGGTTCACTACGACGTACAGTTGTTTGGTGGTGTCGTTCTCCATAAAGGCAAGATTGCGGAAATGGCAACCGGTGAAGGTAAGACGTTGGTAGCTACCCTCCCGGTATTCCTGAACGCATTGACCGGAAACGGTGTTCATGTGGTAACCGTGAACGACTATCTGGCAAAACGTGACTCCGAATGGATGGGTCCTCTCTATATGTTCCACGGTCTGAGTGTGGATTGCATCGACCGCCATCAACCGAACTCCGACGCACGCCGTCAGGCATATCTGGCCGACATCACTTTCGGAACGAACAACGAATTCGGTTTCGACTACCTGCGTGACAATATGGCTATCAGTCCGAAAGACCTTGTACAACGTCAGCACAACTACGCGATTGTCGATGAGGTAGACTCCGTATTGATTGACGACGCACGTACTCCGTTGATTATTTCCGGCCCTGTGCCGAAAGGCGATGACCAATTATTCGAACAACTCCGTCCGTTGGTTGAACGTCTGGTAGAAGCGCAGAAGATATTGGCTACCAAATATTTGTCTGAGGCCAAGAAGCTGATCGCAACCGGTGACAAGAAAGATATGGAAGAGGGATTCCTCGCTTTGTATCGCAGCCATAAGGCATTGCCTAAAAATAAAGCGTTGATTAAGTTCTTGAGTGAGCAAGGCATCAAGGCCGGTATGCTCAAGACAGAGGAAATCTATATGGAGCAGAACAACAAGCGTATGCATGAGGTGACTGATCCGTTGTATTTCGTCATCGACGAGAAGCTGAACAGCGTAGATTTGACAGACAAAGGTGTAGACCTGATTACCGGCAACTCAGAAGACCCGACCTTGTTCGTACTCCCCGATATCGCCGGACAACTCTCGGAACTGGAGAATGTGCCGGACCTGACCAACGAGGAAAAACTCCAGAAGAAGGACGAACTGCTGACTAACTACGCCGTTAAATCGGAACGCGTACATACGATCAACCAATTATTGAAGGCGTACACCATGTTCGAAAAAGATGACGAGTATGTGGTTATCGACGGACAAGTGAAGATTGTAGACGAACAGACCGGACGTATCATGGAAGGCCGCCGCTATTCTGACGGACTGCATCAGGCTATCGAAGCAAAGGAACGCGTGAAAGTGGAAGCTGCTACGCAGACTTTCGCCACGATTACTTTGCAGAACTACTTCCGTATGTATCACAAGCTGTCCGGTATGACCGGTACTGCCGAGACGGAAGCAGGCGAACTTTGGGACATTTATAAATTGGATGTTGTGGTAATCCCGACCAACCGTCCGATTGCCCGCAAAGACATGAACGACCGCGTTTACAAGACTAAGCGTGAAAAATATAAAGCCGTGATCGAGGAAATCGAACAATTGGTTCAGGCAGGACGTCCGGTGTTGGTAGGTACCACTTCGGTAGAAATCTCCGAAATGCTGAGTAAAATGCTGACCATGCGTAAGATTGAACATAATGTATTGAATGCGAAGTTGCACCAGAAAGAAGCCGAAATCGTAGCGAAAGCCGGTTTGAGTTGCGCGGTAACGATTGCAACCAACATGGCAGGTCGTGGTACGGATATCAAACTAAGTCCGGAGGTAAAGGCTGCGGGCGGTTTGGCGATTATCGGTACGGAACGTCATGAATCCCGCCGTGTAGACCGCCAGTTGCGTGGTCGTGCAGGACGTCAGGGTGACCCGGGTTCTTCTGTATTCTTCGTATCACTGGAAGATGACTTGATGCGTCTGTTCTCTTCCGACCGTATCGCAAGCGTAATGGATAGACTCGGTTTCCAGGAAGGCGAAATGATTGAGCATAAAATGATTTCCAATTCTATCGAACGCGCCCAGAAGAAGGTAGAAGAAAACAACTTCGGTATCCGTAAGCGTCTGTTGGAATACGACGACGTTATGAACAAGCAACGTACGGTTGTCTACACGAAACGCCGCCATGCGCTGATGGGTGAACGTATCGGTATGGATATCGTAAATATGATTTGGGACCGTTGCGCGAATGCCATCGAAAATAATGACTACGAGGGTTGTCAGATGGAACTGCTCCAAACGTTGGCTATGGAAACTCCGTTCACAGAGGAAGAGTTCCGCAACGAGAAGAAAGAGAAGTTGGCCGACAAGACTTTCAACATTGCGATGGAGAATTTCAAACGCAAGACCGAACGTCTGGCTCAAATCGCTAATCCGGTTATCAAACAAGTATATGAGAATCAAGGACATATGTATGAAAACATCCTGATTCCTATTACGGACGGCAAACGTATGTACAACATCTCTTGCAACCTGAAAGCGGCTTACGAATCGGAATCGAAAGAGGTGGTGAAATCATTCGAGAAATCAATCCTGCTCCATGTGATCGATGAAGCATGGAAAGAGAATTTGCGTGAACTGGACGAACTGAAACATTCGGTACAGAACGCCAGCTACGAACAAAAAGACCCGCTATTGATTTACAAACTGGAATCCGTAACACTGTTTGACGCAATGGTGAACAAAATCAACAACCAGACTGTGTCTATCCTGATGCGTGGACAAATTCCTGTACAGGAAGCTCCGGACGAACCGTCCGCACGCCGGGTAGAAGTACGTCAGGCTGCTCCGGAACAACGTCAGGACATGAGCAAGTATCGTGAGAACAAACAGGATTTGAACGACCCGAACCAGCAGACTGCCGCCAATCAGGATACCCGCGAACAGCAGAAACGCGAACCGATTCGCGCCGAAAAAACGGTAGGACGCAACGATCCTTGTCCATGCGGAAGCGGTAAGAAGTACAAGAACTGCCACGGAAGAAATCTTTGATCAATGAGGTAAGGAGCAGACGACAGGATTTGTACCCGGCGCTCCCTATCTTCCGATTATAAAAGAAAGCCTTAAACGGTTAAAAACTGTTTGAGGCTTTCTTTTGTTCTTTCAAAATAGTACTTTTGTTCAAACTACTAAATGTATTAAATTGTATTGACTATGGCAAAATCTTATTCATTGGCATTCGTTTCTCTGTTTCTATTACTATTCGGCAGCTGTCAAAGTATAGAACAGATTTCCATTGATTATCTGCAACCTGCCGATTTGAGTTTTCCTCCTCAACTTCGTAAAGTGGCCATCGTAAATAATACAAGTAATGCACCGAACGATAAGCTGACTCCCCAAACTAAAAAGTCGAAAGACAATAGAGTTGAAATAAGCCGTGCCATAGCTTATGCCAATGGCGATCCTAAGGTTGCGGCAGAAGCGATGGCGGAAGAGATAGCGCATCAGAACTACTTTGACGAAGTGGTGATTTGCGACTCTGCCTTGCGGGCAAACGATAAAATCTCCCGTGAAAGTACACTTTCTCAAGAGGAAGTCCGCCAGCTAGCTTCCGATCTGGGAGTAGATCTGATTATTGCTTTGGAAAATCTGCAATTCAAAATAACGAAAACAGTACGTTACTTGGAGGAATTCGGGTGTTATCAAGGTGCGATAGATGCGAAAGTCTATCCAACGGTATCCGTATACCTGCCCGAACGGAGTAAACCGATGGCTACTATCCGTCTCAATGACAGCATTTTCTGGGAGGATTTCGGAATTTCACCTACAGAAGCCGCCGCACAAATCATCCCCACAAAAGATATGCTGAAAGAGGCTGCTGAGTTCGCAGGAACCGTGCCCGTAAAATATATTGTCCCTATCTGGAAGAACGGGAAGCGTTATCTGTATACCGGTGGCTCCGTCCCCATGCGCGATGCGGCCATTTATGTACGCGAAAATTCGTGGGACGAAGCATACGAACTTTGGAATCAAGCCTACCAATCGACTAAAAACGAAAAGAAAAAGATGCGTGCAGCTCTTAATATAGCTGTTTATTATGAGATGAAAGATAGTCTGGCAAAAGCGGAAGAATGGGCTACTACCGCTCAACAACACGCCCGGAAAACAGAATTGAAAAAGAATACCGGCAACAATAAAATCAATACCGATGAAGCACCGAATTACTTCTACATCAGCCTCTATTTAACCGAATTGAAGGAGAGAAACGCCCAATTATCCAAGCTTAAGCTACAAATGAGCCGATTTAATGATGATTTTTAAGGAAATCGTGTATCAAATCTTATTTTTTTTATACCTTTGAACTAACAAAAAGAAGGAACCCATGAAATTGAGCGAACAATCACTATCTATTATCGAATCGGCTATCCAAAAGGCAGTCGCTAAATACACCTGTAACTGTGAACAAACAGCAGTAACCGATATCCACCTCCAACCGGACCAGACTTCGGGGCAACTTAATGTTTACAACGATGATGATGAAGAATTAGCCAACGTCATGATAGAAGAATGGGCTACATACGACGGTGATGATTTTTTGGAAAATGTAGAACCTTCTTTGCGCAGTATCCTGTGCAGAATGAAGGAGGCGGGGGACTTCGAGAAGATTACCATCTTGAAGCCTTACTCATTCGTTCTGGTAGATGAAGAAAAAGAAACCGTAGCCGAGTTGTTATTAATAGACGACGATACGATACTGGTAAACGATGAACTTCTGAAAGGATTGGATAAGGAATTGGACGATTTCTTAAAAGAGTTGTTAGAAAAATAAACTCCTTCACTCATTACAATTCTTTCTATCAAGCTGATTCGTTCCAGCTTAAATTGGAACGAAATATTCAATATTAAAAGTTAATTAAGAAGAAACAGCACTTATTGAATTAACAACAGAAGGCATCCCAAATCTAATTGAGATGCCTTACATATACCAAAAGTATCAGAAAGTTATACCTTCTTCAAAGCCTCAATACTTTCTTTCAAAGATTTGATAATACTTTCCGCATCTGCCTGCTTCTTACGTTCCAATTCAAGAACAGCTGCCGGAGCATTATTAACGAATTTCTCGTTGCTAAGTTTTTTCAGCACTCCTTGCAAGAACCCTTCTTTGTGTTTGAGTTCCGCTTCCATACGGGCGATCTCCGCTTCCACATCAATCATATTCCCCAATGGCACGGCGAATTCAGTTGTTCCGATCATGAAGGAAGCTGCACCCTCCGACTTGCTCTCCACTACTGTAAGAGAAGAAAGATTACACATCTTAATGATAATCGGATTCATCTTCTCTACCGGATGACTGCCTACAACCTGCAATTCAAGTTGTTCTTTCATGGCAATATTCTTCTGCAAACGGATACTGCGAACATTACTGATAATTTCCTTAGCAACCTCAAACTCTTGCAGGAATTTCTCATTCACTTCATTCGGCTCGAACATTTGGGTTACCATCAAGCTGGCACCCGGTTTACGTTCACGCAGTTGCTGCCACAGTTCTTCTGTAATAAACGGCATGAAAGGATGAAGCATTTCAAGCAGACGTTCGAAAGAGCTAAGAACCATATCATAAATAAAACCATTTACAGGTTGCCCGTAAGCCGGTTTCACTATTTCCAGCAACCAAGAAGAAAATTCATCCCAGAACAGCTTATAAACCAACATCAACGCTTCACTCAAACGATATTTAGAGAAAAGATCGGCTACTTCAACTGCCGCCGCATCCAGTCTTTGATCAAACCATTGAACAGCCAAATGTGCATCAGCGGGAATGGGAACGGAACCCATACCGTTTGTCCATCCTTTAATCAGACGGAAAGCATTCCAAATCTTGTTGCAGAAGTTACGTCCCTGTTCGCAAAGCGCATCATCGAAAAGGATATCATTGCCGGCGGGAGCAGACAACATCATTCCCATACGTACACCGTCAGCACCATATTTGTCAATCAGTTCGAGCGGATCGGGAGAGTTACCGAGTGACTTGGACATCTTACGCCCTAGCTTATCACGAACGATACCCGTGAAGTAAACGTTCTTAAACGGCATTTTTCCTTCATATTCATACCCTGCCATAATCATGCGGGCTACCCAGAAGAAAATAATATCCGGACCTGTCACCAGGTCACTTGTCGGATAATAGTACTTGATTTCTTCGTTACCCGGATTGTTGATACCATCAAACAAAGAAATAGGCCACAACCATGAAGAGAACCAAGTATCCAGACAGTCTTCGTCCTGGCGAAGATCGTCTATCGTCAAAGCGGCATTGCCTGTCTTTTCTTTTGCCTTCGCCAATGCCTCTTCCGGAGTAGCGGCCACTACATAACCACCCTCCGGCAGGAAATAAGCGGGAATACGATGTCCCCACCACAACTGACGACTGATACACCAGTCTTTGATGTTCTCCATCCAGTGACGGTAGGTATTCTTGTATTTTGCAGGATAGAACTTCAGTTCATCGTTCATTACCGGAGGCAATGCCATGTCTGCAAAATGCTGCATCTTGAGGAACCATTGCATAGATAGTTTCGGTTCGATCACTACGTTGGTACGTTCCGAGTAACCTACCTTATTTGTATAGGCTTCTGTTTTCTCCAGCAGACCGGCAGCTTCGAGATCTTTCTCAATCTGTTTGCGGACATCAAAACGATCCATACCGATATACATACCGGCGGCTTCACTCAACGTACCGTTATCATTGAAGATATCAATGCTGGGAAGATTGTATTTTTCACCCAGCATATAGTCGTTTACATCATGAGCGGGAGTTACTTTCAAACAACCTGTACCGAACTCGATATCCACATACTCATCTTCAATCACAGGAATAGTACGGTTCACTAACGGAACAATTACTTTCTTCCCTTTCAGCCATGCATTTTTCGGGTCGTTAGGATTGATACACATTGCCGTATCACCCATGATCGTTTCCGGACGGGTAGTTGCCACTACCGCATAACGGCCTTCCGGATCACCTTCTACTTTATAACGGAGATAATACAGTTTTCCATGTTCTTCTTTGTAGATGACTTCTTCGTCCGAAAGAGCGGTCAGCGCTTTCGGGTCCCAGTTCACCATACGGACTCCGCGATAGATCAAGCCTTTATCGAACAAATCTACGAATACCTTGATAACACTTTCACTACGTTTTTCGTCCATAGTAAAGGCAGTACGATCCCAATCGCAGGATGCACCGAGCTTGCGAAGCTGTTTCAGGATAATACCTCCATGTTCGTCCGTCCAGTCCCAAGCGTGCTTCAGGAACTCGTCACGAGTCAAATCGGTTTTCTTGATACCTTGCGCGGCTAGTTTGTTCACCACCTTCGCCTCTGTCGCAATAGAAGCATGATCGGTGCCCGGAACCCAGCACGCATTCTTGCCTTCCATACGGGCACGACGAACCAAAATATCCTGAATGGTATTATTAAGCATATGTCCCATGTGCAGCACACCAGTGACATTAGGAGGAGGAATGACGATGGTGTAAGGTTCACGGCCATCGGGTTTAGAACTGAATAAATGATTGTCCAGCCAATACTGGTACCACTTTCCCTCCACATCAGCGGGATTGTACTTACTTGCTAATTCCATATTGCTTTATGTATATAATAAATTTATTTATTGCGAAAGTTTGCGAAATACGGGTGCAAAATTAATAAATAAGTAGAATATAGGCGCAAGAATCAGTACTTTTGTTCTTTGAAAATAGCCGAGACGTATGAAAAAAAGAAAGCGGACGATTCGATATATCATTTTAGGCAGTTTGCTGTTGTTGGTATGGCTCACTCAGATGTTGCCGTTTATGGGAGAAATATATGCACGCACGATTTACCCTGTCATATCTTATTGCCTGTCATTTTTCTCCCGATGGATTCCGTTCGCGCTAGGAGATTTATTTATCTTTCTCAGTATCATAGGGGTTATAGCCTATCCTTTCTACGCTCGTCTTCATAAAAAGTTACGTTGGAAGAAGATCCTTCTGAATGACGGTGAATATCTTCTGTGGATTTATGTCTGGTTTTACCTCTCTTGGGGGCTTAACTATTTTCAGAAGAATTTCTATCAACGGACGGAAATTCCTTATACTGAATACAATAAAGAGAATTTCCAAACGTTTGTCAATGAATATATCGATTTATTGAACCATTCATATACCCCCGTAACCAGTATCAATGAGAAGCTGGTACGTGAAGAAAGCATACGGTTATATCATCAACTGAGTGACAGTCTGGGCGTACACCGTCCTCCACATAATTATCTCAAAGCGAAAACAATGCTGTTCACTCCGTTTATCTCAATGGTAGGGGTAACGGGTAGCATGGGACCTTTCTTTTGTGAGTTTACGCTGAATGGAGATTTACTTCCTGTCAATTATCCTGCCACTTATGCGCATGAACTTGCCCATTTATTGGGTATCACCAGCGAAGCGGAAGCTAATTTTTATGCCTATCAGATATGCACCCGTTCCCAAGCGATGGGTATTCGTTTTTCCGGTTATTTCTCTGTGCTCGGTCATGTATTGGGAAATGCATACAGGTTATTGCCAGAAGAAGAATACACTCAACTGCTTGAACGCATCCGACCTGAAATAATTGAATTGGCAAAAGAGAATCAAGCGTATTGGACGGCCAAATATAGTCCGGTAGTCGGTGCTGTTCAGGATTGGATATACGACCTCTATCTGAAAGGTAACAAGATAGAAAGTGGTAGGAAAAATTATTCGGAGGTGGTAGGACTACTGATTTCGTATAGGGAGTGGAAAAAGAAACATTATTTGCATCTAAAAGAATAAAGTGATATATTTGTAATCAATAAAAGTACACATCAATAATGGAACACATTTCCAAATTACTGACTAAAATAAAACTAATTACTATACATGAGAACACCTTGCGCAAAGAGAAAGAAAAACGAGGTGAAAGCTTCAATATGTTTTCTATCTTGAAACTTTCAAGGGAAGAAGTCAGATTACATTCCGCATTTATAACAGAATTACTGAATCCTCGTGGAACACATGGATTAAAAGACAAATTCCTTCACTCTTTCCTCAAGACCATAGATTCCAAGATAAATTTCGATTTCACTTCTATTCGCGTCAAAAATGAATTCTTTATTGGAGAAATAAATAACAAGGGCGACAGAGGCGGAAGGATCGACCTCATCATCACAGACAAAATGAATAATGCCATTATTATAGAAAACAAAATCGGCGCAAAAGACCAGTCTAAACAACTGTTACGTTATCATAACTATGCAAAAGAGGAAAAACGTCAATTTCAACTACTTTATTTAACAAAAGATGGATGTACAGCCAGTGATATTTCAACTGACAATAAGAAATTTGACTATACTTGCATATCCTAATAAAAAGGATATTTTGGCATGGTTAGAACATTGCGTGGAGTTATCTTCCTGTTTTCCTTTAATAAGCAATACATCATAAATATCAAAAACATATTAGGTATAATGGATACAGACAACTTAAATAAACTTATTGAAGTTACAACTTCAAATAACCATACAATAGAAGCCACTTTGACTATATTAGAGAATCAAGGGGAAATCAAAAAACGGATACGTCAAAAGTTTATCGAACAGTTGAGGGAAATAGCCGAGAGACATAGTTTAACATTCGAATACGACGAAGAAATATGTGATTTGACAGGAGATTGCTGGATATATTTCTATAGCCCAAAAATCTCAACCAACTGGAGTATCATCATCGGTGCGGATAAATTCAACCAATCAAATGGCGCATATGCAGGAATCAGCCAAATCATATACAACAAGCCTCATCTGACCCTACAGCAACTCTCCGAACTAAAACCATTTCATTTCTGGACCGAAGGAGCGCCTTCAACTGAATTCCCTTTCGGTTGGGGGTATCTCAGAGGGAAAGACGGCATTGGAGATTGGTGGGATTGGAATAACAATAACACATTAAAAGATATGTTCAACGGTACATTAGCTCAATACGTAGAAGATGAAATTATAATACCGATATTAAAAAATAAACTTCTGCAAAAAATAGAAAAGTTATCATCACAATAAACAATATCCAACATAAACATATAGTAGCACAGCCATAAACAGTTTATACATTTCAACTTTATCATATATAGCACTGCATAATCCAAATGAAGTCTACTAATTGCACAACAAAAGTGCAGAAAACTATTAAATTCTGCACTTTTGTTGTGCAATTAATGTATCTTTGTACATAAATATATGCCAACCATGGACAGATTATACGAAAACTTCAATAAACTCCTTAAAGCTACAAGTACCGATTTCATCCGATACAAGTATGCAGAAATAAATTGGGGCAGCCATATGCTCGGACTTGTCGGACCACGCGGAATAGGTAAAACCACCATGTTCCTACAACATATCAAGCAGAACATGAATCCGAAAAATACATTATATGTTTCAGCAGACAATATGTATTTTGCCGATAATTCTCTGATTGACCTAACGGACAAATTCAGCAAACAAGGCGGCAAACATTTATTCATTGATGAAATACACAAATATCCTAATTGGTCTCGTGAATTAAAGCAGATATTCGATTCTTATCCGGATATGCAAGTTCTTTTTACCGGTTCCTCTATTCTGGATATTTATAAAGGAACGGCAGATTTGAGCAGACGTGCACCAATCTATGAAATGCAAGGACTGTCTTTCAGAGAATATTTAAGTATGTTCCATCAAATTCATGTACCAGCCTACTCATTAGAAGAAATACTGAAGCATAAAGTTGAAATTCCGGGAATAGCACATCCACTTCCGCTGTTCGCTGAATATATACGACACGGCTATTACCCGTTTAGCAAAGATACCACTTTTGAAATTGAGTTAAACCAAGTAATCAACCAAACTATGGAGAATGACATTCCTCAATACGCTAATATGAATGTCTCGACAGGACGTAAATTGAAACAGTTATTGATGATTATTGCCAAAAGCGTCCCATTTAAACCTGTCATGCAGAAACTCGCTGACATCATCGGAGTAAGTCGTAATTATTTAAGCGATTACTTACTTTATATTGAGAAAGCGGGAATGATAGCTCAGGTTAGGGATGATACAGGTGGAATCAGAGGGTTAGGAAAAGTAGAAAAAATATATCTTGATAATACTAATCTCATTTATGCGTTAGGAAGAGAAAATTCCAATACCGGTAATATCCGTGAAACATTCTTTTATAATCAAATGCGAGTTAAACAGGATATTATATCTTCCAAGATTTCTGATTTTCAAATTGGAAAAAGAACATTCGAAATAGGAGGAAAAAACAAAGGACAGCAACAGATTGCTAAAGCACAAGAAGGATATATTGTGAAAGACGATATTGAAACCGGTTATGGGAATATTATTCCACTTTGGAACTTCGGGATGAATTATTAGTCATATCTTTGCATCAACTTTTAAATAAAAAGACTTATGTCACATACCAGACAAGAACAGATGGAAGCCTTCGGACGCTTCCTGGACAT
>ERZ838516.4064-NODE-4064-length-11827-cov-17.427030_pt1 | contig 11827 bp, 9 predicted proteins | sample MGYA00519910_ERZ838516 | MGnify/ENA primary metagenome ERZ838516 (study PRJEB31850, sample SAMEA3708837) | human gut metagenome | biome: human gut; feature: human-associated habitat; material: faeces | place: China | collected 2014 ... | reverse complement strand
GCAGCATGGAATGGAAAAATATATGAAATTTACCATGTTCAAGAAAGAGACTACAGACAAGAAGTATCATGAAGATCCATTTCGTGCAGTAAATTTTCCAATCGGGGAAGGCGGAATCATGCGTTGTCCAAACGGGAAAAGCTTTTATCTTCAGTATCGAAAAAACGTAAAAGGGAACAAGTATGGGCGTCAGGAAGAAGTGTATCAGTGTGAAGATTGCTCCGGCTGTCCATATGCAGAACAATGTAAAAAGACAGATAAAAACCGTACTGTACGGATCAACCGCGAACTTACAGCGATGCATCAGGAAGTGATAGAAAATCTCGAAAGCATCCAGGGAGCGCTTCTAAGGATGAACAGATCCATTCAGGCAGAAGGTACCTTTGGTATCATGAAAAACGACCGGTGGTACAAAAGAATTGTCCGAAGAGGAATAAAATCTGTATTGCTTGAAGTATTTCTCGTTTCTATCGGACACAATCTTTATAAATATCACAACAAACAGAAAAAAGTTGCAGCTGCCGCATAAGATTTCATAATATCATTCTTATGGGGTAAGGGGAACTATACCCTTTTTTATGTAATATAGCTATTATTATAACTATAAGCAAAAGGACGAATGAAAAAACTCTCGTTTTTTCACACGCCCTATGATTTTCAAAAAACAAATAAAAAATGATTATAGTAGACGGAAAAAACACATTTTAAGAAAAAATCAAGAAATATGAAAAGCATTTTCCACTATATCCCTAAACAAAGCCGTACTTGCCTTACTCGGGCATACGGCTTTTCGCTTTATATCTATGCTACCTATTAAAAGGCCTTATTTTGATACTCGTTTTTAATAGCGGAAATGTTCTAAGCAATTCATTATTGAATATTTTCGATGTGTAACCATAGTTCTAACTTCTGTGGTTTAAATATTTAAATAGCAATTTTTTGTTGATTTAAATTAAAATGTACAAATTATTGGACAGTTAAAGTGCTATATCTTCAGTAATGAAAAATCAGCAGGGAAAACCCTGCTGAAGGAGAACAATATTCTCCATATTATATTTTCAATCCGCGTAGTAAAATACGACAATCTTTATTATAAATAATAACGTATGAATGTCAATTGGTAAAAATATTATTCTATAATATGGATAATATATTGACAAACAGGGTATGAAAGAATAATATGAAGATAGGAGGAAAGAAAAATGTATCTGGCACACAAGGAAAATGAAAAAAAGCAGGAATTAACAGTACATTTACTGGAAGCGGGACAGTATGCACAGAGTGAAGGAGAAAAGATAGGAATAGGAACATTAGCTACACTTTGTCTGCAATTGCATGATGCAGGAAAGTTTAGTACTGAATTTCAGGCATATATCAAGCAAGAAGATGATCTACCCAAAAGGGGAGCAGTAAATCATAGCTCTGCAGGAGCTGAATTATTAATGCAGGAATTTAAGAACAGTCCCTATCATTCAGTTCAAGATATGAGGCTTTTGATAGAGCTTATTTCATATACGATTACGGCACATCATGGAATTTATGACTGCATAGATGAAGATGGCGAAGACAAGTTTGAAGTCAGATTGAATGTGGTTGAAAAAGAAAAACTGGATGAAATTGCAAGACTGTGGTTTGAAGAAATGCATTTTACAAAAGATATGTTATGCAGTCAGATGAGAAAGGCATATGGTGAATTCATAACCGCTTTTTTGAAACCATTAAAACAAATCTGTCAGAATGGACAGACAGAAGGCACAGAGAGATTTTTTTATATGAGCTGTATGGAACGATTGCTTTTGTCTTTGCAAATAGATTCAGACTGGACAGATACAGCAAGAGCAATGGGTGACAGTATGCTTGATGATAATATGGAAACTGCAAACGTATATCAGAAGGCTTTGAAAAATTATCAGCAATATATGGATAAGCTGGAAAAAGAAGCACAGGAGAATCTCAGAACAGAGAAACAAAAACAAATCTTCGAACTGCGAAAAAAGATTAGAGAAGAATGTATGAATTTCTCAGAGACATCATATGGAATATATCGGTTATCACTTCCGACAGGTGCGGGAAAGACGTTAGCATCTTTGGGATATGCACTGAAAGTGGCAGCAGAGAGAAAAACACCGGAAGTTTCCCATATATTTTACATATCGCCATTCATATCCATCACAGAACAAAGCACTGAAGTGATAAAGAAAGCAGTCAGAAACGAAGAATGGGTGATGGAACATCACTCAAATGTCAGCAATTCTGATGAACAGGAGAAGCAGATAGATACTGCATGGAAGGAACCGATTATCTGTACAACTATGATTCAATTTTTGTATACGTTGTTTTCACAGAAAAATAAAAGCATCCGCCGTTTTCATCAATTGAAAAATTCTGTGATTATCGTAGATGAAGCACAGGCACTGCCGGTGCAGACAATACACACATTTAATCTTATGATGAATTTTCTATGTTATGTATGTCATGCGACTATTATTTTGTGTACAGCCACCCAACCGCAATTGGCATCTGGCAATATAAAAAGAAAGATTTTATATACAGCGCCTAAGGATATGGTCACAGGAGTGTGTGATATTTTTCAGCGTTTTCAGCGTACAAACATCTCTTTTGAAATAAATGAGCCAGACACATTTGAATCACTGGGAGAGAAGATATTCAATGATTTCCAAAAGGAACGGACAATACTTTTAATTTTGAATAAGAAAGAGACAGTTGGAGCATTTTTTGATTATATAAAAGCAGAATTGAAAGATGTGAAGATTTTTTATCTGACAACAAACTTATGTCCGGAACATCGGAGTGATCAATTGGAAAGCATAAAAAATTATCTGAAAAATAGTACAGAAAAAGTTTTGATTATAAGTACAAATCTGATAGAAGCGGGAGTGGATCTGTCAGTCAATCATGTCTATCGTTCACTTGCAGGATTGGACAATATCGCACAGGCGGCAGGTCGTTGCAACCGAAACGGGGAAATGGAGCAGGGGAGGGTTACTGTAATTCAATTAGTTGGGGATGAATTTGAGGTGATTCGAACAGCTCAGAAGAAAACGGAAGAAGTCTGTGAAAAATATAATCAGTCCAATAGTACGGAGAGTATTATTTTCCCAGAGTGGATGGATTGGTATTATGAAATTTATTATAAGGAAGTCAGCAATAAAATGGATTATGATATAGGAAAAGGCGAAACAATATATAAATTATTGAGCAGTGGATTTCCGGGAGAACGGAAACATTTCATCAGACAGGCATTTGAAACAGCAGGAGAAAACTACAGACCGATTCAGGAAGAGGGAAAAACAGTGATAGTTCCATATAAAGAGGGAATGGATATCCTTGAAAAACTGGAAACAGCGCAGAATATGTCTGATAAAAAAAGATTATTAAGAAAGATACAGCGTTATACGGTGTCTGTTTATGAAAATAAATTAAAAGAATGCTTACAAAATGGAGTGATAGAAGAAAGCAGGTTTTTACCAGACGTATATGTAGCTAAAAATTATGATATGGAAAAAGGACTGCTCAATGAACTTGTATTACAATATTATTGAAAAAGGGGGAAAGAAGAATGGAAAGAGAAAATGCAATAGAATATAAAGTCTATGGGAAATATGCACTTTTCACCGATCCATTAACGAAAACAGGAGGCGAAAAACTGTCATATCAGGTGCCAACGTATCAAGCATTGAAAGGAATCACAGAAAGTATTTACTGGAAACCTACGTTTACGTGGGTGATTGATGAGTGCAGAGTGATGCATCCAATACGGACAGAGTCAAAGGGAATGCGCCCGATAAAATATCAGGGAGGAAACGATCTGGCATCTTACACATATTTAAAAGATGTAGAATACCGGGTGAAAGCACATTTTGTATGGAATGAAAACAGACCGGATCTTGTAAATGACCGGAATGAGAATAAGCATTATCAAATTGCAAAAAGAATGTTAGAAAGAGGAGGCAGGAGAGATATTTTTCTTGGAACAAGAGAATGTCAGGGATATGTAGAACCCTGTACAGTGATGGAAGGAGAAGGATTCTATGACAATGATGGAAATATTTCTTTTGGAATCATGGTACATGGAATTACATATTCGGATGAAGCAGTCAGGGAGAATGAGAAAAAGCATATGACGATCCGGTTATGGAATGCATACATGAAAGACGGAGTGATTAGATTTCCGGAACCGGAAGAATGTCAGATCAGAAAAGTAGTTGCGGAAATGGAAATGAAAACATTTGACGAAAAAAATTTCTGTGGAATAAGGGAATTTGAAAGGGGGAATCTTTTTGGGCTGGATACAAATGCTTGAAAAAACATATGACGCATGCGAAGCGATTGTGGGGAAAAAGGTAAATGAAGATCCAATCTTACTTCCAATCTCGCATTCTACAGCAAATGCGCAGATAGAAGTGACGATTGACCTAAAAGGTAAATTTATGCCGGCTTTGTCCGGAATCATTCCAAAGGATGGGGAAGATAAAATCACGATTATCCCAGTAACCGAGGATTCGGCTTCGCGAAGTAATGGAAGCTGTCCGCATGCATTATGTGACAAACTTTGCTATGTTGCAGGAGATTATTCGTTATACACAAATGAGGACAAGACAGAATACTATAATGATTACATTAATAGTTTGAGAAAATGGACAAGCTCTGAATTTTCCAATAAGTGGCTGCAATGTGTATATCTTTATTTGAAAAAAGCTACACTGATTCAGGATTTAATAAAAGCAAAATTATTGGTATTGGCTGAAGATGGTTTTCTGTCCGAAAATGAAAATAAAATTCAGTCAGTTGCCCAAAAAGATGCGATGGTAAGATTTGCAGTATGGGATAATGGAGAAAAACATGAATTGTGGAAAGAGCCGGAAATGTATCACTCTTTTATCGAGTATTACAAGACTAATTTGCATAATTGTAATATAGATTATGTGACGGGTGAAAAGATACAATGTTCTGAAAAACATCCATCGAAAATCAGAAATTCCGGGGATAAAGCAAAGATTTTTTCGGCAAATGATACCTCTGGTTTTACTTACCGGGGAAGGTTCGCGAATCGTGAGCAGGCTGCCAGTATTGGATATGAAACTTCGCAGAAAGCACATAATGCTTTGCGCTGGTTGTTAGCAAGGCAGGGAAAATATATAGACGGTGAGATGACTGTGGTGTGGAAGCTTCCACAAAATCTAAAAGAAAAAGATTCTAATCTGGCTTTGGATGTAGTTGATTTATTTGGAGATACACAGGAAACATTTTTGGCAGATTTTGATTGGGCAGCAGAATGCAGGGACGAGGATGACATAGAACTCGACAGAAAATTTGCAGAGAAATTGAATCAGGCGATGGCTGGATACCGGGCAAAACTCCAACCGGATGATGAAGTAATCATTTTGTCGGTTGATGCAGCAACAACAGGAAGGTTAGCTGTTACTTACTATCAGGAAGTTCCGGGAAATGAATTTATAGACAGAGTTCTTCACTGGCATCAGAATTGTACCTGGCCACGATGGATAAAATTACATGAAACAAAAAAATGGGTGTTCATAAATAACACAGCGCCATCACCAAATGAGATAGCACTTGCTGCGTATGGAACAGAACAGGAAAAAGGATATCTGACATGTAATGACAAACTGAGAAAAGCTACAATCCGAAGAATTTTACCGTGTATTATCGGACTGAGTCCCAAAATACCGGCTGATATTGTGAAAGCTGCTGTAAACAGGGCTTCAAATCCACAGGCATACAGCTCTTTTGTGTGGCAGAACTGTGTGGCGCCGGTGGCTTGTGCAATGATAAAATATAATGAATTTGATGGGAAGGTGAACAGTATGGAGCTAGAGAAAGATAGAAGCTATCTGTTTGGACAATTACTTGCTATCCTTGAAAAAGTCGAGGAGAGAGCACTATATTTACAGGAAAGTAAAACAGATGACAGACTTACCAATGCAAAGAAAATGTGGAATGTGTATACCAGACGTCCGGCAATCACTTATGAAAGACTCTATAGTCATATAGTGAGAGCATATCTGAAACGGTTAAATCCGGGTGCAAGAGCGAAAATAGAAAACAAAATAATGCAGATCATAAATGTTCTTCGGGAAACAGATGGATTCAACAACAATCCTTTGAATGAAAGATATTTACTTGGTTATTACGAGGAAAGAGAAAAATTAATAAAATCAAAAGGCGAAAAGTCGAATGAAGGAGGAGAAGAGTAATGGGAGTATTTACAAACAAAATTGATTTTGAAGTGGTGATTATGGTGAATCATGGAAATCCGAATGGAGATCCGTTGAATGGAAATCGTCCGAGAGAAGATTTTGACGGATTCGGAGAAATTTCGGATGTATGTCTGAAAAGAAAAATCAGAAATCGTCTGCAGGATTTGGGAGAGAAAATTTTTGTGCAAAGCGAAGACCGCTGTGATGATGGATGCAAGAGTCTTGCAGACAGGACAAAGACAAATGACAAGATGCAGAAAGCATTGAAAACAAAAGATGATGAGGCATATGCCAAAGCAGCATGTGAGTCGTGGATTGATGTGAGAGCATTTGGACAGGTATTTGCTTTTAAAGGAAATTCCGTATCAGTTGGAGTGAGAGGACCTGTAACAATTCAGTCGGCATTCAGTGTAGATCCTATTGACATTGAAAGTATACAGATCACGAAAAGTGTAAATTCAGAAACAAGTCATGATACAATGGGAATGAAGCATCGTGTTAATTTTGCCATGTATACCGTGAAGGGAAGTATTAATCATCAGCTTGCAGAAAAGACAGGATTTTCAGATGAAGATGCGGAAAAGATAAAAGAAGCGCTCAGGACGCTTTTTGAAAATGATGCATCATCTGCAAGACCGGACGGAAGCATGGAAGTGGTAAGGGTTTACTGGTGGAAACATAATTGCCCGATGGGACAATATTCTTCTGCAAAAGTTCATCGCTTACTGAAAATTGAGAAGAAGACAGAATTTCCAAAAAGTATTGATGATTACGAATTTACATTAAATTCTTTACCAGGATTGGAAGTGGAAATAATTGAAGGAATATAAAGAAGACGATTATCTGATGATCTCCGGGATACAGCATTTTGCGTTTTGTAGAAGACAATGGGCATTGATTCATCTGGAACAGCAATGGACTGAAAACTACAAGACAATGGATGGAAACTTTATGCACAGACAGGCGCATAATGGGGCATCCCACGAGAAAAGAAAAGATATCATCATTTCTCGTGGAATGCCGGTTTTCTCACGAATAATGGGTGTGAGTGGGATTTGTGATATTGTGGAATTTCATGCAGATGAGTCTGGTACTTTGATACGTACATTTGGTGGGAAATATACGCCATTACCGATAGAATATAAAAGAGGAAAACCAAAAGATCATGATGCGGATATCCTGCAGGTAGCTGCACAGGCCATGTGTCTGGAAGAAATGTTGGATTGTACAATTACACAGGGCGCATTGTATTATGGAGAGATAAAGCATCGTGTTAATATTCAGATTACAGAGGGTATCAAGCAGAACGTAAAAGATATGTTTGATGAAATGCATCAATATTATGAAAGAGGTTATACACCAAAAGCAAAAAAGAAGAAAGCATGTTATGTGTGTTCTTTAAAAGATTTGTGTCTGCCGGAACTGGAAAAAACGGGAAATGTTGAAACATACATGAATAATATATTGGCAGAAGAATTGGAGGATAACACATGAAAAAATTGTTGAATACTCTCTATATCACATCCGAGAATAAATATTTATCTCTGGATGGAGAAAATGTGGTGATTAAAGAGGAAGGTGCAGAGCTTGGAAGAATGCCACTTCATAATCTTGAAATGATTGTAACGTTTAGCAGAGCAGGAGCCAGTCCGGCGTTGATGGGAAAATGTGCAGATAATAATATTTCAATTGTATTTTTGACGCCGTCCGGCTCATTCCTGGCAAGGGTAGAAGGAAAGACAAAAGGAAATGTGCTTCTGAGGAAGAAACAGTATGAAGTTGCAGCAGACGAGCAGGAAAGCCTAAAGATTGCACGCAATACGATTGTCGGAAAAGTTTATAATGGACGATGGGTAATTGAACGTACCATAAGAGACCATTCACTACAGACAGATGCAGATAAATTAAAAATTGTTTCAGAGAGGCTTCGGGATAAAATACCTGATATCAGAATCAGTAACAACAAAGATCAACTCAGGGGAATAGAGGGTGAACTTGCGTCACAGTATTTTTCTGTTTTTGATGAATTGATTTTACAACAAAAAGAAGATTTCTATTTTCATGAGAGAAACAGAAGACCACCTCTGGACAGGGTAAATGCATTATTATCATTTGTATATACACTATTAACAAGCATGATGGCAGCATCGTTAGAAACAGTTGGACTGGATCCATGTGTCGGATTTTTACATGGAGATAGACCTGGAAGATATTCACTGGCATTGGATATGATGGAAGAACTTCGTCCTGCGCTGGCTGATCGTTTTGTTTTGCGTCTTATTAATAAAAGGATGGTGGGCAAAACAGATTTTATAGAAAAAGAAGATGGAGCAATCTTATTGACAGATGATGCCAGAAAGAGAGTGCTTGACGAATGGCAGAAGCGAAAACAGGAACAGATAATACATCCATATTTAAAAGAAAAGATTCAGTGGGGAATGGTTCCTTATATGCAGGCAATGTTTTTGGCAAGATATTTACGTGGAGACATTGATGCATATCCGCCATTTTTGTGGAAATAGAGGTGATATTTTGCTTGTATTGATTACATATGATGTTAATACAGAAAATGAAGCAGGAAAGAGCAGACTTCGTAAAGTAGCAAAACAATGTGTAAACTATGGAGTACGAGTACAAAATTCTGTTTTTGAATGTATTGTAGATGGTGCCCAGTGTCGCATGCTGAAAGGAAAACTACAGGAAATTATAGACGAAGAAAAAGACAGCATTCGTATTTATTATTTAAACGATAAACAAAAACAGAAAATAGAATGTCTGGGTGTAAAAAAAGGAATATCAGTAGAAAATACGCTGATATTTTAAAGCGGTGCGGATCATAAGCGAACATGAAAAAGCGGATGATTCGCACCGGAAAAATGCAATATTTTTTGTGTTGCATAAAATAATTATTGCGGTTTTGATGGAATTATATAGACACTATGCAATAATTATTGCAGAGATGCATGAGGAATATTGTGCATTTTTGCTGTCGCTCCTCTTGTAGGAGCGTGGATTGAAATTTGTAGTCAATGTTGAGGTTGCAGTCAGCAGGCGTGTCGCTCCTCTTGTAGGAGCGTGGATTGAAATGTTTCCTTTGTCTGTCCACTCCAATCTGACCATGTAGTCGCTCCTCTTGTAGGAGCGTGGATTGAAATATCTCTGCCTAATCCGGTTTTTCTCACATATGCAGTCGCTCCTCTTGTAGGAGCGTGGATTGAAATAATGTGTAATTTCCACTTCCAAGCCACTGCGGAAGTCGCTCCTCTTGTAGGAGCGTGGATTGTATTTCTAATAGGACAGGTAGGACTTTTTCTTATGTTGTTAATTAACATACTTTGACGTTAAAAAATATCTGTCAAATAAAGCTATTTATATGATATCATAGATATTATAAAGAAATCTTATTTGATGCTTTTACATAGTTTTCAATCAAATGACGTAATTTGTCAGAGACGGTACACATTTACAATTTGGAAGGATGAGTAAGTATTATTCGATAGTTGAGAATAATAGGGCAGTAGCTTGGCGAAAAGATAATAATTATCATTGTTTATAGGAGAATGCCATATATGAAAAAAGTGGGAAGTTATGCATTGCTGGCATTATTGCTAATCAGTATGCTATCAGGATGCAGCCAACAAAATACAGCGAATCAAACTGAAAGTGAGGTATCAGAAGCACAAATGCAGGAGAATAGCGAAAATATAGAAACAGAAAAAATGCAGGATACAGAAAAGATCCAGAATACAGAGAAAATCCAGGATACAGAAAAAAATGAAAACACAGAGAAGTTATCTCCTTTTGAAATGCATGGCGCATTGCATGTAGAAAATGGAAAGTTGACCGATCAGCATGGCGATGTAGTGCAGCTTTATGGAATGTCTACGCATGGAATTGCATGGTTTCCGCAATATGTGAATTCGGATGCTTTTCGTACACTTCGGGATGATTGGAATACAAATTGCATACGTTTGGCAATGTATACGGCGGAAAATGGAGGATATTGTTCTGGCGGAGATAAAGAGCAATTAAAACAGCTTGTTAAGGATGGAGTTTCCTATGCAACAGATTTAGGAATGTATGTGATTGTGGACTGGCACATTTTAAGTGATGGTGATCCAAATCAGAATAAAGATGAGGCAATCGCTTTCTTTAAAGAGATGGCAGAGACTTTTACTAATAATGACAATGTGCTTTATGAGATTTGTAATGAGCCAAATGGTGGTACTTCATGGGAAAGTATCAAAGCGTATGCAGAGGAAGTAATGCCAGTCATTAGAGAAAAAAGACCGGATGCGGTAATTCTGGTAGGAACTCCGACATGGAGTCAGGAGATTGATAAAGCGGCAGAGTCGCCATTAGAAGATAAAAATGTTATGTATACTTTACATTTTTATGCAGGAACACATAAGGATGATTTGCGCAATCGGCTGGAAAGCTATGCACAAAATGGTCTGCCAATTTTTGTGAGTGAGTTTGGAATGTGTGATGCTTCAGGAAATGGTGCGAATGACTTTGAATCTACTACGAAATGGTTGGATTTATTAAACAAGTATCAGATAAGCTTTATGTGTTGGAATTTGGCAAATAAAGATGAGAGCAGCAGTGTGTTTAGAGCAAATAGCACAAAAATTTCTGATTGGACAGAAGAAGATTTAAGTGAAGCAGGACAATGGATAAAAGCTTACTTCAAAAATAGAAGTTATCAATAAAATTTCATAAAAACACAATACAAAAAGGAGTCCCCATGCAATCATACAACGACCTACAATCACAATTAAAAACAATAGACCATAAAAGTTACCCATTATACAAATCCCTGCGCGGAAGTTACCAGTTTCCCAAATACATATTGTCGATTGACCATGTGCAGGGCGATCCGTTTGCGGCGCCATCGGATGTGAGGGTGACAGTAGATACGAAGGCAGCCGGATTTCCGGCATTTGCAATGAAAGATAAGCTGACAAGAACCGCATTGGCGGATGAACTGCTTCGCAATTTTGCGGCAAAAGTGAATCAGTTTAACTTTAAAGCGAAGGGTTCCGGGAAAAGCGGGCTGATCTCAGTGACACACTGTGGACAGGAAGTGCTGCAGAGGACAGCATGTGAAATCAGTGAAAAAGAGATTACCGCCAGATTTGCAGTCGGGTTTCCTGCAAATGGAAGAACAATCAATGCAAAAGAACTCGAAAAAATCTTATTTGAATATCTGCCACAGTGCGTGGAGCAGTCTTTTTATTATAAAAATCTGAATGCGCAAAAAGTAAAAGAGGCTGTGGAACTGGCAGAAGATCAGCAGGCAATCCGTGAGAAGCTGCCAGAACTTGGGCTGGCTGCGTTTGTGGCGGATGACTCTGTGCTGCCAAGGGAGAGCGGTATCTCTTCCAAGCCAATGAAGCAGTCTGTAAAATTTGTTTCTCCAGAAACAATGCGTGTGACGTTAGAACTGCCGCACCGGGGTAAGATTACAGGAATGGGAGTTCCCAAAGGAATCACCCTGATCGTAGGCGGCGGTTATCATGGAAAATCTACGCTTTTAAATGCGTTGGAATTAGGCGTATACAATCATATTGCCGGAGATGGCAGGG
>ERZ838516.4063-NODE-4063-length-11830-cov-2.540722_pt1 | contig 11830 bp, 9 predicted proteins | sample MGYA00519910_ERZ838516 | MGnify/ENA primary metagenome ERZ838516 (study PRJEB31850, sample SAMEA3708837) | human gut metagenome | biome: human gut; feature: human-associated habitat; material: faeces | place: China | collected 2014 ... | reverse complement strand
GATGTAAAGAAGAAAATTCTGAAAGGAGAATTAAAATATCCTATAATAGTTAAACCTAGATTTGGTTGCGGTTCTATTTCTGTTAATATCGCATATTGCGAAGAAGATATTGACTATTTATCGAGGAATGTTGACAAAATAATAAGTGAATCTTATTTGAAATATGAATCATCAGCTACAAATGATAGGATTATATATCAAGAATATTTGCAGGGACAGGAGTATGGAGCCGATATTATTAATGATTTGAATGGAACAAATCAATATGTTAATATTAGAAAAAAGCTTGCAATGAGATCAGGAGAAACAGATATTGCAGAATTAGTAAAATTCCCAATGCTAGAAAAGGAATTGGAAAAATTAGGTAAAATAACAGGTCACATTGCAAATATGGATTGTGATATTTTCATAAGCAATAATGTTCCATATATTCTTGAGATGAATGCTCGTTTTGGGGGAGGTTATCCGTTTAGTCATATGGGAGGATGCAATTTGCCATTGGCAATTGTAAAATGGGTAAAAGGAGAAAAGGTAGATAAAAAGATATTGGCATCGAAAACAGAGATTTCGGTGTATAAAGAAATATATATTACAAAAATGTAAGAAATTTTTGTATATAAGAATATAAAAAAGAGAAATCAAATCATACTTAAAATTATGTTTGAATTGATTTCTCTTTTTTAACTTAATTTATAAAATTCAAATTATGGTATGTGTAATAAATGATTATACCATTTTAGTGATTAGGCATTATTAATAGTTACAGCGATATATTTAGTAGTCTTAGCCTTATCGTTAAATACTACTTTGATATAACGTGTAGAAGCAGCAGTTGCTTTTGCCCATGCTGTACCAGCAATTGTAATCTTTCCATTAGCATAGGTAACGGATGTATTATTAGCATAAGTTCCAGTTGTTTCATCAGTAGTATCAACGGATGTAGTAGTAACTTTTTTTGCTGCTAAATCTGCTTTACCTAAATCAACAGGAATCTCAAGTGCTGTTCCTTTTGTAAATGTAGCTGTAGACTGTACATCAGGTCCCGTAATATTGGCATCACTTAAAGTCCATTTAACATCGACAGAAGGCTGAGTAGTAGTAGTATCTATTGTAGACCAATCAACAGTATTATCAGTATTGGCTGCACCTTTTAAACCAAATCCAACTGATTTGAAAATTGCGTCGCCATCAGCTGAACCAACTTTAGCAAGTACATCTGGTTTAACAGCAAATTTATAATGTCCTGGTGCTGATGCATCATATGTAGTTTCAAAATTTGACTCATCTACGCCATCAAGGGTACCTGTAAGAGTAGCAGGTGTATCTGCTTTGATAGCAGCTTCGGCTTCAGCTCCAGTAGCACCAGTCTGAGTAAGTGCAAGATAGATGGATGTGTCTGTGCCTGTAATAGTTTCACTGTCAGATAATTTTAAATTTCCTAAATTATTTGCTGTTGCAGATAATGTAACTTTTACTTTGTTTAGTCCTGTATTATAAGCTTTTAAAGTCTGGCTTGTATTCTTATACTTGTTATCTTCCTGCTTAAAGAAAACTGTTGAATTAGCTTCATAATTATCTTTTGCAGACTCGCCAGTAGCACCACCTGTAGCTTTTAATAATTTCTGGGGGTCAAGTGTGAAATTAAAGATTGTGTTGTCATTAATTGTAGGAAGCTGAACGCTGAATACATTTTTGTCTACATAACCTTCTAAAGAACCTGAACCAGTTGTAGAAGATTCAGCAGGTGATGTAGTATTCTGGTCTGCTGCCATTGCACTCATAGGTGAAAGAGCGATAGCTCCTGTCATTGAAAATACCATAAGTTTTTTTAATGTGTTTTTCATAAAATTATTCCTCCTTGAATAAATTTTTAGTGACGGTCATTTGTGAATATTAATCATTAGAGAAAGATTTAACTTGCTAATTGGGTTATCGTTATCATCAAGAAGATGATAGGTAAGCGTACAATCATAAGATCCTTTTTCAAGTGCTTTGTCTAATGTAATCTTTTCTAAATGACTGCCTACAGGTATTTTTGGCGATTCATATATTTTTTCGCCAGTGTCTGTGCGAACTATATCAAAGTAAACTGTATTTTTGTTTAAAGTAGAATTTTCTACATACGCATTTGTGGAAGCAGAATCTCCTTTTTCAAACTCCCATGTTGTATTCATCGTGACATTGTATGTGCCGGTTTCAACTTTTTGATCATCCAGCTCTTTCTTGACTTCATCTACATTGTCAGGATTTACTACAAGATTACGCTGCTTTGAAGTAGTATTATTAGAGTTTCCTTGAACTAAAATAACAACTCCAACTACGACTATGATAATCAGGACTATGCCGATTATCACAGGTAAAATACTTTTTTTCTTTGTGTTCGCTGTTTCAGAGGATAACTTCTCTGAAATTCGTTCTTTATTGGTCGAATTCTCAGACATTATTTGTTCCTCCTTGTAACATTATGGTGGCATACAGTCTAATCCTATTAAACATACCATCATGTTATTTTATATATCGGATATTTTTAATGATATTTAATAGTTTTTTTTAAAATTTATAATTTTTTTTGCGAAAAAAACGAATTTAGCTTGTTTATGGGTGAATTTGCTTGCTAAGTAAAAGTGTAGATGATATTATTGTTATACCTAATTATTTAGGTGAAGATATAATATACCTTATTTATTATAGAAGGAGCTGATAGATAAGTTGAATTTTGAACTAAATTCCGGTTGTATATATGCTTTTGTATCAGTAGATGATACAGCTTCAGTTGTTTTAAGTATGATGGCTGATAAGATATACAATGAAAATTTTGAAATTAAGTATGTAAATGGAAAAGAGAATATAAGTTATACGGATAAAAGCATACAATTTGTACCAGATGATATTGTATGCTATTCTGATATGAGTGTATGGCAGTTTCTTATAGGTGGTGTGCTTGGAAAACAAAAAACATATAGAGAGAAAATGCTTTCTTTAGCTGAAGAATATCTTGTGTTATTCGAGATAGATAAAAATGAACGATTACTTGAGCTTACTTTTGAGCAGGGACATTTACTGGCGATGATATCCTCTTTTATAAGAAATGCTGAGATTTTATTGCTTGAAAAGCCTTTTGATATGTTGGATGTGCCGGCATATCAAAAGGTTGGAGATATTTTTAGAAAATATGCTGATAATGGAAATATTGTTGTTGCTTCCTATGATAAATTTGAAAGCGTAAAACTAGAATGTGATTATTATGTTTTTATGCACGATGGAGAGATAAATTATATTTTTAGCAGAGATAATATTCCGGGTAGAAAGAAGCATGTGATATTAGAAGGATGTCGTTTGCAGGAAGATTTAGAAGATAACTATCACATATATATGTTTAACAGAACAAATGATAGTTGCGAGATGATTTTTGATATATCAGATATGAATTGTCTGCATGATATAATTTCAAGATTAGATTTTGACGATATAGATATTAAAGATTTAAGTATGAATGATTATATTTATAATTATTATGATAAGCATCTGGTTAAAAAGCATGTAGAGGTTTTACGATGAAAACGGTTGTATATTATGAGTGGGTTAGAAAAGGCAGATCATATATTATACGATGTGCATTATATTTATTGATCATATTGTTATTTTTTGTAATTACTATGATATGTGAAAAATTATTTCCAGAGTTTAGCTATAATTATATGAATTGGCCACAATATATTAAAAATATTATAGGAATGAGGTCTTGGCATAGGATTTTGTGGCTTAATATTTGGCAGATAGGTTGCATTATATTTGCGTTTATTATAAATTATTTTTCAATGTCAGAACTTGCAGAAAGTATAATAAATGAGAAAAAGCGGGAGACATATGTATATTTATTTAATGCAGGTGTAAAGAAGAGTGATATTATTTTTGGAAAATTTATATTTTACTTTTTTAAGTATCAGATTGAGATTTTATCACAGTTTATGTTAAATGCTATCTGTTTCGTAATCATAAATGCTAGATTAAATATGTATTTAGTTGTAAGTTATCATTTGGTTATGCTTTTGATTGGATTTGTAAATCTTTCATTTGCAGTTTTATTTGCCGTAATAGCAAATAAAAGCATTATTTCAGCAAAGAATTATATTAATATGTTTATATTTGGCTTGTTTTTTATTGATAGAATTCCTGCTATTTTTAGTTTTGTCGGAAGTTTTATGAGTGAATATAATGTTACAGGAGTGATTATAGATAAACTTGATTTATTAAGTAGAAGTCTTGCTGGACTTGGTGATATATGTCCTATTGCATGGTGTCAGCCATATTTTAAAGTATCAAGTATTCATATTATATATGGTATAGTTTTAGGAATTATGGTATTGATTGTTTCTACAGTGTTATATAATGATAATAGTTTTTGGAAACATGCTTAGGATAAATATGCAGAAATAGGGATGGAGATGATAAGCTTTATGAGAAAATATTTAGAAAAGATGATAAGATTTTTTGCAGAAATAAAAGTATTGTGTTGAGTTGCTGCATTGCGATACTTGTAGGAATGGTTGTGCTAAATGGCTCTGTAGGCTATGCAGAAGATACATACGGTATATATGGAGTGATAAGAAAACCAATAGAAAAAAATGAAGTTTCTTTAACAGGCAGTAAAGATTCTTTAAATGATTATGCGGCTGAAAATAGTAATGGGACACGAGCTGTTATAGGGAATAGCTTAGATGTTTCAAAGAATGAAAAATATAAGGGACCGAAGCATAAAGGTATTGGGCAAAATGTGATTTTATCGGGTGATTTATCGGTAAAAAAGTCGCAGGAAACAGCTAAGGTTGACTTTTTTACCAAAGACTCAAATAACAAAAAAGTTGATGAAGATAAAAATATAGTTGTTGAGGGAAGTGTGTCAGCGTCTAAAAGAGAGCAAAAAGATAATGTACTCAGTAAATCTGACTGCATGGATGTATCAGACACATTGTCGAAAAACAATATTGAGGGAATTTCAAAGGACAGTGACAACTATGAAATTGTGAGTGGAACAGTACCTACAGTTTCTGAAATCACAAAGGATAATATAACAAAGGCGTCTTTTTATCAGAGGGCTGTAGCGATAGGAGAAAAATCAAATATCAATTATAATTTACGAAATATTCTTGATAAGGATATAGTAAAGGATAATTTTTATACTTCGGATTTATCAAATGGTAATTCAAGTGAAAAATTTGTCTTTGATTTTTTAGATGAATCAGGTTTGCTATCAACAGGAAGTGCAGTGAGTGTAGAGGATAAAAATAAAGAATTTGATATGGAAATAGTGAACAGTGCGGATATATTGCCGGCAAGTGCCAGTGCTGTTAAGTTTACCAATAAAAATCAATTAAACATAAATTTAACAGCTTTGAAAAATAGAAAGGTATATGTGCAGTATGCTGACAAAATTATGTTTAATATGGCAGAAACAAATAATTTAAAAATTGATATGCCACATGACTTTTACGGAGATATTGCAATAAAAGAAAATTTAGGGTCGGATAATGATAGTACTTTGGCAAAAGGCAGAGTTCTTATTGACACTTCAAAACCGATTGTAGGAGTGTTGTCAGAAGACTCAGCAAGATACGAGATTAAAATTTCAGAGAATGGAAATATTATTTCGGGTTTAAAGTTTGTAGAGTGTTATATGGATGGAAAAAAGATTGAGGTATCTTCAAAGAATATGACTAAACAGGTTTGCCTTGGATATAATGTAAAAGTTCCATCAGAATATGTTGTATCATTGAATCCTTTGGAGGGAAAACACACATTATATGTAAGAGTAGAGGATAACGCCGGAAATATTACGGAGGAAAAAAGAGAGATTAGTGTGATAAAACAAGTTCCGGTATCTGTTTTGACATTGAAAAAATTTGTGATACATATAGATCCTCAGAAATTGAAGTGGAAAGAACAGATATATTCTGATGCTGTTTTAATGAAAAATTTGAATGATTATGATATAAAAGTAACGATTTCAAGCATAAATGTTAAAGTAAGTAAAGAAAATGACAAGTACAAGAAATGTAAGATTTATATGGTGATGCCTGATACAGGAAAAAAGATATTGCTAAAGAATGGAAAGAATGATAAATCATATTCATTTATAATACCACATGGAAATCAAAACAGACAAAAGTATCTCAGATTTGTTGGAAAAATATATGATGATAAATATGGAATGTGGAAAAATGAAGATATTTCTATAGATATGAAAACATCTTATGAGCAGGCGACAAAGTAAAATTAATGAAAATGAAGATGTTGTTGTGAAAAGGCAGAGATTTACATAAATTTGTAATGAAATTTTAATGCTTGAACAACTATGAAGGAAAGTACATATGAACATATTAATATATCGTTACAACAGTATATGTGAGGATGCAGTTATCCGTGGATTGAAAGAACTTGGACATACTGTATATGAAGTTATACTGGAAGTAGAAAATAAGTCGCCATCAGGTCAGGAAATTTTAGATGCTGTTGTTATGGGAATGGAAAAGTCAAATGCGGATATTATATTCAGTATAAATTATTATCCGGCACTTTCTGAAATTGCCAGAGTATATAAATTATTGTATTACAGTTGGATAGTAGATGCTCCGGTTCTTGAATTATATTCAAAGACCATTAAAAATAGATGTAATCGTGTATTTATTTTTGATTCCGAATTATATAAAGAAATATCAGTTTACAATCCATACAATATTTTTTATCTTCCTTTGGCATCTGATTGTGATTTTTATCAGAAAGCAATAAGACATGCATCATTAGATGATGTAGAAAAGTACACACACAATATCAGTTTTGTAGGCTCGTTATATACTGAGAAATGTCTGTATGATAAGGTGAAAAACTTATCATCGAAAATATCAGGTTACCTTCATGGAATAATGAAAGCACAGGAGAAGATTTATGGATATTATTTTGTAGAAGAACTTTTGAGTGATGAACTGGTAGATGAATTTGTAAAAAATTATGATGGATATTATCTGGCGGGAGAAGAGGATTTACTCACAAAGAAAAGAACACTCGCACAGTTTTATATTGGCAATAAGATTACAGCTATGGAGCGTGTGGATATATTTAAATATTTATCTGAAAAATTTGAGGTTGATATTTATACAGCGAGCGATACAAAGGAAATACCTAAGCTTAAAAATCACGGAACTATAATGACACACACTCAGATGCCGATAGTCTTTAATAAGAGTACGATAAACTTAAACCCGACATCAAAACCTATACGAAGTGGAATACCGTTAAGAATATTTGACTTGCTTGCATGTGAGGGATTTGTGCTATGCAATTATCAGTCTGATTTATTGAATGAGTTTTTGCAAGGGGAAGAACTGGATATCTATTCCAGCATTGAAGAATTGGAAGAAAAGATAAGATATTATTTATCTCATATGGATGTATGTAGGGAAATTGCTCATAATGGGTATGAGAAGGTTAGTAAGTATCATACATATTCGCTGAGACTTGAGCAGATGTTTAGACTTGGGGGACATAGGAGGAGATAAAGGAGTGGTTAAATACACCTTATGGGGGAGAAGTTTTAGTAAACTAAATATTAATAGTTAAATACATGGGAATAATATGGGGGACATAAATGAATTACAACAATATAAGTGAAATATTAATTAGATGGAAAACACAAGAAGATGTAACAATTACGAAGATAGCAGAAGATATTGATAATATTATTGCAAATGAACAGATTTTTTTTAATAATGTGAATAAGTATTTAAATGAGATACATGAATGTATGGATTTTATAGTAAAAAATTTTAATCAGGCTGATATACGTGATTTATATAATATTTCACGCATTATTTCAAAGAGTAAATATTGGACTTATACTTTTTATATTCATGGAAGTGATTTTAAAGATTTTAATATGATATTGAATATAAATGGAAAGAGTTTATATTTGGTACTTGCTGATTTTTGGAAAGAATTTAATCGTGGTTTTGATGATTATGCACTTGCAATATCAATATTAAGTAAATATTATAAATCAAATTATTGGGATGGTAGTAAAGAGGAAAGAGAGAGGATAATAAATGCTTTTTTTGCTAATATAAGATTTTGTGGGGATGCAAGTGATTGGGGATATTGTTACAAAGGAATTAGGACAATTACAGATAAAATGAAGGGGTTGGACGATAGACTTATTGCAAACCTTATAAAACAGTATTCAGCTTATGAGATTGTAACAATAAAAGTAGCACGTCATCAGATAGTAGCATTGATTCAGTGCATAACAAAAAATCGTACATTACAGGATTATTTGAAAAATACTATTTTGTATGGAACTTTGACCGCAAATATTTTGCTAAGATTACTTTCATTGCAGGACAAACAGTTTGAACATCTATATTATGATGTTTGGATTAATTATGATAGTCAAATAAAAAAATTGAGAAGAAAGAACACGAATCAATTTTTATTGATAAAAATAAATGGTATATAAAAAATAAAGAAATATATTATACAATTGAAATAAATAATATATACGGTGATGAAGATACAACAAACAAAGAAATATATTTGGAAAAAACAAATCAAAGTAGTAAAATATTAAAGATACTATTTAGGGCTGAGGCATTTGAATGGCGTTTAAGTGATTTTTTAGACAAAAAAGAAATTCAAAATAAGATTAGTCGTTGGCTGAATAATTCAACAGGGCAGATGTTTTGTTTTTCATATTTATATATAGAAAACTTTAGGAGATTTGGAGCACAACAGATTTCATTTATGCATGAATATATTTTTAATCCAAGAACAAAGGTAATTGAAAATGATAAAAGAGAATTTTTTAACACGAATCAATTTTACGATAAATATATACAAAATATTTCATGTATTGTAGGGAAAAATGGTACCGGTAAAACAAGTATTATAGATTTTCTTGGAAAATATTTTTCAGAAATTGTGGCTAAATATGACCGGAAAAATAAAAATTTGGAAGAAATACTAGAAGAATTGGAATTACCCGAAACAATGAAATTTTTGGTGATTTTTCAATACGGAGATAAAAAATACTATTTGTCTAATATGGGAGTTATATTATCAGATGAAACTTTTTTGGAGAATTATGATAAAAATCGTGGACTGCTTTCTGGTAATGGGGAAAAAAATAAAGTATATTTTTTCTCAAATAAAGTAGATTTTTTAAATATCGTTGACTGGATTGATTTATTGTGGAAAGATGCTCCTAAAGAAAATGGCAGAAACGAAGATGGAGTGTTTTCAGAAATTGAATATACACGTTTAAATGATATTAAACAAATTATTATGTTAAAACGAAAAGAAGCAGTTCAAATAAACTTATTGCGCTGCTATATCTTTTCATATATAAAATATTATTTAATAAAGAAAGAGATATCTTTTGATGATTTAGAATGGGAAGACATAAGATTGGCTGACCATTTGTTTGTGGATGAGAAAAAAGATAATTGGGAAAAAATTATTCAAATGAGAGATGTGAACAATAGTGATATTAAAGAGTTCTTCTTTAAAAAGTCTACTTTTTGTTTTTATATGTCATCTGGTCAGGAAGCAAAATTTATTTTTTTAGCAGAACTTTATTGGTGTCTGGAGGGATATAGAAAGTTTTTAGGAGATTATGGCGAATATTTAAAAGAAGATAGGGAGCAGATTGATATAGGCAGATGTATTCAAAAGGATGAGGCTGCGATTATATATATTGATGAAGGAGATTTATATTATCATCCGGAATGGCAGCGTGAATTTATAAAGTCTGTCTGTGAAATATTACAGGAACGAAAAGAAAAATGTCAATTGCAGGTTGTAGTGGCAACAAACTCACCTTACATATTGTCGGATTTTTTTGCACAGGATGTTGTATATATTTTAGATGATGGGATGACATCACCGGATACACAAACTTTTGGACAAAATATACATACATTATTAAGTAGTCCGTTTTTTATGAATTCTACATTGGGGTGTATAGCATATGATAAGATTAAAGGTGTGATAAAGTTATTAGGTGAAAAGAGTGATGAGAAAATAAACAAAGAACAATTTGAAGAACAAATAAAAGATTTGTTCAAATTAGAATCTTCATTTACTAATATACAGGAGTATTTGAATAGATTTGCTGACTCAGTAGGAGAAGAAATTTATAAGATGCAGATAGAAAGATTGCTTCGGGAAGTGTATCCTGAAAAGACTATAGATAAAGATTCGCCAGAGGCTATTGAGAGAGAAATCGAAAGATTAAAGGAGAGATTAGAAAAAATTAATGAACGAAAATAGAAAGGGTATGGGAAGAAAATGATTAAGTTGGAAAAGTATTCGTCTGAATTTGAAAAAAAATACAGTGAAAAAGTGCTTAAAATAATAAAAGGAAATGTCAGTGTTGCTGATTTTTTGACAGAATGTAAAAAAATTATTCCAAATGAAATTATTTCTTTTAATTCAGAAGATGATGAATATTTAAGTAAATTGATTTTGATGTCATTTTCAGATATAAAAAAAATAATATTAAAAATTAAAGGCGATGAAAAAAACGATGGTGAGTATAAGAAAAATGTATTTCGTGATTGGGAAGACTATGTAAGAGTAAGAAATGCTTTGTTTCAAAGTTATTGTGATTGCTTTGAAAAAGTTCGGAATACGATGTTAGATGGGCGGAAAATGAATGTCATTATGACGGATAAGTTAGGTCTTACGATATGTCCATACTGCAATAGGGATTATGTAAATTCTAGGTCGGATAAACATGCGGGAAATCAACTAGACCATTTTTTTAGCAGAAGTCGGTATCCTTTTTGGGCAGTGTCACTGTATAATCTTGTCCCTTGCTGCAGTGTCTGTAATCATATAAAAAGCAATACAGATGAAGAGCTTGTTTCTCCGTTTGATGAAGAGTATGATTTTGAAGATAATAAATTTTCGTGTGAAGAAGACTCTGGTGAAATTAAATGGAATGAATTTATGAAAGCAGAAGGAAAAATGAAAAACAATGTGGATACTTTTCGATTAATGGAAGCATATAAAATACATGAAAAAAATGAGATAAAACAAATTTTAGAAAAGCGAAAGATATATGTAAAAACACAGGTAAATGAAATATTAGGCATTATGAATCAGGCTGGTGGTAAAACAGAGTATAAAGAGGATGATTTGAAACAATGGATTTATGGAGGACCTATTTGTGAAAAAGATTATAAATCGATTTCAATTGGGAAACTGAAACATGATATTTTAAAGCAGTTAAATATTTATAACTAACTAAGACTTCTCGTACCTAAAATGGGATTCGCACCTTGAAAATTCAATATTTCAACTAACAAAATAGCGATTTATGTCGCTACAGTTCCTGGATGAAGTGCATTACGCAGATATTCCGGCAGTCTTGCTTCAAAATTAGCAGTAAAAGCTGTCAGTTGCTCATCACTGAGTTTTAAAATTTCCTGAAGGCTTGCCATTAAAGCATCCATCAGGATGCCAAGCGATCTGCTGAAAGTGATATCTGCCATTTCATCAACCAAAAAGATTAACAATTCACCAAGCGTTCGTTGGTCTTCATTTCGGTGTCGTTCAATTGCAAGCAATATATATCTGGTAAACACGATTGCCACATGAGCTGTTAGTGCATCATAAGATAAACTATGACATTCACCAATCAGATTCAGCATAGATTTACAGGTTTTGAAGAAAACTTCAATTTGCCGTTAGTGCAAAAAACTCAGGCGTACATTATAAAATAATTTAGCATAAATATTATTTTACTCTTTATGCTAAGTTATTTTTTGTCTTTATCTAT
>ERZ838516.4049-NODE-4049-length-11867-cov-60.587623_pt1 | contig 11867 bp, 8 predicted proteins | sample MGYA00519910_ERZ838516 | MGnify/ENA primary metagenome ERZ838516 (study PRJEB31850, sample SAMEA3708837) | human gut metagenome | biome: human gut; feature: human-associated habitat; material: faeces | place: China | collected 2014 ... | reverse complement strand
ACATAGTGGACATCGCTCCCGTAGACGGTTGCGACATCATCTCCACCATCGACGTGGGCATGCAGGACATTTGTGAAAAGGCATTGATAGACAAACTGAAGGAAATCAACGCCAATGTAGGCGTCGCCGTACTGATGGAGGTGCAGACCGGAGAGGTAAAGGCAATCGTCAATATGATGAAAGCGGGCGACGGAAAGTATTACGAGATGCGCAACAACGCCATCAGCGACATGCTGGAACCGGGCTCCACCTTCAAGACCGCCTCTATCATGGTGGCACTGGAGGACGGAAAGATCACTCCCGACACAGAAGTCGATACAGGAAACGGCATCATGATGATGCATGGCCGCGCAATGAAAGACCACAACTGGCACCGGGGCGGATATGGCAAGATCAACGTAACGCGCATCCTGGAAGTATCATCCAACATCGGCGTTTCGCATCTCATCGACAAACATTACGGCGACAATCCGCAGAAGTTTGTGGACGGCCTGAAGCGCATCGGCATAGACCGCCCGCTCCACCTGCAAATAGCCGGAGAAGGCAAGCCCAACATACGTGGCCCTAAAGAACGTTATTTCTCCAAGACCACCCTGCCCTGGATGAGTATCGGCTACGAAACGCAGGTGCCGCCGCTCAATATCCTGACCTTCTACAACGCCATTGCCAATAACGGCACAATGGTGCGCCCCAAGTTCGTGAAAGCAGCAGTGAAGGACGGCGAAGTTGTCCATGAGTTCCCAACGGAAGTCATCAATCCCAAAATCTGTTCAGACCACACGCTGACACAAATACGGGAAATCCTGCATAAGGTGGTTTCCGAAGGATTGGCAAAACCTGCCGGAAGCAAGCAGTTTGCCGTAGCAGGCAAAACGGGTACTGCACAGATTTCCCAGGGTGCCGCCGGATATAAGGCGGGGCGGGTGAACTATCTTGTCAGCTTCTGCGGATACTTCCCGGCCGAGGCGCCCAAATACAGCTGCATTGTCTCCATACAAAAACCCGGACTTCCGGCATCAGGAGGCTTAATGGCGGGTAGCGTATTCAGCAAGATTGCCGAAAGAGTATATGCCAAAAATTTGAGATTTGACATACGCAGTGCGATAGACAGCACCACGAACGTGATTCCTACGGTAAAAGCCGGAGAGATGAACGAAGCGTTATACGTGCTCGATGCCCTGGATGTCCCGGTACAGAAACAGTTTGAGGCAAAAAAAGGACAAGAACTATGGGGACACAGCCAGGCTGCCCCGTCTGCCGTCATCCTGCAAAACCAGAAGAGCTCCGCCGGCATAGTGCCCAGTGTAGTAGGCATGGGAGCCAAAGATGCCGTTTACCTGCTGGAACGAAAAGGACTGAGGGTGCGCCTCAACGGCGTCGGCAAAGTAAGAAGCCAGTCCATTCCGGGTGGCAGCAGACTTGTCAGGGGACAGACGATAAGCCTGACGTTACATTAATTATAGAATATACATTATATATAATAAGGTATGAAATTAAGCGAACTATTAAAAACGATACAACCGGTACAAGTCACCGGTAGTACGGAGAAAGACATAACAGGAGTAAACATCGACTCCCGTTTAGTTGCAGCCGGACATCTGTTCATGGCGATGCGCGGCACGCAGACCGACGGGCACGCATACATCCCGGCAGCTATCGAAAAGGGCGCCATAGCTGTGCTCTGCGAGGACATGCCGGAAGAACCTACCCCCAACATTACGTATATCCAAGTAAAAGACAGCGAAAATGCAGTTGGCAAGGTTGCTACCGCTTTCTACGGCGATCCCACCTCCAAAATGGAGTTGGTGGGCGTGACAGGCACCAATGGTAAAACAACCATTGCTACCTTATTATATAATACATTCCGCCATTTCGGATATAAAGTCGGACTGATTTCCACCGTATGCAACTACATCGACGACCGGGCCATACCGACCGAACATACCACCCCTGATCCGATCACCCTCAACCGCCTGTTGGGCGAAATGGCCGATTCCGGTTGCAAATACGCATTTATGGAAGTCAGTTCCCACTCCATTGCGCAGCAACGCATCAGCGGGCTGAAGTTTGCCGGCGGCATCTTCACCAACCTCACGCGCGACCACTTGGATTACCATAAGACTGTCGAGAACTACCTCAAGGCTAAGAAGAAATTCTTCGATGATATGCCGAAAAATGCTTTCAGCCTTACCAACCTTGACGACAAGAACGGCTTGGTCATGACTCAAAATACACGTTCGCGAGTATATACCTACTCCTTAAGAAGCCTGAGTGACTTCAAGGGTAAGATATTGGAGTCTCATTTTGAAGGCATGCTGCTTGACTTCAACAATCGTGAGCTGGCCGTACGTTTCATCGGCAAGTTTAATGCCTACAATCTTCTCGCCGTATTCGGCGCAGCCGTATTGTTGGGCAAGAAAGAAGAAGATGTCCTCATAGCTCTCAGCACTCTGCACCCGGTAGCCGGAAGGTTCGACTCTATCCGCTCTCCCAAAGGCATTACTGCCATTGTGGACTATGCACACACTCCGGACGCTTTGGTCAACGTGCTGAATGCCATTCACGATGTGCTGGAAGGCAAAGGGAAAGTGATTACCGTAGTCGGCGCCGGCGGCAACCGCGACAAAGGAAAGCGCCCCATCATGGCCAAGGAATCTGCCCGCCTGAGCGACCGCGTCATCATCACTTCCGACAACCCGCGATTTGAAGAACCGCAGGACATCATCAATGATATGCTGGCCGGACTGGACAAGGACGATATGCAGAAGACAATCAGCATTACCGATAGAAAAGAAGCAATAAAAACCGCCTATATGCTGGCACAACCGGGAGATGTCATCCTCATTGCCGGCAAAGGACATGAAAACTATCAGGAGATAAAAGGAGTGAAGCATCATTTCGACGATAAAGAAATTATTAAAGAAATTATGAATTGAGAACCATGAATCATGAATTCCAAAGAAGCATGTCATGCTGTTTGCTCCGCACACATCATGCCGGCAATTCATTAATTCATAACTCAGAACTGAAAAAGACATGTTATACTACTTATTTCAATGGTTAGACAAATACGACTTCCCCGGTGCGGGCATGTTCGGCTACACATCTTTCAGGGCGTTAATGGCTATCATCCTGGCATTGCTCATTTCGAGCATATGGGGTGATAAGTTTATTAATCTATTAAAACGCAAGCAAATCACCGAGACGCAACGGGATGCCAATATCGACCCGTTCGGAGTAAACAAAGTGGGAGTGCCGAGTATGGGCGGAGTAATCATTATTTTTTCCATCCTGATTCCCTGTCTGTTGCTGGGCAAGCTGAACAATATCTATATGATTCTTATGCTTATCACCACTGTCTGGTTAGGCTCATTGGGATTTGCAGACGACTACATCAAGATATTCAAAAAAGACAAAGAAGGGCTGCATGGCAAATTCAAAATCATCGGTCAGGTAGGTCTTGGACTGATTGTAGGCCTTACGCTATACCTCAGCCCGCAGGTTGTCATTCGTGAGAATATTGAAGTGGAAAAGCCGGGACAAGGCATTGAAGTAGTACATGCTGCCAAAGAAATCAAGGCTACACAGACCACCATTCCTTTTTTCAAAAGCAATAACCTGGACTATGCAGACCTTGTCTCCTTCATGGGAGAACATGCACAAACAGCCGGCTGGATACTGTTCGTGTTCGTTACGATTTTCGTGGTAACCGCCGTCTCCAACGGCGCCAACCTGAACGACGGCATGGACGGCATGGCAGCAGGCAACTCCGCCATTATCGGTCTGACGCTGGGTATACTGGCATACGTATCCAGCCACATCGAATATGCCGGCTATCTGAATATCATGTATATCCCGGGATCGGAAGAACTGGTAATCTTCATCTGCGCCTTCATCGGTGCGATGATCGGCTTCCTTTGGTACAACGCTTATCCGGCACAAGTATTCATGGGTGATACGGGCAGCCTGACCATCGGCGGTATCATTGCCGTATATGCCATCATCATCCACAAAGAACTGCTGATACCTATTCTCTGCGGGATATTCCTCGTAGAGAACCTGTCGGTGATACTGCAACGGGTATATTATAAAGCCGGTAAACGAAAAGGAGTTAAACAGCGTCTCTTCAAACGGACGCCGATACACGACCACTTCCGTACCGGCATGAACCTGATAGAGCCCGGTTGCAAAGTGGTATTTACGCAACCGACGCAGCTGTTCCATGAATCAAAGATTACCGTCCGTTTCTGGATTGTAACCATTGTATTGGCAGCAATAACAATTATAACGTTAAAGATAAGATAACAACCCAATGAAGAATTATGAATGAAAAATGAAGAATTACCGATACAGCGCAACAATACGCAGCTGAATTCTTCATTCATCATTCTCCATTCTTAATTATAATAATATATGAGTAGAATTGTAGTTTTAGGAGCTGGCGAGAGTGGTGCGGGAGCTGCCGTACTCGCCAAAGTAAAAGGTTTCGACACATTCGTATCCGATATGTCCGCCATCAAAGACAAATACAAGGAACTGTTGGACAAGCATGGCATTGTCTGGGAAGAAGGGCAACACACTGAGGAACTGATACTCAACGCCGATGAAGTGGTGAAAAGTCCCGGCATCCCCAATGACGCTCCGCTTATTCTAAAATTAAAAGAAAAAAGCATTCCTATCATCTCCGAAATAGAGTTTGCCGGACGTTATACAGACGCCAAGATGATTTGTATCACCGGTTCCAACGGTAAGACTACCACCACTTCGCTCATTTATCATATCTTCAAGAGTGCGGGACTGAACGTGGGACTGGCAGGAAACATCGGCAACAGCCTTGCCCTACAAGTAGCCATGGAAAAGCACGATTATTATGTCATAGAACTGAGTTCCTTCCAGTTGGACAACATGTATAAGTTTCGCGCCAACATCGCTGTCCTCATGAATATCACTCCCGATCATCTGGACCGATACGACCACTGCATGCAGAAATATGTAGATGCGAAATTCCGCATCACGCAGAACCAGACACCGGAAGACGCTTTCATTTACTGGAACGACGACCCTATCATCCGCAGAGAACTGGAGAAGCATGGCTTAAAAGCGCATCCCTATCCTTTCGCCGCCGTAAAAGAGGACGGCGCCATCGCCTATGTGGAAGACGGAGAAGTGGAAATCAACGAACCTATCGCTTTCAACATGGAACAAGAGGAACTTGCGCTACATGGCACCCACAACCTGTATAACTCACTGGCTGCCGGTATCTCCGCCAACCTTGCCGGTATCAAAAAAGAAGATATCCGCAAAGCCTTGTCCGATTTCAAAGGGGTGGAACACCGCCTTGAAAAGGTGGCGACAGTGCGCGGCATCCAGTTCATCAACGATTCCAAGGCAACCAACGTCAATTCCTGCTGGTATGCTTTACAAAGCATGACCACCAAGACCGTCCTCATTCTCGGTGGCAAAGACAAAGGAAACGATTATACCGAAATAGAAGAACTGGTACGTACCAAATGTTCGGCTTTAGTCTATTTGGGATTGCACAACGAGAAGTTGCATGAGTTCTTCGACCGCTTCGGGCTTCCTGTGGCCGACGTGCAAACAGGCATGAAAGATGCAGTGGAAGCAGCTTTCCAATTGGCCAAGAAGGGTGAGACCGTATTGCTAAGTCCTTGCTGCGCTTCGTTCGACCTCTTCAAGAGTTATGAAGACCGGGGCGATCAATTCAAGAAATACGTAAGAGAATTATAAATGGATTTATTAAAAAGCATATTCAAAGGAGACAAAGTAATCTGGATAATTTTCCTCTTCCTCTGTCTCATCTCCATTACGGAAGTGTTCAGTGCTGCCAGTACGCTCACTTACAAGAGTGGCGACCACTGGGGGCCTATCACCCAGCACAGCATTATCCTAATGGTGGGTGCTGTAATTGTGGTTCTCATGCACAACATTCCCTACAAATGGTTCCAGGTGTTTCCCGTCTTTCTGCTACCGGCTTCTGCCATACTGTTGGTGCTGGTCATGATGATGGAACGCATCAATGGTGCGGCGCGCTGGATGACATTCATGGGCATACAGTTCCAACCTTCGGAGATTGCAAAAATGGCGGTTATCATTGTCACAGCCTTCATCCTTTCCAAGGGGCAAGACGAAGACGGAGCCCATCCAAAGGCATTTAAAAGGATTATGATAATAACCGGAGTCATCTGCCTGCTCATCGCCCCGGAAAACTTATCCACAGCGGCATTGCTGTTTGGAGTGGTTTTCCTGATGATGTTCATAGGCCGTGTTTCCGCAAAAAAACTATTGGTATTAATCGGCGGTCTGACATCGGTAGGCGTCATCGCCGTCACCTTCCTCCTGATGACGAAGAACAGCGACATACCTTTCCTCCACCGGTTCGACACGTGGCGTGCCCGTATCGAGAAGTTCACAAATGACGAGGAGGTTCCCGCTGCGAAGTTCGATATAGACAAAGACGCGCAGATAGCCCATGCACGTATCGCCGTTGCCACCAGTAATGTTGTCGGCAAAGGCCCCGGCAATTCCGTACAGCGCGACTTCCTGAGCCAGGCATTTTCCGATTTCATCTTTGCCATTATCATTGAAGAGCTCGGACTGGTGGGAGGAGTCATAGTGGTATTCCTTTACATCTGCCTGCTGATACGTGTGGGACGCATTGCCAAGAAGTGCGACCGAACTTTCCCTGCCTTCCTCATCATCGGCATAGCCCTATTGCTGGTATCGCAGGCCGTCTTCAATATGATGGTGGCTGTGGGATTGGCTCCTGTTACGGGGCAACCGTTACCGCTTATCAGCAAGGGAGGTACTTCCACTTTGATTAACTGCGCCTATATCGGTATGATACTGAGCGTCAGCCGATATACAGCCAAGTTGGAAGAACAGAGTGAACACGACGCCTTGCCCACCATGCAGATAGAAACCGATAACGGCGACGAAAGCACTTACAGTGAAGCACAAAGCGCCGCAGAACCGACAGCCAAAATGCTGAACAGCGATGCTGAATTTGAATAATATTAAAATTAGTTATTAGTAGCAAGTAGATATACACTCAGATATGGAAACGAAGAACAACAAACCGCGCATTATCATCAGCGGCGGTGGTACAGGAGGGCATATTTTCCCGGCTGTATCCATTGCCAACGCAATCAAAGAATTGCGTCCCGATGCGGAAATTCTGTTCGTAGGTGCGGAGGGGCGCATGGAAATGCAACGTGTGCCCGATGCCGGTTATAAGATTATCGGTCTGCCCGTAGCGGGTTTCGACCGCAAACACCTGTGGAAGAACTTTGCCGTATTGGTGAAGCTGGCACGCAGCCAATGGAAAGCACGCAACATTATCAAACAGTTCCGCCCACAGGTGGCAGTAGGTGTAGGCGGCTATGCCAGCGGTCCTACCCTGAAAACGGCAGGAATGATGGGAGTGCCCACCTTGATACAGGAGCAGAACTCCTATGCCGGCGTCACCAACAAGCTGCTTGCCAAGAAAGCCTGCAAGATATGCGTCGCCTACGAAGGCATGGAGAAGTTCTTCCCCGCAGAGAAAATCATTATGACCGGCAATCCTGTCCGCCAGAACCTGCTCGGCCATTCCATTTCCCGCGAAGAAGCCGTACGCTATTTCGACTTAGACCCCGCCAAAAAAACAATCCTCATACTGGGCGGCAGTCTTGGTGCACGAACCATCAACCAGACTTTAACCGCAGGTTTGGACATCATCCGGAAGAACCCCGACATACAGTTCATTTGGCAAACCGGTAAAATATATATCGAACAGGTAAGGGACGCAATCACCACAACAACCGGTGAGGCGGTGCACCACCCACACATCAGCGCCCTTCCCAACCTTTATGTGACAGATTTCATCAAGGACATGGCGAATGCCTACGCTGCCGCCGACTTGGTAATCTCCCGTGCCGGCGCCGGTTCCATTTCGGAATTCTGCCTGCTGCACAAGCCGGTGATTCTGGTACCGTCGCCCAATGTGGCAGAAGACCACCAAACCAAAAACGCACTGGCCCTTGTCGACAAGGATGCCGCTATCTACGTAAAAGATGCGGAAGCCAAAGAGAAGCTGCTGTCCGTAGCGCTGGAAACAGTGAAAGACAACGAGAAGCTGAAAGCCTTGAGCAACAACATAGCCAAACTGGCATTACCCGACTCGGCAACGGTCATTGCCAAAGAGGTACTGAAACTTATTAAATAACAAGTACATGAATATAGAAACCATAAAATCCGTTTATTTCGTCGGCGCCGGCGGCATCGGCATGAGCGCACTGATACGTTATTTCCTCTCCAAAGGCAAGTTTGTGGCAGGATATGACCGTACGCCAAGCGAGCTGACCGGGCATCTGATTGCAGAAGGTGCACAAATACATTACGAGGAAAACATCAACCTCATTCCGGCGAATTGCAAGGAGAAGGAAACGACATTAGTAGTATATACCCCCGCCATACCTCAGGAACATGCCGAACTGGCCTACTTCCACGAGAAGGGTTTTGAGATACAGAAACGCTCCCAAGTATTAGGCACGATTACCCGCAGCAGCAAGGGACTTTGCGTTGCCGGCACTCATGGCAAAACCACCACGAGTACAATGGCAGCACACCTATTCCACCAGTCGCATATAGGTTGTACGGCTTTTCTCGGCGGTATCTCCAAAAATTACGGAACAAACCTGCTCTTGTCCCAGGCCAGCCCGTATACGGTGATTGAGGCCGATGAGTTCGACCGTTCATTCCACTGGCTTTCTCCCTATATGAGTGTCATCACAGCCACCGATCCCGACCACCTGGACATATATGGTACACGCGAAGCCTATCTGGAAAGTTTCCGTCACTATACTACCCTCATCCAGCCGGGAGGCGCATTGATTATCCGTAAAGGCCTTGCCTTGCAGCCCGACGTGCAGCCGGGTGTAAGGGTATACACCTACTCCCGCGATGAAGGCGATTTCCATGCAGAGAATATCCGCATCGGAAACGGCGAAATCTTCATCGACTTCGTGGCTCCGGATACACGCATCAATGACATCCGGCTCGGCGTACCTATCGGCATCAACATAGAGAACGGCGTAGCTGCCATGGCGCTCGCACATCTGAACGGAGTGACCGACGAGGAAATCAAACAAGGAATGGCAAGTTTCCGCGGAGTGGACCGCCGTTTCGACTTCAAGATAAAAACCAGCCGGCTCGTATTCCTCAGCGACTACGCGCATCATCCGGCCGAAATCGCACAAAGCGTGAAGTCCGTCCGCGAACTTTACAAAGATAAGAAGATAACCGCTATCTTCCAACCCCACCTCTATACCCGCACCAGAGACTTCTACAAAGACTTTGCAGACAGCCTCTCACTGTTGGATGAGGTTATTCTGACGGAAATCTATCCTGCCCGCGAGCAACCGATTCCCGGTGTCAGCAGCCGGCTTATATATGACAACCTGCGTCCGGGCATCGAGAAGTGTATCTGCCCAAAGGAAGATATCCTGAACCTGCTTTCAAAGAAGTCGGTCGAAGTATTGATTGTGCTGGGAGCCGGTGATTTGGATAACTATGTGCCTTCCATAACCCAATTGCTTGAACAACAAAGCAAATAGTAAACAAGTCTATGATTAAACGGATTTTACTTTCTATCGTCCTGTTGCTTGTCCTTACCTATCTGGTAGTAGCCATTACCGCTTTCAACCGAAAGCCGGCCGGACAAGTATGCCACGATGTGGAGCTGCTTATCAAAGACACAGTATACGCCGGTTTCATCACGAAGAAAGAAGTAACCGCTATGCTGGAAAAGAAAGGCATCAGCCCCATAGGTAAAAACATAGACCGCATCCACGCCAAGCCCTTAGAACAGGCACTTTCCAAACATCCTCTCATCGATGAAGTGGAGTGTTACAAGACGCCAAGCGGCAAACTATGCATCGAAGTGACCCAACGCATTCCTATCCTGCGGATAATGAGCGCCAATGGCGAAAACTACTATCTGGACAACAAAGGAACAGTGATGCCGCCCGATGCAAAGTGCGTTGCACATCGGGCTATTGTGACCGGAAACGTAGAAAAGTCGTTTGCCATGAGGGATTTATATAAGTTTGGTGTATTTTTGCAAAAGAATTCGTTTTGGAACGCACAAATCGAACAGATTCATGTATTGCCGGGCAGAAACATAGAGTTAGTGCCGCGTGTAGGCGATCACATCATCTACCTCGGCAAGCTGGACGACTTCGAACGGAAGCTGAAACGGGTAAAGACATTCTACGAAAAAGGATTAAACAAGGTAGGCTGGAACAAATATTCCCGTATCAGCGTTGAATTCGGTAACCAGATAATCTGCACGAAAAGGCAATAGCAAACAGTAAAATTAGTAAATAGTAAAACTATAAACAAATAGATATGGCAACAACAGATTTCATCGCCGCTATTGAGTTGAGTTCTTCCAAGATTTCCGGTATCGCGGGAAAGAAGAACAGCGACGGAAGTATTCAGGTGTTGGCTTATGCACGTGAAGATGCATCCTCATTCATCCATAAGGGCGTCATCTACAACATCGATAAGACAGCACAGGCATTGACTTCTATCATCAATAAGCTGGAAGGCCAGCTGAACAACTCCATTGCCAAAGTATATGTAGGCATCGGCGGACAGTCATTGCGCACAGTGAAAAATGCAGTGAGTCGCACACTGGAAGAGGAGGATATCATCTCACAAGAACTGGTAGACTCTATCTGCGATGAGAACCTCGAAGTGCCGTTGGCAGACATGAGCGTACTGGATGTGGCCCCTCAAGAATATAAAATAGACAACAACCTCCAAGCCGACCCGGTAGGAGTGGCAGGGCAGCACATCACAGGACAGTTCCTCAATATCGTGGCCCGCGCCTCACTCAAGAAGAACCTTGAACACAGCTTCGAGCAAGCCAAGGTAGAGATAGCCGACCTGCTCATAGCCCCGATAGCTCTGGCGAACGCCGTACTGACGGAAAACGAGATGCGTTCGGGCTGCGCACTGGTGGACTTCGGTGCGGACACCACCACCATTTCAGTCTATAAGAACAATATCCTCCGCTACCTGAGCGTACTGCCACTGGGCGGAAACACCATCACCCACGACATCACGTCACTGCAAATGGAGGAACAAGACGCCGAGAAGCTGAAGCTGCAATACGGCAACGCCCTCTACGAAGAAGAGGAAGACACCGAGACACCCGCCGTATGTACGCTGGACGACGGACGCGCCATTGAACTGGCCACACTGAACAACATCGTCGAAGCCCGCACCGAGGAAATCCTTGCCAACGTATGGAACCAGCTGCAACTCTCCGGCTACGAGGACAAACTCTTCTCCGGAGTAGTGTTTACCGGTGGCGGGGCAAACCTGAAGAACATCGAAGATGCTTTCCGCAAACAAAGCAAAATGGAGAAGATAAAAACCATGCGCTTTGTTCATAACACGATTCATGGTTTCAGCGACGTGCTAAGCAAAGACGGCATGCAGAACACACTGCTGGCACTTCTTGCCGCAGGTAATGAAAACTGCTGCCTGCAGGAAACGAAATCAGCTTCCTCTACCACTCCCCAACAAATCACTATCGGATTCGATATCGAATCCGATAGTCCAACCCAACAGGGAAAAACAGAAAAAACAAACCCAACCAAACCCGAAAAAGGTCCCAAAGCGACTCCGCCCAAATCTCAGAGAAAACCTAAATGGAAAACTTTCTTTGAGGGATTAACTGAAGAAATTTTAGGTGACGGAGAAAAGATGTAACTCAAACCGAAAGTAGTAAAATTTTAAATATATGGATGATATAGCACAATTCGATTTTCCGACCGATTCACCGAAAATCATCAAAG
>ERZ838516.4043-NODE-4043-length-11875-cov-3.826396_pt1 | contig 11875 bp, 9 predicted proteins | sample MGYA00519910_ERZ838516 | MGnify/ENA primary metagenome ERZ838516 (study PRJEB31850, sample SAMEA3708837) | human gut metagenome | biome: human gut; feature: human-associated habitat; material: faeces | place: China | collected 2014 ... | reverse complement strand
TAAGTCAGGCCATCATCGCCAACCGCTACGATTCTTGTCTGGATGATGTGAAAGACAAGGTATATACCCGTGACATTTTCCAAAGGGATTAACTTTATGGTGACATACAATGTTAGTTTAGAGAACAAAGTGGTTTTGGTGACTGGTGCAGCCGGTTTTATCGGAGCCAATTTGGTAAAACGCTTGCTGAATGAATTTGATAGCGTGAAGGTTGTCGGTATTGATAGTATTACCGAATATTATGATGTACGTTTAAAATATGAACGCTTACAAGAATTGTCTGCTTACGGTGACAGATTTGTTTTCATAAAAGACAATATTGCCAAGAAAGAAATCGTTGACTCCATCTTCACTGACCACCACCCTCAGGTAGTCGTGAATCTTGCTGCTCAAGCCGGTGTGCGTTATAGCATCACTAACCCCAATGCATATATTGAAAGTAACCTTATTGGATTTTATAATATTTTAGAAGCCTGTCGTCATTATAGTGTGGAGCACTTGGTATATGCTTCTTCCAGTAGCGTATATGGAAGTAATAAGAAAGTGCCTTATAGTACTGATGATAAGGTGGATAATCCTGTATCACTCTATGCTGCTACTAAAAAGAGTAATGAACTAATGGCTCACGCTTACAGTAAGCTTTACAACATACCAAGTACAGGTTTGCGGTTCTTCACCGTTTATGGTCCCTGTGGTCGTCCCGATATGGCATACTTCGGTTTCACCAACCAACTCCGTGAAGGCAAGACTATTCGGATCTTTAATTACGGTAACTGCAAACGAGATTTCACCTACGTTGATGACATTGTGGAAGGCGTTGTTCGGATCATGCGACATGCACCTGAGAAACAGAATGGCGATGACGGACTTCCAATTCCACCATACAAGGTATATAATATTGGTAACAACTCACCCGAGAATCTTCTTGATTTTGTGACCATTCTTCAGGAAGAGCTCATAGCAGCCAAGGTACTTCCCGATGATTACGATTTTGAGACGCACAAAGAATTGGTACCGATGCAACCTGGGGATGTACCTGTGACATATGCTGATACGACCCCTTTGGAACAAGATTTTGGATTTAAACCGTCAACATCACTACGTGAGGGATTGAGAAAGTTTGCGGGGTGGTATGCTAAGTATTATGGCACATTTAAATAACATCCATAAATCGATTATATAAAAATAAAAAGATAAAATCATTATGAGCATTTTTGCAGGTAAAACCCTTATGATTACTGGTGGAACAGGTTCCTTCGGCAATGCAGTTTTGAATCGTTTCCTCCGTACCGACATCGGTGAAATCCGTATTTTTTCACGGGATGAAAAGAAGCAGGATGATATGCGTCACGAATATCAGGTAAAGTATCCTGATGTGGCGCACAAAATCAAGTTCTTTATTGGCGATGTACGTAATTTGCAGTCATGTAAGAACGCAATGCCTGGAGTTGACTATATCTTTCATGCTGCGGCTTTGAAACAGGTTCCAAGTTGTGAGTTCTTCCCTATGGAAGCGGTGAAAACCAATGTAATCGGTACTGATAACGTTTTGACAGCTGCTATCGAGGCTGGCGTCGGTGCTGTGATATGTCTATCTACGGATAAGGCTGCCTATCCTATCAATGCTATGGGTATCACGAAAGCTGTTGAGGAGAAGATTGCTGTAGCTAAGAGCCGCTACTCAGGCAATACCAAGATTTGCTGTACGCGTTATGGCAATGTGATGTGTTCTCGTGGTTCTGTAATCCCTCTGTGGATAGAGCAAATTCGCAGTGGCAATCCTGTCACTTTGACTGAGCCTACGATGACTCGCTTTATCATGTCGTTGGAAGAGGCGGTAGACCTTGTATTGTTCGCATTCGAACATGGGCAGAACGGTGACATCCTCGTACAGAAAGCTCCGGCTTGTACTATTCAGACTCAGGCGGAGGCTGTTTGTGAATTATTTGGCGGCAAGAAAGAAGATATCAAGGTTATCGGTATCCGTCATGGTGAGAAGATGTATGAGACATTGCTCACCAATGAGGAATGTGCCAAGGCAGAAGATATGGGCAATTTCTATCGCGTTCCTGCAGATAATCGTGGATTGAACTATGATAAATTCTTCAAAGAAGGTGAAACGGAACGTAACACACTTACGGAGTTCAATTCTAATAATACTTATATATTGAATGTAGAAGAGACCAAGGCTAAAATAGCTGCTCTTGATTACATCAAGAAGGAATTGAGTGGCGAGGGTAATTTCGTACAATAATAGAGTTATGAATATTTTAGTTACCGGTGCCAGAGGTTTTGTTGGTAGAAATCTTTGTGCACAACTTAATAATATCAAAAACGGAAAGGCTCGTTGTTATGGTGATCTGAGAATTGATGAAGTCTTTGAGTACGATCTCGATTCCACTTCCGAACAATTAGATGTCTGGTGTCAGAAAGCCGGCTTTGTGTTCAACCTTGCCGGAGTGAACCGCCCCAAAGACAATGAGGAGTTCATGAAAGGTAATTTCGGTTTTGCAGGCACATTGCTTGATACACTGAAGAAACATCATAATACTTGTCCTGTCATGCTCTCTTCCAGTGCACAAGCTTCTCTGACAGGTCGTTTTGGCAACAGCGAATACGGTCGCAGCAAAAAGGCTGGTGAAGATTTATTTCTACAGTACGGTAAAGATACGGGAGCCAAAGTGCTGGTTTATCGTTTTCCGAACCTTTACGGCAAATGGTGTCGTCCCAACTACAACAGTGCTGTCGCTACATTCTGCAACAACATCGCTAACGACCTTCCGATACAAGTCAATGACCCACGTGTAGAACTGGAGCTGCTTTACATTGACGATCTCGTAGACGAGATGATTCATGCCTTGAAAGGCGAGGAACATCGTTGCGAGTTTGAAGGTCTTGACGTATTCCCATTGGTGGATGGCAGATACTGTTATTGTCCGGTTACCCATAAGGTTACATTAGGTGAAATAGTTGATTTGCTGCATCAGTTTGCAGAAATGCCAAAGACGCTGATGATCCCTGAAATCTCGGCAGACTCGTTTGCCAAAAGGTTGTATAGCACTTATCTGAGTTATTTGCCCAAAGAAAAAGCAATTTTTGATCTGAAGATGAATGTAGATCAGCGTGGCTCATTTACAGAACTTGTACATACCTTGAACTGTGGCCAGGTAAGTATAAATATCTCCAAACCGGGTATTACTAAGGGTGAACATTGGCACAATACCAAATGGGAACAGTTTATTGTTGTCAGCGGTCATGGGCTCATCCAACTCCGCAAGGAAGGTACAGACGAAGTGCTGAACTACGAGGTAAGTGGTGACAAAATACAATCCGTTATCATGCTTCCCGGATATACCCATAACATCATCAATCTCTCCGATACGGAAGACCTGGTAACGGTTATGTACTGCAATGAGATATTCAACCCGGATAAACCGGATACATATTTTGATAAAGTGAAAAAATGATCATGGAAAAACAACCCAAATTAGATTATTCAGATATAAAGTTCAAGGATAATGGTAAGTTGAAGCTTATCATCGTAGTGGGTACTCGTCCCGAGATTATCCGTTTGGCAGCCGTCATCAATAAATGTCGTCAGTATTTTGATGTGATTCTTGCCCATACCGGTCAGAATTACGATTACAACCTCAATGGCATATTCTTTAAAGATTTGAAGTTGGCAGAGCCTGAGGTATATATGGATGCTGTAGGCGATGATTTGGGGGCCACTTGTGGCAATATCATCAACTGTTCCTATAAACTTTTTGCGCAGACAAAGCCGGATGGTGTGCTTGTGCTAGGCGATACTAATTCGTGTCTCAGTGTTATAGGAGCCAAGCGTCTGCACATCCCTATCTTCCACATGGAGGCTGGCAACCGTTGTAAAGATGAATGTCTTCCAGAGGAGACCAACCGACGCATCGTAGATATTATCTCTGATGTCAACATGGCTTACTCTGAGCATGCTCGCCGATATCTAGCCGACTGTGGACTCCCTAAAGAACGTACTTATGTTACTGGTTCTCCAATGGCCGAGGTACTCCACAATAATCTTACTGAAATTGAGGCAAGTGATGTTCACCAAAGACTTGGCTTGGAGAAAGGTAATTATATTCTCCTCTCTGCTCACCGTGAGGAAAACATTGATACAGAGAAAAATTTTATGTCTCTTTTTTCTGCTATCAATAAAATGGCAGAGAAGTATGATATGCCAATTCTTTATTCGTGTCATCCACGTTCTCGCAATCGTCTTGCAGCCTGTGGATTCAAACTTGACGAACGGGTTATCCAGCATGAACCTCTTGGTTTCCATGATTATAATTGCCTCCAAATGAATGCTTTTGCCGTGGTAAGCGATAGTGGCACTCTTCCAGAAGAATCATCATTCTTCACAAGTGTAGGACACCCATTTCCTGCTATCTGCATTCGAACTTCAACTGAACGTCCTGAAGCTATTGATAAAGGTAACTTTATCATTGCAGGAATTGATGAGAAGAGTCTTTTGCAGGCTGTAGATGCAGCTGTTGAACTTTGTAAAGATGGTCAGCATGGTATACCTGTACCTGACTATATAGATGAGAATGTGTCTACAAAGGTCATTAAAATAGTCCAAAGTTATGTAGGGATAGTCAATAAGATGGTTTGGAGGAAATTTTAATAAATTTGTTTACTTCATAAAATCACATTTGGACAAGTTGGCAAAGGACTTTGAGAATGAGGAGGAACCTGAACTTTTCAAGGTGGTAAAATATACGTTTATGGGAATCTTTGCATACTTCGTTGTTTTGAGGATGGAAGTATTGGTCTCTCTAACAATGTATGTGAGTGCTAGATTAGGAGGAATAGCCAATATCGCAACAACAGTTATTCTGTAGGCAGTCTGGAATCGGGTGTTCGTTTTGCCTGCTTGATCTCTCCTTCGCCAACATCCGCAAGTATAATCTTGATCCGACAGAATAATACCTTTAGTGATCTCTTCCGTCAGATTAAAAAGACGACAAAGGGCAAGTTAGTAAACTTGCTTGAGTACAAATGGCAATCTGCTTCAGTCGGCCTTGAGTATAAACAGAATTTCTTATTCTTAAAAATAATAAAGGTTTTATTTATATTGGGTTTAACGGTTCTAGAATGATCGCTTGTAAATAAATTATACAGACATGGGAAATAAGTTAAGAATAGTTCTGATTAATCACTCCTTTCAAAAAGAGTACTATTATAGACGTTGGCAACTATTTGCCCAAAATTATAAAAATGTGGAAGTATATCTTCTCACACCAGTAAAGGCTGATTGGTATGCTACAAAAGAGTACACATTTTCTGGAGCAGAGACTGTATACGGAAAAGTAATTGATGAAGAAAATTTTCATATTCGTCTGTTCCGACTGAATTTCTTCGGTTGGAGTTGGTTCTCTACTGATTATAAAAAATTATTCAAGGAAATCCAGCCTGATTTAATTTACCATGTGGGAACACATCGAATGTTATCTCTTATTCAGGTAGCAATGGTAAGTCATCGAGTATGTCCTAAAGCTAAATTAGCTTTATTTAGCATGAGAGGACCTGCCAGTAATCTGAAGCTAGATAAGTCGAAATGCGGACCCAAAGAATGGTTGAAACGTCGTTTCAGATATATTCTACTCAAACAAACATGGAATTATGTGCGCAAGAACTTTGATGCCATATTCTGCCACTATCCGGATGCTGTTGCCTGTTTCCGCCTCGAAGGTTATGAGGGACCTCTATATATGCAGACTCAGGTGGGGGTAAACGAAGAATGGTTTCATGAAGATGTAGAAGCACGACATGAAATCCGCAAGAAGTATGATATTAGCGATTCTACGTATGTATTTGGTTCTGCAAGCCGTTTTTCTGCAGATAAGGGGATTGATGTGATACTCAAAGCTCTTCCTGCTGACGGTGATTGGAAATACCTTATGATGGGTACAGGTTCTGAAGAAGATCTCAAACGTTTGCGTGCCATCATTAAAGAGCGAAACCTCAGTGAAAAAGTTATAGAAACAGGTTTTGTGGACTGGTTTGAAATGGCAAAATATTGGAATGCTGTAGATTGTGCAATTCATGTACCTTTGACAACACTAGAATGGGTTGAAACATTCTCGCTTGCGGCTATCCAGCCGCAGATAACAAGGAAGCCTGTCATAGGTGATGATTCTGGGTCAGTTCCTTATCAGATAGGATTCGATGACATGATTGTTCCAGAGGGTAACGTTGAGGCTCTTCATAACAAAATTGAGTGGGTTCTAAATCATAAAGAAAAAGCCTCTGCAATAGGTTTGAAGATGTACAAGCGAACTCATGATTGTTTCGAAGTAAAGCATCTCAATTCGATGTTCTATGATACGATTGTGGAAGATGTTCAAAAAGGAAAATATGATGAGAACAAGCACGATATGACAAAATATACTCCAAAGTCAATATAATGAATGATTATAGAATATCAAAATATATAAAGAAGGTATTTGAGACCCCATCTGATAGATTTTCAGAATGGTTTGGCTATTATAACTATGATACTTTGACAAGCAATCATAGGAAATTATTATGTAACCGTATTACTGAAGATGGTGTACCTCCTAGGGCTGACTTGAAAGTTGAAGTTGGATATTATGAAATACCATCTGGTGAATGGCATCATGTCGGATTCTCTGATTCTTGGAATTGGCAGCAAGGGTGTATGGCTCAATGGTTGAGCGATGATGAGATTATCTACAATACTTCAGAAAACAATCATCATATTGCTATTATCCATAATACAAAAACTGGGAATGATCGCAAAATAGATTGGGCAGTATATGGCATTATGCCAGGTGGTAAGAAGTCGATAACATTGGATATGGAGCGTGCGCATTGGTGTCGTGCGTATCATTATCAATCTGTGAAAGATAAAAGCAAGGATGGCTTCATTTTTGAAGGTGATGGCATCTTCGAAATAGATTTAGTCAGCAATACAAGAAGGCGAATTATTTCAATTCAAGACATCTTATCATTAGATCCCAAACCTTATTTTACAAAAGCGAAACATTGGTTGGAGCATATAATGATAAATCAAGATGGAACAAAATTTTGTGTTTTACACAGATTTTCTTCAGTGGCGAATGTCTATTCTTATAAGACTCGACTTATTATAATTGATGCATCCACTTTGGATATGCAAAGTATTGATGGATGGGAAAATACGCAATGGTCGCATTTTGGGTGGAATGGCAATGATTTTGTAATCTATGCTTACCCTACCAGAGGAAAGGTAAACGAGAAAGATTTTGAACCAGATGATAAGATTAAATCTGTTCCTCTCCAATTGAGATCTAAACCAAAATTCTCCATGGCTCTATTCGCAAAGATGGTTGCAAGGAATGTACTTCCAACTCGCACATTGTTAAAGATGAAGGGCGGAATTACAACCTATCAATACTATACACAGAATAAGAAATACTGTTTAGAGCGGGTGTTCGACGTGGATCCCTTTTTGACCGATGGTCATCCTTCATTCACACCTGATGGTCGCTACATGATTACAGATACATATCCTGATAAGTACCATTGTCAGCGGCTATATGTGTATGATTTGCAAACTAGTAAATATCTGTTGTTAGGAGCCTTTAATGCCTACTACGATAAGAACCCTGCATCATGTGATTTACACCCAAAGTTGAGTCGAGATGGAATGACTGTAGTTGTGGATTCTGCACATGATCAGAAGCATCACATGCTTGTGTTTGATTTAGATTGGGATTTAATAAAGAAACAGATTTCACAATATGAATGATAATAAGAGAATTGCAATAAATAGTGTTGTAATTTTTTTGCGACTATGCGTTGTGAGTATGGTCAATATTATAGCATCCAGAGTCGTTTTGGACGCATTGGGTGCATCAGATTTTGGTCTTTATAATGTTGTAGGTGGTATTGTAACACTTTTGAATGTTGTCAATACGGCAATGTTGGCAACTACATATAGGTATCTAGCTTTTGAGATTGGGAAAAAAGGAGGTGGAAATCCTAATAAGATATTTAATACGAGCTTATTAATTCATGCTGTTTTTGCTATAGGATTAATTGCGATTGGTATAGCTGTGGGAGATTGGTATATATATAATTACCTTAATATCGTCCCCGATAAGATATCGGATGCTATATTTGTTTTCCATATTTCCATTTTTACTGCAGCTCTATCTACTTTATTTGTGCCTTTCCAAGGATTACAGGTAGCGTATGAAAAATTTACTATTAATGCTGTCATCGATATTATCTCACAGTCCATTAAACTTGGTGTAATAATACTGCTTATATATTCCGATACAAATCGTTTGCGACTGTATAGTATGATAATGCTTTCATATACACTCTTGTCATGTGTTTTATATGCTGGTTATTGTGTAATGCATTATTGGAGTGTGATTAAACCTACAGTTTATAAAGATGCGAAACTTATAAAAGAGATGCTTCAGTATGCTTTTTGGACTATGTTTGGAGCTATGGCGTCAGTTGGTAAGTCTCAAGGTAGTGCTGTTGTCATTAATTTTTTCTTTGGTACTGTGGTAAATGCTGCATTTGCTGTTGCAATACAAATTGAAAGCTTTGTATTGGTATTTGCTCGAAGTCTTAATAGTGCAGCTGTTCCTCAAATTACTAAGAATTTTAGTGGTGGTAATTCCGGACGCTCAATCAAGCTTACTAGCTATATCTCTAAGTACACTTTTATCTTGATGTGTTTTGTAGCATTCCCAGTCCTACTTGAAATGGAGTTTTTACTGAGTATTTGGCTTAAAGAAGTACCTGAAGGTTCCGCAACATTTTGTCGTTTGATGATTTTGGGGGCTCTTCTGGGTTGCCTTGGAGAGGGGATTCCAGCATTAGTAAATGCAACTGGCAATATCAAGAACTATCAGATTATTATTCATTCTTTCACTTTATTGGGATTACCTATTTCCTTTGTCTGCTATAAGCTTGGAGCAACCCCATTCGCAATATTAAATGTTTTCTGTTGTATCAGTTTCCTTCTTGCTTTCATAAGACTCTATCTTTTAAAAAGAATTTTTGATTTTGATATTCGTCAATTTATTGAAATTTCTTTCATAAAAATAGGATTTATATCAGTTCCTCTTCTCGTTTTCTATATCTTATACAATCCTGCGTTATTCCCAATATGGGGGCATATTTTGGGTATAGTTCTTTCTGAGATATTCTTGGTTACTGTTATAGTTCTTATCGGTTTAGATAAAGAAGAAAGACAATTACTTGCGAGTTTTGTGAAAAAATAAATTCTAATGAAAGTTCTTTTTATCAATGGGCGTTGTGGTAGTGGAAGTACCGGTCGTATCTGTACCAATATTGCTGATATTCTGAAATCACAAGGACATGAAGCTTATATTGCTTTTGGTCATGGTGAAAGCGACTATTCTGGGGCTTTTAAAATTGCAGGCAAGGTGAATTATTATGTTCATAATGTATTATCTCGCCTTATAGATGCAGAGGGATTAGCTTCTATTATAGCCACAAGACGTTTGCTGCACTTTATGAACAGAGTGAATCCTGATATTGTGCATATTCATAATATTCATGGGCACTTTGTAAATTATCCTATGCTGTTTCATTATATTGAAAGACAAGGTATTAGGGTGGTTTGGACGTTACATGACTGTTGGTCATTCACAGGTAGGTGCGCTCATTTTGATCTTGTTAAATGTAATAAATGGATGACTGGATGTGGGGGATGCAAATATTTGAAATCTTATCCTGCAACATACGTTGATAGAAGTGCTCAAGGATGGATAAGAAAGCGTGGTTTATTCTTGTCTGTGGCAGAAAAAATGACTATGGTTCCTGTTTCACATTGGCTTGAAGGACTACTCAAACAATCCTATTTGAGGAATGTCAACAGCCAAGTTATATACAATGGAATAGATATGAGTGTGTTTAAACCTACTCCAATATCTAGTCAGATGCGAACTCTAGGATTGGAATCTTCTAAGTATGTATTAGGAGTAGCTTCTCCATGGGGGGCTTACAAAGGTCTATCCGACTTTTATGTAATTCGTAAACAATTACCCTCTGATATTAAAATTGTATTGGTAGGATTGACTAAAGAAGAAATTATAGATCTTCCAGATGGCATAATTGGTGTTGAGCGTACAAATAGTGCTTCAGATTTGGCTGCTTTCTATTCTTCCGCAATAGCTTTGGTCAATACTACATATACTGATACATGTCCTACAGTTAACATGGAATCTTTGGCATGTGGAACTCCTGTCATAACATATAGGACAGGGGGAAGTCCTGAACTGGTTATGGAAGGGGTTACAGGATGGGTCGTAGAAAAAGGCGACAAGTCGGCTATGGTAGAATCTATACTAAAAGTTATTAACTCTACCACTTGTTTGTCGTCCAATTGCACTCAGTATGCTATTGAGCATTTTGATAGCAAAAAGTGCTTTATTCATTATATTAATTTGTATAACTCTATTTTCTAGTTATGAGTGTATATATATTCCTGTTGATTTTGATAGCATTTATTTCTGTCTATATTGGATCTGATAAAAACAACCCCAAAAAACGCAAATATTCAACGGTCGTTTTTTTCAGTATGCTGTTTCTGATATTTTCATTACGTGACTATTCTGTTGGTAGAGATTTACAGGGCTATTCGGATGTATATGAAATGACCGCAGGAAATAAGTGGTTTGATGCATCTTGGGTATGGATGGAACCTGGATATGTGTTTTTGATGAAATTGGGAAATGAGCTTGGAATGACATTTAGACAGTTTTTGTTTTTCTGCAATTTTATTATTCTGTTTCCTCTAGCTCAATATATATACAAATATTCTAAGGATGTAGCACTTTCCCTTGTTATTTATGTGTGCTTTCAGTTTTTTGTATTTCATATGTCAGGATTAAGGCAATCCATGGCGATGTCATTATGCTTATCCGCATTTCTTACTGCGCAAAAGAATGGAATCAAGCCTTTCCTAGAATTTTTAATGTTGGTAGCAGTTGCATCATTAATTCATAGGTCTGCCATGGTATTTTTTGCAGCTTATTTAATTATGAGAATTCCTATTAATCTGTGGTGGGGATTTCTATATACTATTATAGGCATTGGGGCTTTTATGCAAAGTGGTTCTATATTAAGAAATCTGCAGAATAATGAAATAACAAATTACGAATTCAACTCTTCGCTTACTATTGGTTCAAGTTTTGTAATGCTATTAGTTTTTCTCGTTATTTCTATTGTAGTTTCTAAGAATGACAGAAATGGGTATACAGGAATTCGTAATACGTTTAAGGCAAAAGATGAGTTTATAACCCTATCAATAAAAAATTATGCAAATATACTTGCCATTTCTATTTTATTTCTTGTTGCATTTTCAGGATCCATCTTAATGAGGGCAGCAACATATTATGAGTTAGTATTTTTAATTCTAATACCGGAATTATTTAGTAGACTAAGTACCGATAATCGTAAAATAATAAAGGTCGTGTTTATTGCTTTGATGATTGCAATTTTCTATTTTACTGTTTTATTGCCTAGTCAGTTTGATATTGTTCCTTACAAATTAGGTTCAGATCTCTAATTTAAATTGATAATATTCATGATGAGAAATAAAATTGTTGATATTATTCGTGGCTTCGCCATGTTGTTAGTTGTGTTAGGACATACCTTGTCTGGAAGCACTGCGAATTTTAATGATACTTTCTTATTTCAAGTTATTTGGACGTTGCAAATGCCACTATTTATTATTATTAGTGGCTATGTTACTAAATACAGTAAACCTTTGACGACACGTGACAAACTATGGGTATTTGTTAAGAAACGTACTCTTGCGTATATATTGCCATGGGCAGTTTGGTCA
>ERZ838516.4032-NODE-4032-length-11909-cov-2.411844_pt1 | contig 11909 bp, 6 predicted proteins | sample MGYA00519910_ERZ838516 | MGnify/ENA primary metagenome ERZ838516 (study PRJEB31850, sample SAMEA3708837) | human gut metagenome | biome: human gut; feature: human-associated habitat; material: faeces | place: China | collected 2014 ... | reverse complement strand
AGAGGGTGTTTCGATTTTATCTGGCCGCTACAAATGAGTTTAACTACAATGAGGTTAAATACAGAAGCCAATATGATCTAATCTGGCAACAGGCGGGTGCCAATGAGCCGCTAACAGGTTTTAAGGTACAGGATTATGAGCGTCTTGAACAGGAATTAGTAGCTGCTAAGGAAGCAGGTCGTTCTTACGAGGATCTTGAAAGCACAACAGATGCTGTATTGCCTATCTTGCATGATATTGTAAGTGATGTAAAGGCTTTAGATTCATACTATAAAGCAAAGCAGTATGAAAAAGATAATTATGCATTTAGTCAAGCTACACTGGCTAAGCTTTCAGCGTTATTAGAAATATTTGAACCAAAATATGAAGCGTTAAATGAGGCAGTTACGGCTGCTCATAAAAAGGAACGTAATAAAGATATTGAGTTGATGCGTTCGAATGGTCAAGTGAATGGCGCTCATATGGTTGAGATGATGGGGTACTATAGTGATATCGTTAGCCATATAATTGACCAAGGGCCTAATAGTGATGTGCAATGGGTGAAAGCTCAAAAGGAAGCTGCAAATGCAATTGTACCTAAGTTCACATCTGTAGAGGTGCAAAATCGAATTGATCAAGCTAAGAATCTTGATGCGGCTATTGATGCATTTGTAGCTAATCAGAGTGCAGATGCATATCATGAGGTCATTTCACAATATAATGAGCTGGCTCGGACACCGATGAATTTTAAATTATTGGATAAAGTGCAAAATGCCTATATACCTGAAGGTGTATAGTTTACTTGTTGACAATTTCCCCTTTTGAGCCCTATAATTATCTATTATATGAATATTGCGTTGAAAAAGACGGCACGTCTCAGACGGATTTAGTAGAGACCAAACTCATGGGCTGAAAGGTTTGGAAATCTAGAGATTTGCGGATCACTTTGGAGCAAGCGGCAACGCCGCCGGTGAACACCGTTATATGTCTAAGTGGCTTTCACAGTTTATGTGATGAGTTGCGTCTTATGTGTTACAATCATGTGCTAGCATGGTGTGACAATCGCAGTTGCGGTGGCGCTAGCTTTCACAAGTAACGAGAGTCAGTAGGGTGGTACCACGGATATGACGTCCGTCCCTTCGGGGGCGGGCGATTTTTTTATGTAAAAGGAGCACAGCATGGATTACGGTAAGACGTTACATTTGCCTGAAACAGAATTCCCAATGCGCGGCAATTTGCCTAAGCGCGAACCAGAAATCTTAAAATTCTGGGAAGACAACAAAATTTACGAAAAACGTTTGGAATTGCGTAAAGACGCAAAACCTTTCATTTTGCATGATGGTCCTCCATACGCAAATGGTAAATTGCACATCGGTCATGCCCTCAACAAAACGTTGAAGGACATCATCATGAAATATAAAACTATGACTGGTCATTATACTCGTTATATCCCTGGTTGGGATACGCACGGTTTGCCAATCGAGCATGCGGTTATTAAAAATACTGGTCTTAACCGTCATGAAATGGCGCCATTGGACTTGCGCAACAAATGTAAGGAATATGCCTTAGAATGCGTAGAAACTCAAAAACAAGACTTCATTCGCTTTGGTGTACTTGGTGAATGGGATCGCCCTTATTTGACATTGCGCCCTGAGTTCGAAGTAAAACAACTTGGTATCTTCGGCGAAATGGCAAAACGCGGTCACATCTATAAAGGTCTTAAAACTGTATACTGGTGTACTCACTGTGAAACTGCATTGGCAGAGGCAGAAATCGAATACGCTGAGAAAAAATCTTTCTCCATCTACGTAAAATTCCCTTACGTATCCGAAAAAAAGGTGACTTTGCCAGCTGGCGTAGATCCTAAACAAGCATACGCTGTTATCTGGACAACTACTCCTTGGACAATGCCTGCCAACGTAGCAATCTCCGTTAACCCTGAGCTTGAATATGGCTGGGTAAAAGTAGGCGATGAATATTACTTGATGGCTACTGAACTCGTTGATGCGGCTATGAAAGATATCGGCATTGAAGAATACGAAATCGTAAATCGCTTCTCCGGTGCAGACTTAGAATTGGCAGATTTCAAACATCCATTCGTAGAACGTAATTCCACAGTGTTACTTGGCGATCATGTAACACTTGATGCTGGTACTGGTTGCGTTCATACAGCGCCTGCACACGGTGAAGACGACTTTAACATCGTTCAACGTTACAACAAAGAAGGTAAAGCTGAGCTTCCTATCGTATCCCTTGTTAACGAAACTGGTAATTATACTAAACAAGTAGACGACAATCGTTATGGCGATACTGAGTTCCCATTGGCTGGCGTAGAAATTCACGATGCAGAGGTGCCTGTTATCAAAATCTTGGCGCACAATAATGCATTGCTTCATAAATCTAGCTTGCGCCACCAATATGCGCACTGCTGGCGTTGTAAAAACCCTGTAATCTACCGTGCTACAGAACAATGGTTCTCCTCTGTAGATGGTTACCGTCAACAAGCGCTCGATGCTATCGATAACCAAGTACAATGGATTCCTAAATGGGGCCATGACCGCATCTTTAACATGGTTCGTGACCGCGGTGACTGGGTAATTTCTCGTCAACGTATTTGGGGCGTGCCAATTCCTATTTACTATTGTGAAAGCTGTGGCGAGCACATCATCAACGACGACACTATGTCTGCATTGCTTGAAAAAGTCGCTGTAGAAGGTTCCGATGCATGGTGGGCACACAGTGCTAAAGAATTGTTACCAGAAGGCTTCAAATGTCCTCATTGCGGTCATGATGAGTTCAAAAAAGAAACTGACATCATGGACGTATGGTTTGACTCTGGTTCCTCTTGGGCGGGCGTACTTGAAGTTAACGATCTTGAAGTACCATGTGCTATGTACCTTGAAGGTTCTGACCAACATCGCGGCTGGTTCAACTCCTCCTTGTTAACGGCAGTAGCAACAACAGGTAAGGCACCATACAACTCCGTATTGACTCACGGCTTCGTTGTGGACGGCGAAGGTCGCAAAATGTCTAAATCTGTAGGTAATACAGTAGCACCTAGCGACATCATCGACGTATACGGCGCTGACGTTATGCGTTTGTGGGTATCCTCTGCGGATTACCAAGCAGACGTACGTTTGTCCAAAGACATCGTAAAACAATTATCCGAAGTATACCGTAAGATCCGTAATACATTCCGCTTCTTGCTTGGTAACTTGGATGACTTCAATCCAAATACTGATAAAGTGGCTTACGCAGATATGTCCGAATTCGATAAATGGGCATTGTTGCGCTTAGAAGAAGTACGTCAAAAAGTTTCTGATGCGTACGAAAACTATGAATTCCACATGTTGTACCATGCAATTCATAACTTCTGTACAGTAGACTTGAGCTCCATCTACCTTGATGTAATGAAAGATACTATGTACGCTGAAGGCAAAAACAACGTAGCTCGTCGTTCTGCTCAAACAGCGATGTATGAAATCTTAAAAACATTAGTAGCAATGGTATCTCCAGTACTTTCTTTCACAGCGGAAGAAGTTTGGAAATACATGCCTAAAGAAGAAGGCATGCCAGAATCCGTTATGCTTCAAGATTGGCCACAAGGTCATCCTGAACACTTCAACCAAGAATTGGCTGATAAATGGAACCAATTGTTAGACTTGCGTACATCCGTACAAAAAGCATTGGAACTTGCTCGTCAAGACAAAACAATTGGTCACCCATTGGATGCATCCGTTACAGTATACGCTGAAGGTGCTGCATTCAACGCATTGAATGCCCTTGGTGAAGAAGGCTTGGCTAAACTCGTAATCGTATCCGAAGCTCACATCGTAAACGGCGCTGCACCAGCAGAAGCTGTTAAAGACGAAGAAACAGGCGTAGCTACAGTAGTTACTGCATCTGCTCTTGAAAAATGTGAACGCTGCTGGATCCACCGTGATACAGTAGGTCAAGATAGCGAACATCCTACACTTTGTGATCGCTGCGCAGACGTTGTAAAAACTTTATAATTGCAAACGTTTTAAAAACTTTATAATTGCAGGCGTTGTAAAAACTCTATAATTATAGATAATAGAAAACCCTTCTCTAACACATTTGGTTTGTTTTAACCTGATGGGCACCAGAGAAGGGTTTTTCTTTATAAAATATTAAAAATTTATAGAAATTTATGAATTCATTGTATGCTACCGTTCTCATCTAACTATTCATATCAATTAAGACTTCATTATTTTGTTCATGAAATTTTAATGTGTAATTTTTTACGCATTTCATGTAAAAGCTAATTTCCTGGTTTAAGATGTTTATAGTTAGTTTAGTTCTTGTTCTTATATGAGAAGGAGGAAGAGAAATGGTTGCAGCAATCGTTAAAGCAATCTTGGCAGCGCTTACTGGTTTAGCTAACGCTCTATTGCCTTTATTCAAATAACAATTTCATTCCCCAGAAAAAAGACCACCCTGCTTGCGGTGGTCTTTTTCTTTTGCCTGAAAATAGAAATCAATTTGTAACATAATGATTTAGAGAATCTTTAACTATCGTTTAACTATAGGGCTTTATATTGACTATGGAAAATAGCATACCTATAATTAAGATGAATGAACCATGAAATGAACGTGAAGGGCGTACAGTTTGTGTGGTTTTATTTCTTATGTCAAATAAGGGGAGTCTATGAGCCATGAGAAGAAATCTAATTTTTAAGGCCTTGGTTTTAGGTGCTATAGGTTGTGCTTTTACTATTACAGGAATGGCAGCCAATGGGGATGCTCAAGGTATACATTCATCAGCTAATGAGCAACAAATTAATTCACAAGATGCAGTGCGACATGAAGCTGTTCGTTCCACTTGGATGGACCGTACAGATGTGGTAGTCGGCGTTGGTATGAAAGATTCGAAAGAGACGCATACCCAGCACCATACTGTTTTTGTAGTACCGAGAAATGATCTACATACTGTAACTTCGAAAAGTTCAAAATCTACTGAAATCAATAAATTGTATATTGAGACTTTACAGCCTATAACTCATTATGATGAAAATGCTAACAGTGTTCTCTTTGTGCAAGGTCGTATTGGACGCAGTGGAGAAAAGATTTCATCTTATAAATTAGATAATTATTTGGTTCCAGCTAGACCAGCAGGGACGTTTGTAAGACATGATGAGCAAATAGCTAAAAAAGAATCATTAGGAATGAATGCTAATATTGGCATTGGCTATCGTCGCCTTAGCAAAGGCGAACATGCTTATGTTGGTGTTAATGCGTTCTATGACCATGTGTTTACAGGTGGTTATAAGCGCGTTAGTGGCGGTGTAGAATATGTGGCAGGCCTTAATGAATTTCATGCCAATCTATACCGAAATGTGGGGACTGATGATAGAAAATATATAGGTCTCCATGGGCGTAGTGTAGTTATGGGTGATCCTGCAGGATTGTATCCATATGGTCTAGATCCTGATCAAAGTCTTTATAATTATGGTGTGGCTGCTTATGAAAATCATTGGATGCTATCAGAAAAGGTTGCTGCCAGTGGATTTGATGTAGGGTATTCTCGGACTTTTAAACATGCTCGTTGGGCTCGTGCCTATGCGGACTATTATAATTGGCGTGGTAGATCTGCTATGAGAGTAGGCTATGGAACATTAAATAAACGGGATGCCATAAAAGGTTTTAAAGTGGGGGCAGAATTCCATATTACACCACATCTTACTCTTGATGCAGGTTACAAAACAGCATCCCATCATTTGAGCGGTCCTTATGCAACTTTGAATTATACAATTGGTACATCTAAGTTTGCTTGGCATGGTGGTAAACATAGTGAAAGCGTGATTACAACGGCTCGTTCCAAGATGCTTGATAAGGTACATCGTAGTGACATGGTTGTACAAGAAACTGTGGAAGATACTTATGAACATAGTTTTGTAGACGTTGGTTTATAGTATGGCGTACCTTACCCTCATGATCATTTATAATAGTTTAGTTTATTCAAAAGGAGCTAATACTTTATGTATTAGCTCCTTTTGTTTTAGGTTTCTATTGTAACCCCTTAGGTACACTGAGTTTTTTCCAATTGTCTAGTTCAGGGATTTCCAAGGTATTTATTGTTTTTTGAATCCAATAGTTCAAGGATACTTCGTTGCCTACGTATTGTTCAAATAAATAGGTGTTGCCTGGAGTATTTTCTTGGTTCCCATTTTCGTCGATAGTGTGGCGTACAGATTCTTTCAGATAGAGCTGTACTCTAAATGGATTCGCTTGATTGCCTTTAAAAATGAAATAGGATGGACCTACAAAGTCATGGGTACGGACATTAATTTGTTCGTACTTTTTCTCTTTTAAGCCTTGTAATGCGGTTTGTATCATGGCGTTCGCATCGTCGTATTCTTCGAGCAAGAAAGCTTGTTGATCTACATCGAGCACGTAGTGCCAAGTAGGCTTTTCTTCGCTTTTTTCGATAGACCAGTTTTTTACTAATTCAGGCAACTGATGCGTATGGTAGAGGTCTTTTAATAGTTGAACAGTACTATCTTTATTGAATAGTGCTCGATAAATGGTCTCTTGACCTTCTGTGGAATCATACCCATGTAATCTAACTTGGTACGTATCACGTGGCATACGCTTTACATCTAATTTAAAGATGTTGCGTAACTTGTCTGGAACGGATAGGAAATGATTGTAAAAGCTTAGTTTTATTTCATCTTGAGCAGTTAAGGCTTTTTCTATGGTTTGCCAATCATATAAGGTGGTATCCCACAGGAAGTCATCCATGTTTACAGATAAGCGGGCTGCGTATTGAGGCCACGTAGTAGGGGCAGGGCGCACTGTGGTAGTAGACTCTGCAATGCCGTCTTTATACTGCCAGTGGCCATCAACTTCCTCAAATGCTTCTAATCGCTCGGCTGCTTCGTCATCGATAGGAACATCTTTTAACTCTTCATCTAAGTTTGCCTTATGGGACAAGATATATTGATGCGACTGTTCGTAATAGGATACAGCCAAATCTAAATCTGGTTTGCCTGTTATATAGCCTTTTTCATAGGCATAGCCGAGAGCAACTCGTGTTAAGGCGCGCGTAATATCGTAGAAGAGAACCCGGTTTTCCTCTTCGAAGGCCCGTTGCTCTTCATCTAAGACGCGTAGTAAGGATTGAACGGCGAAGCGAATATTTTTCGTCACTCCTAAACCGTGGATGCGCATATAACCAATGTATGGCAAGGCGAACATAAAGCGATCCTTAGTAGCCGCCATGTGCGTTAAGTCTGCAATGAGGCCCCAGTCTAGAGGGAGGTGGCCGATGTGAAAGATATAACCAAAGGCCGCTTGTAATGCGGTATATCCAGCGTCGCTAAAGTTCTTAGTAGCGGCACGGCGATAGAGTCCGATAGCCTTAACTGGATCGTAAGGAATGGTGCTACGCAATTCTTTGGCATCGTAGAAATGATAGTAGTAGTCCGCTAACTCGGCGATGCTTTCAGATTGTCCTAAGGCGGCTGCCTTAGTAAACCACGTGAAAGCATCTTCAAAGTTGCCGTTTTCGTGACAGTCAAGGCCTGTATAGAGCATCATGGCTGGATTGCCAAGATTTGCTGCCGTTCTAGCTACGCGGCGAGCGTTCTCAAAGTCACCTTCGTCGATATAGATATTACGCAAATTTCCTTGGAACATGGCAAGCCCATTATAGAGCGCTTTATTAAGCCATCTTTTGGCCAAATCCGATGCGTTTTCTTGCAATTTTTCGTCTGGTGTTGTCCCTTGTAAGGCTGCAATCCGATCGTGTATGGAACCGCCTTGTAGACTTTGTTGGATCCGTTTAGCCCAACTTAGAGGAGGTGGCGTAATCATATCTTTTGCTGATTCAATGCGATTGTCGTCGCGCCAGAAAAATACATTACCAATTACATACTGGCAATAGGCGTCGTCTTGCTCTGCATAATGGTGGACAATGCGGAATGCATCGTCAAAGGAGATTTGCATATCCTTTTCCACAGTAGGTGTAATAGAGCCTTTAATGCGCAATGCTTGTAAGGTACCAATAGGACTACAACGGCGAATACTATCGTGTAAGCATTGATAGGTACGCATATTGTCCTCAGGGAAATTGGATTCCTCCCATGTAAAGCGAGGACCTGCATAAACGCGTGCTAAGAGGGCGTATGCGTCACCTAGCTCGCGTGCTTCTGGATCATTAGCGATCTTAAGCGCATCCTCTTTGCTTTTAATTTCGCTTTCAAGACGCGTAGACATATCGTTTCGCAAGGCCCGATGATCAGCTGATACTGCATCTTGCTGATTGTTGACAATAAGTTCAAGCTGACGCAAACCCTCTTGGGCCGCTTTTTGATTATAGGATCTAAAAATCATGTGGAAGACCTTTTGTAGGCGTTCCGTAAAGTACTGTGCCATTAGGCCTCCTTTTATACAGTATACAGTAAATACATATTTATTATATAACGAACGCGAGGTACCGTAAAAGAGGCAATACTAGTATATTAGTATGTTCTCCATTGATATCATACTGCTATCAGTTACCTGCTTTCATAGTATACTAGCCTATTTTTACTCTATATCTATGCATAATACAGAATCTTAGGTATAAATTGGATTTAAGCACAAAAAAATCCCCTCTGAAGAAAATCTGCTGTCACAAATTTTATGTGATGTCTGCAATCTTTCAGAGGGGTTATTATGTATCCTAGTTCTTAGGAATACATATTATTTTTTGTTGTAATCGCCGAACCATTTGTCGTAGATTTTTTGGTAAGTGCCGTCTTCTTTAAGTTCTTTAAGAGCTTTGTTAACAGCTTCTTGTAAAGCTTTGTTGCCTTTTTTCACGCCCAAAACTGTGCCTGGGGATTTAGTAGGTTCGCCTACGAGTTTAAGGTCTTTATCAGCGCCTTGTTTGAGGTAGTACATAGCAACTGCGTTATCGATGATAGCACCATCGATTGTGCCAGCTTTCAATTCCATGAAGATATTAGCGTTGGAATCGATTTGTTTTACTGTTGTACCAGGGATTTTTTGAGCCATTTCAACAGGGATTGTGCCGATTTGAGCACCTACAGTTTTGCCTGCCAATTCATCCATGTTGTGGATTGTTGTGTTGTCTTTACGAACAACAGTGATGAAACCACCTTGGTCGAAGTACACATCGGAGAAGTCCAATACTTTTTCACGTTCTGGAGTAGCATTGATACCTGCAGCGATCATGTCGATATCGCCAGATTGAACAGCTGGAATCAAAGCGTCGAAGCCCATGGATTTGAATTCCATTTTTAGACCGATTTTTTTAGAAATTGCTTCGGACAAATCAACGTCGAAACCAACGTATTTGTCGCCTTCAGTAAATTCGAATGGTGGGAATGTAGTTTCAGAACCTACACGCAATACACCTTCTTGTTGTGTCATTTTAGGTTTGTCGTTGCCACAACCAGCCAATAAACCCATTGCTGCTACCGCTACGAGGGCGATGGCTGTCAATTTTTTGAACTTAAACATAGTATCCTCCTCAAACATCCATATACATGGTTTATACATTTCTGTTTATATTGTACGGAATTTTACACCAATAGGCAATAACATTGTATAATTAAGAGTACACGAATTTCGAATTTAAACATGGCTTTCGTTTACCATCGTTTAAATCCATCGATTGCCACACATTTTCAATTATATCTGTGGGCACACATTTTTAATTATATCTATTGGAGGCGCTATGTCCCTTACACATACATTTTCCGATCTTTGTAAAAGCTTCGCCCCTGATGCTTTTGCGGTGAATTATACATTAGCTAATAACCCTGAGCTGTCTAGTCAGGAGTTCGAGTCTGTTAAGACTATTGGCGCTACTTTAGAAAAACATGGTATGGATGTAACTTATGAATTCTGTAATTTACCAACTGCCTTCAAGGCCGCTGTTGTAAAAGTAGACAACCCTCAAGGTCGTTTGGCCATTTTATGTGAATACGATGCATTGCCTGAAGTAGGTCATGCGTGCGGCCACTGTGCTAGTGGTGCTATGAGCGTACTAGCGGCATTAACACTCCGTAAAATGCAGCAAGACGGCGTAGCTTTCAACATGGATATCGATATCATCGGCACACCAGATGAGGAAGCCATGGGATGTAAGGTAGATATGTGCAATGCCGGTGTATTTAAAGACTATGATTTTGCTATTATGGTTCACCTCGATGGAGAGGAAACGCGTCCTAATTCACAATTCTTGGCTCTCGACTGTTTCCGTGCTAAATTCCACGGTAAACCGGCCCATGCAGCAGGCGAGCCTTGGAATGGTGTCAATGCGGTGAACGGCGTACAACTCGCTATTCATGCTATGGACATGATGCGCCAACAAGTGCGCCCTGAAACGCGCATCGGTACATGGATCATTGCTGGTGGTACAGCCTCTAATGTTATTCCTGCCTTTGGTGAGCTGGAAGTCACTGTGCGCCATACGGAACGAGACTATTTGAACGGCCTATCTGAACAGATCAAAAATATCTTTGAAGGTGCTGCCCTTTGTACTGGTACAACAGTAGATGTTGAGTTTTATGGCAACCCTTATGATGATATGAACCAAAACCATCGCGGTACAGCGCTGATTGAAGAGGTAATGGCAGATATGGGCCTCGATTTTGAACCTGGTCCGGCAGCTCTTGGCGGTAGCTCTGATATTGGTAATGTCAGTTATCAATGCGCTGCACTGCATCCTAAATTACGCCTTGTTGGGGATCCCAAAGTATGCCACGCTAAAGAATTCGCCGATGCCATGGTAGATCCTACTATTGAACAAACTATTGTAGATGGAGCTAATATCATTGGTCGTACATTGTTGTGCTTGATTGAGACTCCACATATTTTACAAGAGATTGTAGCCGAATTTAATGCAACTAAATAAAGCGCTTTCTATATCTATCAGGGTGGCTGTAATATCTTAGATAGAATTTATTGTCTCTTTCAGAATTACTAATAATGGACGATAATGACACATTGCCATTTATAAAACTTTGAATTTTGGTAAAATAGGTTCCTACTTCAACATCTTGGTGATAGAGAGCCCATACCACGTTATTTCCGGCTATGACAGGGATGTATTTAAACTCAAGAAATTCAAATAAACCGGCTATGGTGATACCATCTGGTACGGTAAACTCTTCGCGATGCCAACTAGTATCATCCGCTGCACAAACTGCATCTCGATCGATTATTATACGCATATTATTCGCTTCCAATCTATGTTTTGATTTCTATTTAGGTATTATTATTTCTATTTGGATGTTCTTTTGGTTTATATTTTACACCTTATAATCTTTAATATCCTACTTTACAGAAATATATTTATTTCTATTACGATCTACTTAACGATTTATCTATTCATTTATTTATATACTACTGTATTAAAGGAGGCTGCATGTCCTCAATTGAAACATTACAAATTAAAAACTACATAGGTCTCACTGGTGATAAGCCCATCAAATTTATAGCCTCTGATGTTGATGGTACATTGGTGAATGATGCCAAGGCCATCCCTGATGATGCTATTGAGGCAATTCGCGCGGCTCGTGAAAGCGGTATTCGTGTAGCCATCGCTTCTGGTCGTGCCTGGAATGAGATGAACGATGTCATCGAAAAATTACCTTGCTTGCGCTACTTCATGTGCACAAACGGCGCCTATGTGATGGACAAGGACGAAAACCGCAGTCTATTCCACGTTAACTTTGATAAGGAACAAGCATTATATTTACTGCGTAAACTCTTAACCTACGGTGTCTATGTAGAGGCTTATGTGAAAGACCAAATCTTTGGCATGTATCCTCCGTCTAGATGTATTACACCTGAACGCTTAGGCGTATGTGCTAGCGAACGCAATGAAGGAGATAAAAAGGGGTCACATGGCATGATGGATAATCATCTGCCTATTACAAAAAATCAGATTTCTG